>Ga0070729_10006651_pt1 | contig 11332 bp, 9 predicted proteins | sample tdDd472_FD_66725 | JGI IMG/M metagenome (GOLD analysis project Ga0070729, IMG submission 66725) | Marine sediment microbial communities from the Atlantic coast under amendment with organic carbon and nitrate - tdDd47.2 | ecosystem: Environmental > Aquatic > Marine > Coastal > Sediment | place...
GCTTCGCCTTCGGCTTCCTACACAACTATTTCCCGGACATGGACCGCCACTATATCCGGACGCTCCTGAACAACCCGATCATCGAGTTCATGCCGGGCGAGATCATCCTGCGCAAGGGGCAGGTCCCGGACGAGGTGTTCCTGGTGGTTACCGGCACGGTCGAGAAAATCCGTTCCGAGGACGACGTCTACAACGTCATCTCGGCCGGCGGGCTGGTCGGCGAATACAACGGCATCCACGACCTGCCGTCGCCGTCGGCCTACCGCACCGTCAATTTCGTCCGCGCGCTTAGGATCACCATGCCGGCCTACCGCGAGGTCATCAGCCGCAACGGCCTCAGCCACCTGATCGACCAGCGCGCCAAGAACCGGGAAATCCTGGAACAGACCTGGCTGTTCGGCGAATCCGTCTCGCCGGCGATCCAGAACCGCATCTCGGATTCCATGGTGTTGCACGAGTTCGGCGCCGGCGAGAGCCTTGAGGATCTGCCGGCGAACGCCATGTTCGTGGTCGACAGCGGCAAGGTCGAGCAGTTCCGCGACGACGAGTCCATCGGCACAGTCTGCGAGCGCAACTTCTTCGGCGAGGAGCAGGTGCTGTTCGGCATCCCCGGCGTGTTCGGCTACAAGACGCTGGAGCCCTGCCGCATCTACGAGATTCCGGGCGACCGCATCGTCGACGTGCCCATCGTCATGTGGAAGATGCTGGAAGCGCACGAGCTTCGCGGCGCCAGCTAGGCTCCCGCCGCCGGCCCTGCTATCATCCCTGCCGCGACCTTTCTGCAACCTCGAGACACCGGCGTGGCTGACCGAACACCGACCCTGCGGGCCCGCGGCTTGACCAAGACCTACCGAACCGGCGATGTGACGGTCACGGCGCTGGCCGGCGTCGACGTCGAGCTCTTCACCGGCGAACTGGTGGTGCTGCTGGGACCCAGCGGCAGCGGCAAGTCGACGCTCTTGAACATCCTGGGCGGACTCGACCGGCCGAGCGAGGGCTCGGTGATGTTCGACGGCGCCGACCTGGCCACCATGGACGACGCCGGACTGACCGGTTTCCGTCGCGACCACGTGGGTTTCGTCTTCCAGTTCTACAACCTCGTCGCCAGCCTGACGGCGGAGGAGAACGTCGAACTGGTGACCGAGATCGCCGCCGCGCCGATGGCCGCCGGCGATGCCCTCGACCTGGTCGGGCTGCAGGCCAGGAAGCACCACTTCCCCGCCGAGCTTTCCGGCGGCGAGCAGCAGCGCGTCGCCATCGCGCGGGCCATCGCCAAACGGCCCGACATCCTGATGTGCGACGAGCCCACCGGCGCGCTCGATTCCAAGACCGGCTCTCTCGTGCTGGAGGCCATCGACCGCACCAACCGCGAACTCGGCACCACCACCGCGGTCATCACCCACAACGCCGCCATCGCCGACATGGCCGACCGGGTGATCGTCATCGGCGACGGCCGCATCCAGGACGTCCGCGCCGTCGCCCGGCGCAAGCCGCCGTCCGAGATCACCTGGTGAGCGCGCTCGACCGCAAGATGCTGCGCGACCTCCGCGCCATGTGGGTGCAGGCACTGGCCATTGCGCTGGTGCTGGCGGCGGGCATCGCCATGTACGTGATGAGCGAGGGCATGCTGCGCTCGCTGATCGATACGCGCGCCGCCTATTACGACCGTTACGGCTTCGCCGAGATCTTCGCGCCCTTGAAACGCGCGCCCAACACGCTGGCCAGGCGGCTCGAAGCGGTGCCCGGCCTGCGCTTCGCCGAGACCCGGATCAAGAAGCTGGTCACCCTCGACATGCCGGCGCTGGCGGAACCGGTGCAAGGCCATGTGCTCTCCTATCCGGTCGGCGATCAACCGCGCCTCAACCGGCTGCACCTGGCCGAAGGGCGCTGGCCGACGCCCGGCCGCAACGACGAAGTGCTGGTCAGCGAGGCCTTCGCCGAGGCGCACGGCCTCGACTGGAAGGCCGGCGACACCGTCACCGCCGTCCTCAACGGGCGCAAGCGCGCGCTCCGGGTGGTCGGGTTGGTGCTGTCGGCAGAGTTCATCTACGCCATCCAGCCCGGCGCCATGATCCCCGACAACCGCCGCTACGGCATCTTGTGGATGAGCCGCGCCGCCCTGGAAGCGGCCTTCGACATGAAGGCGGCCTTCAACGACGTCGTCGCCTCGGTCGATCCCGGCACCGACACCGCGGCGGTCATGGACGCCATCGACCGCATCCTCGAGCCCTTCGGCGGCACCGGCGCCTATGGGCGCGAGCACCAGGTGTCCGACTGGTACGTGTCGGGCGAGATCAACCAGCTCCGCAACATGGCCAACATCGTACCGCCGATCTTCCTGGCGGTGGCGGCGTTCCTGCTGAACGTGGTGCTGACCCGCTGGATCGACACCCAGCGCGAGGAGATCGGGCTCTTGAAGGCCTTCGGCTATTCCACCTGGGACGTGGCGGCGCACTACCTGAAGCTGGTGGCGATCATCGCGCTCGGCGGCACCTTGCTCGGTTTCGCGGGCGGCATGTGGCTGGGCCGGGGACTGGCCGTGCTCTATCAGGAGTTCTTCCGTTTTCCGTTCCTCTACTTCCATTTCACCGGCGCCGTGTTCCTGGTCTCCGGCGCCGTCGGGCTGGCGGCGGCGCTCGTGGGAACCGCCGGCGCGGCGCGCCGCGCCGCCCTGCTGGCCCCGGCGACGGCCATGTCGCCGCCGCCGCCGACGCGCTACGCGCACTCGCGCCTGGAGGCCTGGTTCCGGCGCTTGAGCCAGCCGAGCCGCATGATCGCGCGGCACCTGGTGCGCTGGCCGGCGCGCACCGGCCTGACCGTTCTCGGCAATGCCGCCGCCGTGGCGGTGCTGATCGGCTCCATGTTCTTCATCGACGCCATGGAAACCCTGATCGACATCAGCTTCCACCGCGCCGAACGCCAGGACGTCACCATTACCTTCACCGACGCCAAGGGACCGGGCGCGCTGGACGCGGTCCGGGCCATGCCCGGCGTGCTCGCCGCCGAGCCGTTCCGCGCCGTCGCCGCGCGACTCACATTCCAGGGCCGCGAACAGCGCGAGGCCCTGAGCGGCGTCATCCCAGTTGCAACGCTGAACGCCATCCTGGACTCGGATTTCGCCCCCGTGGCGGTGCCGGAAAGCGGCCTGGTGCTGTCGCGCAAAATGGCCGAGAAGCTGGGTGCGGGCATCGGCGACGTGGTCATCGCGCGGGTCACGGAAGGGCGCCGCCCGGTGCTGGAACTGCCGGTGGTGCAGATTTCCGAGACGCTGCTCGGCAGTCCGGCGTTCCTGGACTTCGGCCATCTCGGCGTGTTGATGCGCGAGCAGGGCTGGATGAGCGGCGCGCGCGTCCGCCTCGACCCGGCCCGGACCGGCGCCTTCTTCCGCCGCCTCAAGGACACCCCCGCCGTCGCCGGCGTGGCGGTCAAGTCGGCGACGCTGAAGAGCTTCCGCGACACCATGCAGGAAAACCTGTTCATCACCATTTTCTTCAACATCGGTTTCGCCGCCATCATCGCGCTCGGCGTGCTCTACAACGCAGCGCGCATCTCGTTATCCGAACGCGCCCGCGAGCTCGCCTCCATGCGCGTGCTCGGCTTCACCAAAGGCGAGGTCGCCTATATCCTGTTGGGTGAGATGGCAATCGTCACCCTGGTGGCGTTGCCGGTCGGCTGCCTGCTCGGCTATGGCCTCGCCTGGGCCTGGACGGTGTCGCTCGATACCGACCTCTACCGCGTCCCGCTGGTGGTCAGCCCCCGCACCTACGGCGGCGCCGCGGTGACGGTGCTGGCCTCAGCGGCGCTGTCGGGCCTGGCGGTGTCGCGCCGGCTGGGCCGGCTGGACATGGTGAAAGCGCTGAAAACCCGAGAGTAATCTGGGATACTGGGAACATGACCACAGAGCGAACACGAAAATCCGGTCGAACGCTGTTTTGGGGCGCGCTGGCGCTGGCGTTGGCGGCCGCCGTCGGCTGGTCGTTCATGCCGCGCCCGGTGGCGGTCGACCTGGCCGCCGTCACCGAGGGCGCCATGACCGTAAACGTCGAAAGCGAGGGCCGCACCCGGGTCAAGGACATGTACGTGATCTCGGCGCCGGCGGCCGGCCGGCTGATGCGGATCGACGCCGAGGCCGGCGACGAGGTCCTCGCCGGCGTGACCCGCCTGGCGGTGATCGAGCCCGCCGACCCGACCATCCTCGATCGGCGCTCGCGCGCCGAGGCCGAAGCCACCGCCCAGGCCGCCGCCGATGCGCTGACACTGGCCAGCGCCGACGTCGACCGGGCCAAGGCGGAGCTTTCCTTCGCGCGCTCGGAACTCGACCGCGCCCGCAAACTGAGCAAGAACGGCAACATCTCGGCCCGCGACCTCGACCTGGCGAAGCTGGAAGTGGCGACCAAGCAGGCGCGGCTCCGGAGCGTCGAGGCGCAGGCCCAGGTCCGCCGGCACGAACTGGAGACGGCCCGCGCCCGGCTGCTGGCGCCGAACGGCAACGGCCAGGGCTGGGAGTGCTGCGTCGACGTCACCGCGCCGGCCGACGGCCGCGTGCTGCGCGTCCTGCACAAGAGCGAGGGCGTCGTCGCCGCCGGCACGCCGCTCATCGAGATCGGCAATCCGGGCCGGCTGGAGGTGGTGGTCGATCTCCTGACAACCGACGCGGCCAAGGTGCGCGAGGGCGCGCCGGTGTCGATCAAGAATTGGGGCGGGCCGGCGCTCGAGGGCCGGCTCAACCGCATCGAGCCGTTCGGCTACACCAAGACGTCGGTGCTCGGCATCGACGAGCAGCGCGTCGACGTGATCGTTGATTTTGCCGATCCGGACACCCTGCCCCGGGCGCTCGGGCACGGCTTCCGGGTCGAGGTGGAGATCGTCGAATGGCAGGCGGACAAGGTCTTGAAGGCACCCATGGCGGCGCTGTTCCGCCTGGGCGACGAATGGGCCGCCTATGTCGATGAGGCGGGAACGGCACGCCTGACGCCGCTCCGCATCGGCCACCAGAACGGCCGCGAGGCGGAGGTTCTGTCCGGCCTCGAGGCCGGCGACCGGGTGGTTCTGCATCCCTCCGACGCCATTAACGACGGTCGCGCGCTGACGGTCCGGGGCGATTGACCCACGGAGAGTGGCCTACCCGTCCGGGGAGGGCGCGTGATCAACCGCGGGTTGGATACCGTTGATTTTATTGAGAACTCAAAAAAATCTCAGGAACGAACCCAATTTTCCGGCACTACCCATCGGAACGATATCCATCCACACCGAGGACCGGTTCCAACCGCCATCGGTCGCAGGCGCATCGGCTCCGGTCTATATCTGATTCGATTGTGCAATAGCGTGCCTTCGCCGCAACGACGGCGATACGGGGAGAACCTTAGTTGGGCCACTGGGAATGTCAATAAAAACCTATTAAATCACCTTATTTTCCTTGTCTTTGTGTCCCGAAAGACGCAAAAGCCTTATTGACTTATTTGCGAATCTTTGTATATTCGCAAATACTGAATAAATGCATTTTGCTGTCATCCGCTCTTCAGGGCGGTGAAACAAGGAAGGGTTTTGTCATGAGTGAGACCAAGATTACCGACCTGCCGGGGATCGGTGGGAAGACCGCCGAAGCGCTGAGCGAAGCCGGCTTCAAGACGGTCGAAGACATCGCGGCGGCGACGCCGGAAGACATCGGCGCGGTCAAGGGCTTCGGTCCGGCGCGCGCGGCGAAGCTGATCGACGACGCCAAGGCCATGGCGCCTGCCGAGAAAGAGGCCAAGGTCGACGCGAAGACCGATAGCGTGGTCACCCCGATGCCGGCGCCGAAGAAGAAACCCGCAGGCCGCAAGCTCGCCTGGGCGGCAGCCGCCGCCATGGCCGCCGTGGCCATCGGCATCGGCTATGTCTACAAGGACGACGTGGCCGAAGTGACCGATCTTGACGGCCTCGTTGGGACCCTGAAGGGGCCGATCCTGCCGCTGCACCAGACCACCGCGACCGCCACCGACAGCGCACCGGCGACCGAGACCATGGCGGTGCGGAAGGCGAAGAGCGAAACCGCGCCGGCGGCACTTGCCACCGCGACCGAGACCGCCGACGCGGCGGACGCCATCGGCCAAGACGCCATCCGCCAAGCTGGGCCGCAGAGCCCGGCCGCCAAGGCGATGGAAGAGCAGCGCCGCCAGTTCACCGGTTATATGGATACGCTGCGTGACCAGACCCGCAAGCAACAGCAGGCCTGGCGCGAACGGCACGACGCCGACATGACGGCCCGCAAGCAAGCGGCCGAAAAGCAGATGGCCGCACACAAGGCGGCGGCCGAGCAGCAAATGGCGGCGCATAAGGCAGCGGCGGAAAGGCAGATGGCGGCGCAGAAACAAGCCGCTGAAAAGCACATGGCTTACCTGCGCCAGGACATGGACGCCCGGCGCAAGGGCATGGAAGCCGTTCGCAAGGACATGAAAGCCCGCATGGACGCCCAGCGCGAAACCCGCATGGCCGCCGTGCCGCAGCCGGCCCAGGCCTGGGCCTGGGACCGCCCCTACGGCTACGGCAACGGCTGGACGCAAGGCGACGCCGCGGGTTCGTTCGGTTTCTCCATGAACCAGAACTTCCGCGGTCATGGCGCGGGCTACCCGGCCTACGGCTATGCGCCTTATCCCTACGCTTACGTCCCGCAGCCGGCACCGCAAGCGGCCGGCGAAACGGAGAAGGCCGGCAGCTAACCGCCGCCTGCATCCCCGAACCAACGACGAAGCCGCGCCGGTGCCCCCGGCGCGGCTTTTCATTTTCCCGACCGGCGGCGGCCGGGTGCCCTATCCGGCGATTGCCGAGACGAAGCTCTCCATCGTTGGGTAAGTTGCCATGGGAACGGCCAGTTCCGCACCGAAACCGGTATGGCCCAGCCCGCGGTTTTCGCGATTGATCCAAACGACATCCTGGCCAAGCAAATTGGCCGGACGAACATCGGCACGCAGGCTTTGCGCGACGTGAAGCACGCGATGCGGCGGGATGGCGCGGGCCGCCAGGTCCGTAAGCGCAAGCACGAAATGCCGAAGTGACGGCTTGTAGGCGCCGGCTCTCTCGGCGGTGACGACAATTTCGAAACAATGGCCAAGCTTGGCGTGGCTGGCCGCGAAGGAGCGGTCGTCCATATTGGTCAAGGCGCCAAGCACGCAGTGGTCTTTCAATCGCGCGAGGGCCTCGACGCTGTCGGGATAGGGCTGCCAGCTCGGGACGGATTGGCCGAACTGTTTCTGAGCCTCAACATCCGGCTCAAGGCCATATTCGTTGGCGATGTAGGCATAGGCCGAACGCAGGATTTCCGGGTAGGGCCGCGCCGGTGACAAAGCCTGATAGTGGGCGCGGGCGCGATCGAAGGCATCGAGGAGTTCCCTGTTTTCGAGGTTGGGATTGCGCTCACCGACCGATTCCCGAAGCAACGAAAGAATGGCCGGCTCCCAATCGATGAGCGTGCCGTAGACGTCAAACGTGATGGCGTCGTAATTGCCGATTTGCATCGCGATAGGCCCCGTGCTAAATATTATCGATAATCGTTAATTATTGAATAGGCCGATTGATGTCAAGCCGCAGCCCCGCACCAACCGCATCGCGAATAGGTGAAAAGCCGATGTCGCGGTTGTCGATTTCGGGAACCATCGCGAATGACCTGCGGTGGGAAATCCTGAGCGCCAACATCCAGCCCGGGCAAGCGATCAAACAAAATCATATCGCCCGGCAATACGGCGTCAGCCAAGCGCCTGTCCGCGAGGCGCTACGCCAATTGGCTTCCGAAGACTTGGTTGCTTACGAGCTCAACTGCGGCGTTAAGGTGCCGACCCTTGATCGGCGGGAGGCGGAAGAAATCGGTTCCTTAAGAGCAAGGCTCGAACCCGACTTTATCTCGCCCGCCTGCAAGAATTTTACCGCGTCGGATGTTGAGATAGCCGAAAAGGCGCTGGTGGAAATATCCGATGCGCCGGACGTGCCCACCCTATTGCAAGCCAACGAGGCCTTTCACGAGGCGATATTCGCACCGGCGGATTTACCGGTAACGATCCAGATCGTCCGCCAGTTGCGGCGCCGCTATGCGCGCTACCTCGGCAACATGTGGCAATCGGGCGGAAATGCGCAAACCTCGTGGCAAGAGCACCGTGAGCTTCTCGATCTGATTGCACGAGGCAAGGCGCGGCTTGCCCGCGAACTGATGAAGGCACACATCGCAAGTACGACGAAGGCGGTCACGAAATCGCTCGCGCGGTCTCACGCTGCGTGATCGCCAAACACCGGATGAATTGTGGGAACCGGGCGCCGGTCAGCAGATGCCGCTGTCGGCACTTTCGTCGCCGCAGAAGATCTCGTAGATGGAGCCCAGCAGCTTCTTGGTTTTCTCGTCCGCCAGGGAATAGAAGATCATCTGGCCCTCGCGCCGGGTCTGCACCAGGCCGTCCTTGCGCAGCAGCGCCAATTGCTGCGACATGGCCTGGTCACGCAGGCCCAAACGCTCCGCCAGTTCTCCGACCTTGGTTTCTCCGTCCGCCAACTGGCAGAGGATCAGCAGCCGGTTTTTGCTGGAAAGCACCTTCATCAGGTCGCTGGCGGATTCGGCCCGCGCCTGCATTTTTTCGACGTCCATGTCATCTATGTTCATACTTATGAACATACGAAACAAACGTCGGAAAGTCAAGCTTTCCCGGCCCCTTGAGGGCCGCTTTCGAGCCGATCAAATGTACAGGTTGATGTCGGATTCCAGGGCTTCGCCCATGTAGGTGGCGGCGCCGCCGATCTCGATTCCGTCGATCATGTCGTCGGCGGACCACTCGAACAGGTCCATGGTCATCTGACAGCCGACCATCTTGATATCGCCCTCGATCGCCAGTTCGCGCAGTTCCTCGATGGAGGCGACACCCTTTTTCTTGATCAGGTTCTTCATCATCTTGGTGCAGGCGGCATCGACGCCGGGAATGGCGGAGACCAGGTTCGGCATCTGCATGTGCATGCCCATCATCGGCATTTCCATGGCCGGATTGCCAAGGGTGGAAATCTGCAGGTGGCTCAGGTCCTTCTTCAGCAGCTGCAAGCCGTAGAAGGTGAAGAACATGGTCACGTCGACATCCATGGCCGCGCCGGTGGTGCCCAGAATGAACGGCGGATAGGCCCAGTCGAGGGTGCCCTTGGTGACAATGATGGTCATCTTCTTGGCGTTTTGGCCTTCATCAGCGGACATGGCGCTTTACTCCTAATCCTTGTTTCAATCGGATCGGCAGCCCGCCGATACAACCCGCGCATCGTGCGATCCGGCAACATTTTATAAATTGCGAATATGAAAATTGAAAGATAATTTTTGATCGGCCCCTGGCGCCGTACGATTCGCCAACCTGGATGAAAATTTGTTTCGTTTCGATTCAAGGCTTTAGGATTATTCCGGTGCCTTTTTTCGATTTTCCTAAAAAAACCTGTTGACTATTATCTTCATAATTCTGTATATATGTATCTACGCAATCAATGAATTCGATCGAACGGGTTGACTGCGTACGGCCAGATCAGGCCGTTGGTCCAAGACAGGAATTCAAGGACCGGTAGAGTTTTTTTCAGGGGGGGTCGATTGGCCCTCGGAACGCAGGATTAACCCACACTCCGGTGTTCTCATTGAAGGCAGTGGGTAGATTGAGGAGACCTTGAAATGAAAACGTTTATCAAAACTCTTTTGGTTACCGGTGTTATTGCGACCGCCAGCGTTGCCGCCACTTCGGCCAGCGCCTGGTGGGGTGGCCCGGGTTGGGGCGGTGGTCCGTGGAACGGCAACGGCTGGGGCGACGGCAACTTCTCCATGAACTTCTCCGGTCGCGGCAACGGCAGCGGCTACGGCTACGGCAACCCCTACTACGGCGGCTATCCGTACGGCGGCTACTACGGTGCCCCCTACGGCTACGGCGCCCCGGTGGCCCCTTATGGCTACGGCGCTCCGGTGGCCCCTTACGGCTACGGCGCTCCCGGCATGCCGGCTCCGGCCGCTCCGAAGGCGGAGACCAAGTAAAAAGACTTTACGGGAACATCCTCCCTGGGACCCTAACGGGTCCAATTTCCGGCGGCGCCGTGGTGAATTTTACCACGGCGCCGTTTTCTTTTTCCGATCGGTGCTCTTCGATCAACCCTCGACGCCGTAGCGCTGCATCTGGCGCCACAGCGTGGTCCGGTCGATCCCCAGCATTTTCGCCGCCTGCGTGCGGTTGCCGCCGGAGGTCCCGAGCGCTTCGCGGATGCGGCGCGCTTGGCGTTCGTCGTCGCTGCCGGTCCGCGCGCCGCCGCCGTTGCCGTTGCCGCCCCCGCTGCCGCCACGGAGCGCCATGGCGTACTCGCGCACCGTCTGCGGCAGGCTTTCGGGCCGCACCGTATTGTTGACGGCGCAGACCACCGCATGCTCGACGGCGTTCTCCATCTCGCGCACGTTGCCGGGCCAGGAATAGTCCATCATCAGCCGCATGGCTTCCGGCGAACAATCGACGTTGTCGGAATAACCGCGCTCGACCAGGTTGGTGCAGAGGTATTTGAGCATCAACGGGATATCCTGCGGGCGCTCGCGCAGGGGCGGGATGATCATCGGAATCACCGCCAGGCGGTAGTAGAGATCGGCGCGGAACTGGCCGGCGTCGACCATCGACTTGAGATCGCGGTTGGTGGCGCTGATGACCCGCACGTCCACCTCCATCGACTTGTCCGAACCGACCGGTTCGAAGCGCTGCTCCTGCACCGCCTTCAAAAGCTTGGCCTGCAGGTGCAGCGGTATCTCGCCGACCTCGTCGAGCAGCAGCGTGCCGCCGTTGGCCGCCTGGAAGCGGCCCGGCCGGTCGCCGGTGGCGCCAGTGAAAGCGCCCTTCACGTGGCCGAACAGTTCCGACTCCATCAGCTGTTCGGGAATGGCGGCGCAGTTGACCTCGACCAGCGGTTTCGCGCGGCGCGGGCTGTTGGCGTGAATCATGCGCGCGATGTGGGTCTTGCCGGTGCCCGATTCACCCTGCAACAGCACGAAGGCCGACGACGGCGCCACCTGCTCGACGCGAGAGAGAATCTCCAGCATCCGGGGATCGGAGGAAACCAGCTCGTTCCTGATCTCGGCATTCTTCCGGCGCCGCCCGCGCTTGGCTTCCTCGTTCTGCACCACGACGAGGCGAAGCTGCTCGCCGTCGCCCAGGCATTCGAGCCACTTGGTGTGGATGCGCAGATCGCTGTGCGAGCCGCACTCCGCCGCCGGCAGGCGAAAGCTCAACATGCCGACCGCGTCGGCGACGCCGTATCGATCGGCCTCGGCCTGGCGGGTCTCGATGGCACTGAGCAGATCGACCGGCCCGAACTGGGCCAG
>Ga0070729_10006654_pt1 | contig 11329 bp, 2 predicted proteins | sample tdDd472_FD_66725 | JGI IMG/M metagenome (GOLD analysis project Ga0070729, IMG submission 66725) | Marine sediment microbial communities from the Atlantic coast under amendment with organic carbon and nitrate - tdDd47.2 | ecosystem: Environmental > Aquatic > Marine > Coastal > Sediment | place...
CCATCATACTTGGAAACCGCACCTTCTCCGGCGTTATAGGCAGCAAGAGCACGCGCCATATTATGATTATATTTGCGTAATAAAGTGCTTAGGAGCTTGGTTCCGGCCATAATGTTTTCTTCAGGGTCAAAAGAATTCCTTACATTAAAACGTTTTGCTGTTTGAGGCATTAGCTGCATTAGGCCCATGGCGCCCTTTGGAGAGATAACATTTGGATCGTATGCTGATTCTTGTAAAATTACAGCATGGATTAGGGCAGGAGAGACACCGTATTTTTGGGCGGCAGCTTCAACAATTGTGTTGTATTGTTTTTCCCCTGTCGTGGGCAAGGAAATTTTGTGTTTTACAGGAAGGGCCTCTTCTCTCGAAAGATAATCTATTGCTTCATGAGATGTGAAGGTTCCATCGGAATTAAATTCGTAAACAGTTGCCTCAGCATTTAAGGGCAACCATATCAGTATAAAAAAACAAAACGCAGTTACTAAACGCATACTCAAAACATCATTATACTTGCAAAAATCGTCGTGATTTTGTAACGCTAAGCTCATGCGTGCAACACTAAAGTTATTTTTTCTGAGTATTTCTCTGGTTTCCACCGTCCTTGTCATGAAGCCTGTAAAGGCTGAATCTGAAGATGCCTGCGCGATTTGGCTGTGTTTGCCTGGTGGATTTCCGCAAGGGTGTAGTGGTGCTTATGCGGAATTCAGGCATCGCCTAAAAAAAAGACGGCCCCCATTACCGAATTTATCTTCATGTACGACCGAGCCTAATGGAGAAAAATCCCATGGGCGTTATCAGATGGGGTATGAAAAGTACTATCCTTGCGATGACGGATTTGAATTGCAGGTTAATGTTGATGAAGGAGGCGAGAGGGCGCGTTGTATAAGCGAAAGCTACCAATCTTGTCCATATCAAGAAGGGGTGCAAATTATCCATAGAGATGAAGACTTGTGTTTTTACTACTACACAGCAGAAACTAGACCTAAGCCCAATTATGTAAAAATGTGGATCGAAGGGCAATATTTGGGACAGTATTACTGGTAGGAGCCAAGCCAAGATCGCTCTATACCTAGAACTTGAGAATCTATGTTAAGTCGCTGCGTAGGGCGGGGTCTGCGTTATTGAACGATATGGCGTAACGACTGGACGTGATTTTAAGATCATAATCAATTTGTTATATTGTTATAGTGAGTTGACTCACAGGGAACATATATATACTTATCATTGTACACATTAATTTTTTGAATTAGGGAGCGGACGGGTGACCAAAAAATCATTCACATTGACTTTGTCATTAGCATTAGTTGCGTTAGTTGTTATTTATGTATTTTCTACAATTGTGCTTAATAAACATCAAGAAGACTCAACTAATTTAGGAGGAATTGGGGCAATAAAGGCCGCTTCACAAGAAGATGGAAAGAAAATAAGATACTGCCATTCACAATCGGTCGATAATATAAATCCAGTTCTATCGGGTGTAAAAAAGGTCGTTATAACAGTTGATGTCCGTCCTCTTTCTAAAGGAACGCCCGAAGAGCAAGTGCTAATCCCTGAACCGCTACGTAAAAAGAATCTAGAAAAAGTGCTGAAAGAATTATATACGGAGCGTTTTAGCAGTCATAACGGCACTTTACTATCAGGTCCAACACCAGGATGCCATGATCGTAATGACCAGCCAGTTATTATCGTTAATACAGACAATGTCGAAGGGCGAAAAACATTTAAAAAATACACAAAAGAAGAAAATACATTATCAATTATTTTGAAATTAAGTTTTACGCCTCAAGGCTATTTCGGGCTTGATATGAATTCTGATGTTGTCTCTTTTTACGTTTCTCAGTTAAGGCCTGATGTAGGAGATTACGAAAAGAACGGATATTTGTTCCCTTTTTTTATAACGTTAAGTACTCCATCTGAAACAATAGAAGGGTTTGTTAGAGGGGCATTGAAGAACAAGATTAATTAGGTGTTGAGATTAAGGAGTATATATCAGGGCCATATTAGATGCAGATAAGTTGATTTTCTCTTATATTAATGCACCGATAGACAATGGAAACCAGTTAATAACAGATTTGAACGGTGTATCAAGTGCAGATCGAACACTGACCTCTAGTAATAATCGATACATAATAACGTATAGCTATTTAACTTCTGCAGCCGATATTTCTGCAATAGGATATTATGGTCAGGGGAGCATTGAAGAACAAAGCGTTCCTTCTACTTATAATACAGCCATAAAAAACGTATTTAATTATGTATTCACCCATTACGATCCAAACGATAATGAGATGTTGTTTGCGGATGTAGCTAATATAACATTTTCATCTGTAAATAATGTTTCGCTAAGCTCTTACGGCATGATCGCTGTTGGGCAAACGACAGATTCTAATACAGCATATGTTGGTCGTCCGGCTGGTGAGAAGGATTATGCTGGAAACGGTATAGATATTGGTGGTGATATCTGGGTTAATACGGATGCAGACTCGGGAAATTATTGGGATAATATATCGAGAGGAAGTGTTGCGTATAAAACGATATTAGAAGAAATATCTCATTCTCTTGGTGTCGATGTATATAGCTCTGCAAGCAATACAGGCTCATTCTATGATAACCAAAAATATACAGTAACATCTTATGCTTTTGCGTCCGATATGATTGGTAGTTCAGGTAACGCAAATGTGTCAGCATATACTCTCCAATTATATGATATTCTTGCTTTGCAAGAAATATACGGACGAAACTATGATAAAGCGGCAGATGACGGAACTGTATGGAATGTTTCTAAGATGCATTATTTAAGTTATCCGAATTCTGCATTTCTTTATACTATTTGGGATGGTGGTGGAGATGATGACGTAATCGATGCGTCTGAGCTTAATGGTGCTGCCAACGGTGTGCAAATAGATTTACGTCAAGGACATTTCAGTTCAATTGGCAATGATGCTAATGGCAATGTGATTAAATGGGATAAAGATGCGACAGCAGTAGATCCCGATCCTGGTAATGTTGCTATTGCTTATCATACGGTAATTGAAAATGCGATAGGTACCAATCAAAATGATGTTTTGGTTGGAAATGACTGGGAAAATGAACTTCGTGGTTTAATGGGGGATGATGAACTCTATGGTGATGGCTGGGTTTATGATGAAGATTTTGGATTTAACGCTGTAGATGGCGATAATCCGGATGGTAACGCTCCTGCTCTTGATAATGATATTCTAAAAGGTGGGCAAGGTGCAGATGACGTTTATGGTGGCTTTGGCGATGATGAAATTCGTGCAGAAGGTGCGTTAGATGGTCTTGAAGGCGATTATTATCATGGTGGAGGTTTTGTAGGTGGTTGGAGTCTGCTTCATCAAGAAATGGACTATGATTATGATGGAACAGATACTGTTATCTACGGCACGTATGAGGATGATAGTGGCAATCAGGTTGGTGGTCTTGGTTATGGAATAACGGTTAAGTTCGATGATCCAAGCAAGCTGCATAAAGCCATAGCATATAAATCCGAAAATAATAACGGAACTAACGATGAATTGATTTCCATTGAAAAATTCATACTGACTGATTATGCCGATACCGTGAATATGGGAACGGTAGATTTAGGATATCAAGTTGAATTTGATGGCAGGGATCAGCAATCCGGACAAGAAGATACGCTAAGCTTTGAATCGCGTACACAGGGCATATTCATTGGTAACGCTGATGACGTAGGCGTAAAATATAGCAATTTTGAGAAAGTAATCGGAACGAATTACGAAGACACATTCAAATATAGTTCTCTTGAAAATTTGGGTTCCGGCATACCAAGTGCAACGCATAACATTGACGCAAAAGATAACACTGACACAATAGATTTCTCACAGATTACAGAATCTCTTACGATCTTAACAGATACCGTGGAAGGCAAGAACATCCAGTTTGAGAACGTTGAGGAGATAATTGGTGGATCAAGTGTTGATGTTTTCAAGCTGACGAATGAAGATATGACTTCCGGAAAGACGTTATGCCTCGATGGTGGGTGGGGAAGTGACATTTTGGATCTTAGCGCGATTACAGACCAGATTATCGCTATTGACGGAAATAAAATTCTTGGCACAAACATAACTTTTGAGAATTTTGAAACCATCAGACTGACTGATCAAAGTGATTATGTCCGTAACGTAAATAATATGATGATCTACACGGGCGATGGTGAAGATCAAATCGAAATAGGGAATAATATTTATATTCTTGATGCATCAGCGGAAGATCGTCTGACTTACCTTGGCTGGGTTCTTGATGATGGCACAAAGACTACAGCAGAAACATCTGGTTCAAATAATCCTTGGACTAACTGGACAACACATGGTGTGCGTTATGGTTACAATATAAATGGGGATATGGTTGTCTCACGCCTTGGTGGGGGAAATGATGAGGTAAATTATACCTACGTCGCCAACCATGAAACGGATTTGTTTGATAGTACAGCCTCTACGGTTGGCATATCTATCTATGGAGTAGAATGGGCCTCATATCGTTTATTTGAAATTCCAGAAGGAGCGTTGTCGGAAACGCTTGATACACTGAAAGTTAAGTTAGAACAGATATATGGAGACGAGTATAATCCATCTGCTGCGGATCCTTTAATTTTGGATTTGGACGGTGATGGGTTTGAGTTTTCGCCAAATACCAACATGTCTCCATCATTTGATGTAAATGCAGATGGCTTTGCCACGCAAACAGCCTGGACGTTGGCTGGAGATGATGGATTTCTTGCGATTGACCTAGACGCTAATGGTAATATTGATGATGTAACAGAGCTGTTTGGCAGCCCAAGCGAAAGCGGTTATTCAGCGCTTAGCGCATATGACGCAAATCTTGATGGCGTTGTCTCACAGGCGGAAGCTGATAGTGCTGGGATTAAAATCTGGGTAGATCAAAATAGTAATGGGATAACAGATGCTGGCGAACTTCATGCATTGGCGGATTATAATATTGCTAGCATTGATGTTACGCCAAGTATAACCGTACAAGAAGATGGCGCAGATTATGTACTTCTTGAACAAAGTACGTTTACTTATGGAGACGGTAGCACAGGTGCTACCGCCGATGTGGCATTCGCAACAAATACATATAATTCTGAGTGGCTAACTGATGTTACAATAACAACTGAAGCATTGGCACTGCCAGAAGTTAAAGGGCATGGAACGTTGCCTGATCTTCGTGCAGCAATGAGCTATGACACAACGTTTGCTAGCGCAGTGCAAAGCGCTTTGCAGAATTTCACCAGTCCTGATTTGTCGGACTTACGCGCGGCTGTCGCTCCGATATTGAACGGATGGGTAAGTAGTGTTGATGTTCCTAATGGAGAGCCGGGAACCATAGCGCGTGCTAGCATGCCGATATTGCTGCAAACCGCTATAGGTGACGATGTCACTGTACTAGATTATGGCGTTGAGAAAACTGATCCAATCGAAGGCGCTTATTGGGTGCTTGCAAGTGGTGACGATATCCTTGATGCAAATAGCGACGTTATTGACTACCCCGACTATAATGATCTCCTTGCTCATTCAACAGGAGCTGATCAAGAATGGAATGTTCTCACATCACAGCAAGCTACGTTCCTTGAGCGCTGGATAGGCGAACACATGCCTGTCGGTGTAGACCATAACGCAAGCAGCTCTACCTTAAGCGCAATGAATGATCTTCTAGGAATTTTTTGGAACGAGATTAATTCTGTGGCTGTGAAGATTGCATCGCAATCAGGGGCTTTGTCATCATATTTTGCAGATATTGAATATAATGCTCAAACTGATATGTTTGAAGCAACAACGGATGCGCAATTGGTCCCGATGTTTGAAGCTATTCTCAGTTCTGCACCTGGAACAGTTGCTGGAGATCAGGCGCATATTGATAGCTGGAAGGGCGCTCTTGATGTTGTTATTGATCAATTTGATCGACCAGGAACCGATGCGGTTACGAGCTATGGATTTTTGTTCCAAAATCTTGTTGCGGCATATGAAAATTACCCTCTTGCTATAAGTTTGGTTACAGCTGCGGAAGCGTTAGACATACCTTCAGACCTGATTATTACAGGCGCGGGAACATTAACCGGCTCCAATGATGCGGATATTTTTTATATGGACGGAATAGACCAAACCGTCAACGGTGACTCCGGGCCTGATACTTTTGTTTTTGGGCAGAATATTGGTGATGATGTTATTGCTGAGCTGGATGGTCAAATGGGCACGGATTATTGCGATATCATTCGTTTTACAGCGCATAATGCTGAAGATTTTGAGTTCACACGTAACGGTGTGGATCTGCATATGCAAGTTATTGCCACTGGAGAAACCATCACCATTGAAAAGCAGTTTGAAGGACGCCCATCAGCCCTTGGAGGAGGGGAGACCGGCCCAGCTTACGGTATCTCTGAGATTGTTTTTGCTAATGGCGTTTATTACGATACACAAGATATTGCCTATGCCGTTTCTCATCCCACAGATGCCGCACAAGATATTATCGGAACAAATACGATTGATGTTCTTGATGGTGCAGGAGGAGATGAGCGTCTTGAAGGAGCAGGAAAAGGGGATATCTACAAATTTGGTCTTGGATACGGTCATGATACGATTTTTGATCAACAGCTAGATCCATATGCTACACAACCCGATATTATTCAATTTGGCGCAGGCATTAGTCTTAGCGATCTTGTCTTCTCTCGGGATGGAGGTAGTGATGATTTTACAATTTCTATTAATGGCACAAACGATCACCTAACTATCGAAAAGCAGTTTTGGAAAAGCTACGATATTTTCGGGGACACCTGGTATACACGCATTGAGGGTCTTTCTTTTGATGACAGCACTGTCTTTACTTGGGAAGATATAATTACCACTCTTCCAAAGATGTTTAGCACAGATGGCGATGATGTTATTTATGGTTTTGATTATCAGGACATGCTTGATGGTGGTGCAGGGGATGATTATCTCTCCGGTGGAAACGAAGAAGATACGTATATTTATGGTCTTGGATATGGCAATGACACGATAGAGGAAAATCCCGATAACATAGCAAGTGGACTTGATGATAAAGTTGTATTTCTGGAAGGCATTAATCCGGGGGATGTTGTTATTGGTCGCGAAGGCGATTCCAATGATGTGACTTTTACATTCTCTGATGGTGGTTCACTGACCGTTATTGATCAGTTTGTGTATTGGAATTATGTGCCATTTGGGCCTCGTGGTGTCCAGCGTATTGAAACTTTCGAATTTCAGGATGCTAATGAGACTGTTTGGACTTATGAAGATGTTATGCAAACAGTTTTAGATCAGAGTATAACTGCGGGTAATGATATAATTTGTGGTTATGATGGTTATGAAGACGTCCTTGAAGGTGGTCTTGGTGATGATACGCTTTATGGAGGGCATGAAGGAGATAACTATATTTATTCCTATGGGGATGGAAACGACATCATTAGCGATAATCACAACAACCAATCGCGCGTTACGATCGGAGATAACATCGATAAGCTTATTTTAACAGACATTGCCTCTAATGCTGTTTCTGTTGAATGGGGAACGGGAGAATGGGATTTACAGCTTCGCATTCTTGGTTCCGATGAAACGATTAATCTGGTTGACCAGGTTAAAAGATATGTGCTTGGTCCGGCCTATTATGCCATTGAAGAGGTTCACTTTAGTGACTCAGTTGTGTGGCAACAAGAAGACCTTATGGATCAATATATATTGACAGCTCCGACCTCGGGAGATGATTACATTCGAGGTTTCTGGACTGGCGATGTTTATGATGGTGGAGCAGGAAATGACACTCTTGAGGGAAGCGGTGGAGGAGATACGTATCTCTTTGGTATAGGCTCAGGCAGTGACGTTATCTATGACGACATTAAATATTCAACATGGGCAGGAAATGACAAAGTGCAATTTACGGGCACTCTAACGTCAAGCGATGTCAATTTTGTCCGTGACGGAGATGATCTTCTCATAACAATTGATGGCCAAAGTGATCAGCTTAGGGTTCTTAAACAATTTGACAGTCGTGACTATTACAGGATTGAAGAATATGAGTTTTCCGATGGAGCTGTTCTTGATTATGACCAAATGTATGATCTTGCGACAACTGGAAGTGTTATTGAGGGTGATGATACCAACAATACGCTAACAGGAACCGATGGAGATGACATTATCTATGGTAAGGCAGGAAATGATGCTGTCGACGGTGGTCTTGGCAATGATTGGATTTATGGTGGGGCAGGAAACGATAACCTTGAAGGTGGTGAAGGTTCAAACACTTTTGTTTTTAATAAGAACGAAGGCATCGATTTTATAGAAAGACAAGCAACAGCTAACAACAGCAAAATCGTATTTTCTGATGGTATTCTTGGATCTGATATCACAATTACAAGAACAACAGCAGACACAAGAGACATTACGCTAGAAATTGTGGACTCAAATAACTCCATAACGATTGAGGACTTTAATTCGTATAACGGTGGTTGGTTACACCTTATTAATGATTATGAGTTCTCTGATGGAAGTACGTGGGATGCTGCATATATTAGAGATAAGTACCTGAGTGATAATACCACATCCGGTGATGATACCGTTGTTGGGTTTGCTGTCGGGGACACATTCCTAAGTTCTGCCGGTGATGATTATATTTTGGGCTATGGTGGTAGTGATACATATATGTGGGGGGCTGGTGCCGGAAATGATATTCTCTATGAGGACGGCTGGGATTCTAATGATACGCTTATTTTAGAAGGTTTAAATCAATCAGATATTTCTATGGAAAGAATAGATGAAGCCTTAGTGATTACCAATCTTAACACCTTGGAAACGTTGACTATAGAGAAGCAATTTGGCTCACTTTCCCTTTATCACATTGATAATTTTCAATTTGCAAATGGGACAACTATTACAGACGATGATATCTATAACCAGATTGGCAGTTATATAAACGGAACATCAGGAAACGACACTATTCGTGGTGGCGATCCTGATGAAACCCTCGATGGAAAAGAAGGGAACGATATTTTATACGGTAGGGCTGGAGACGACACGCTTATCGGTGGTATTGGTAATGACACCTTAAGAGGCGAAGACGGCAATGATACTTATATTTGGTCTGTAGGGGACGGTAACGACACAATATATGAAAATTATAGCGATACCGACCAGTTGGTTATTCATAATGTGACGTTGCAAGATTTGAGCTTTGTAAGAGCAGGCCTTGTTGATATAGAAATTCACGCTGGTTCAGAAGTTATTAGGATCGATAACCAGCTCCGCTCCGATTATTACGATGACAGCAGCAATGATAAATACCAGATTGAGAGTCTATTGTTAGATGATGGTACAGAGATTGATCTTGTCAATAATTTGATTTTTTTTGGCACATCTGGAGACGATACGCTTAAGGGTTTGTACATTGGAAATGACAGCCTTTACGGCGGTGCAGGAAACGATACACTTTATTCTTATGAGGGCAACGATATCTTAAATGGTGGAGCTGGCGATGACATGCTCTATGGTGGCGGCGGCGATGACACCTATCTGTTTGATATTGGCGATGGGAATAACACAATCCTTGAGACATCTGGCTTTGATGTCATTGAACTTGGATCAGGCATTGTACAGGATGACTTAGTTTTTGTACGAAATGGCGATGACTTGGAAATCCAAATTGCTAGTGGCTTTCTTGTTACAGACTTTTATTCTGGTGATGCAGATAAGATTGTTGAGCAAATCCAGTTTGACGATGGAACAACGTTTGATCTGACAAGTTTGCTTAATGCGGCGCCAGTGGCGGTAGATGACGCAGTAAGCACAAATGAAGATGAAGAGATTACGATCAGTGTACTAGCTAACGATAATGATACTGATGGCGATGCTTTAATTGTTAGCTCTGTGAGTGCTCCTGCCAATGGTGCTGTGGTGATCAATGCGGATAATACACTAGCTTATACGCCTAACACGAATTTTAATGGTGCAGATAGCTTTACTTATACTATTAGCGACGGTAACGGTGGTAGCTCCACAGCGACGGTTAGTTTAACGATCAATGCAGTTAATGACGCTCCCGATGTTGTTAATGACAGCACAACAATGACCGAAGATACGGCGATTACATTTGATGTGTTGAGCAATGATAGCGATATTGAGAACGATACGCTTGTAGTCAATAGTGTTACTCAGGGCACAAATGGTTCGGTTGTTGTGAATCCTGATGGAACTTTGACCTATACACCTGATGCGAACTTTAATGGCACAGATAGTGTCACCTACACTGTTAGTGATGGCAATGGCGGCAGCTCTACGGCAACGGTTAATGTTACGGTTGGTGCTATTAATGATAACCCTACTGTGAGTAACAATGGTGCAAGCTTCGATGAGGATACAAGCGTAATTTTGACGGCGGCCATGCTTGAGGCTGCTGATATTGATAATTTGCCAAGTGAGCTTGTCTTTGGTTTGGGTACAATTCCTGTTAGCGGTGATCTTAAACTGAATGGTGTGAGTTTAGCGGTGAATGATATCTTCACAATGCAAAACATACTCGACGGGCTTGTCAGTTTTACGCCAGATGCTGATTTTAATGGCTTGCTCGAATTTGATTTTACGCTCAGTGATGGAATAGAGACACTGGCCAGTCAAACGTTTGCGATTACGGTGAATCCAGTAAATGATGAACCAATAGGGGTGAATGATGACTTTAGCGTTGGTTATGAGCAGTCAGTTACAGGGAATGTCCTGACAGACAATGGTTCTGGTGCTGACAGTGATGTTGAGAACGATGTGCTTCAGGCTGTGGCTGGAACGTATACGACGGCACAAGGGGTAACGGTTAGTCTGGCTGCAAATGGAGAATTTATCTATGATGCGCCAACGGGCTATAGTGGTGTTGATAGTTTCACCTATACAGTATTTGATGGTAATGGTGGGCAAGATACGGCAGTCGTTACTATTACAATTGAAGATGCGCCAAATATAGTTACTGGCACATCGGGTAATGACAATCCACTTAGTGGCACGGTAGCGCAGGATATCATCTATGGCCTTGACGGTGCTGACTACCTCTATGGCTACGCCGGTGATGACCACCTTGATGGAGGAGCGGACGCGGACCGTCTTTATGGCGGAGATGGGGACGATGTTCTTCATGGCAGTGCTGGTAATGACCTGATTTATGGTGATGCCGGTAATGATATATTGATGTATGGCGTTGCCAGTGACGGCTTTATTATTTACCGGACGTCTTCAACTTACATCACAGTGGTTGGCCCTGGCTATGACACCGACAAGGTTTATACTGGCGTTGAGACGAT
>Ga0070729_10006658_pt1 | contig 11325 bp, 9 predicted proteins | sample tdDd472_FD_66725 | JGI IMG/M metagenome (GOLD analysis project Ga0070729, IMG submission 66725) | Marine sediment microbial communities from the Atlantic coast under amendment with organic carbon and nitrate - tdDd47.2 | ecosystem: Environmental > Aquatic > Marine > Coastal > Sediment | place...
GTAGTGAAATTGAGGGTATTAAGATTGAATCATACGAATATCAGGTTAAACAGGTGAAGGGCTATCTGGATGAAACGTCATTTTTCCCTTCAGCGGCGATTCAATTTACAACCGGTACCTTTTGTGGAACAAATTTTACTTTTCGCTACCTTCCCCCGGTGAAAATAAACAAGGTTGGGACAATCACGTATTGGGGTATTGGAGTAATTAACAATCCGCAAAATTGGATAAATATTACTGATCAGGTTGATTTCGGCTTGGGGTTTTTCCATCAAAAAATGTTTATAGGGGATTTATTTAACTCTTCGGCAACACAAATAGGTGTCTATTTCGGGAAAAAATATGGTAACTTTTACACTATTGCACCGTCAATTGGATTTAATTATGAACTTTCGAAAACTATAATATCATACACCTACTATTACGAAGATCAGGTTTACGGAGTTCCCGTTACTGTTACCCGTCCAATTGATATAGAATTTACCGGCAAAAACAAGTTTACATTTACCACCGGTGTTGCGGCAGGAGCCGGGATTTTCGGTCTAAAACTTTCTTATAAGTTTGCACCAACATCAACATTAACTGCAATTTTTGCTTTTAACGTTTTGTAATACGGCTGCAAGATGATTTTGTGATTTTTACTCATTAAATTATATACAGGAATAAATGGGGAAAGAATGAGCCAGTTTTTAGAAGACCTGCGAATAATGTTTAATCGTGAATTAAATTCCTACAAAAAAGAAATACGTTTTTTCTTAAGTGAGGATTCTTTGTGGGAGAAACCGGAAGGTATTACAAACAGTGCCGGGAATATTGTTCTCCATATTTGCGGAAACCTTAACCATTTTGTTGGTGCGGTTTTGGGTAATACGGGCTATGTACGGGAGCGTGAAAAAGAGTTTACCACAACAGGGTTGAGCAGCAGCGAATTGCTGCTTCTATTGGAAAAAACTCAAAAAACGGTTCTCAAAACTATTGATAATATTGACGAAGATTCACTTTCGGAAATTTATCCCCTGGTGGTGGGCGATTCCACATTTACCGTGGGAAGGTTTTTAATGCATCTTGAAACGCATCTTGCATTTCATTTGGGTCAACTTGGCTACCTCAGGCGTATTATCAATAAGGACGAGAGATCAACTAACCCGGTTTCCGTTGGAGTTCTGAATATTAATGATGAAAGGAAGTAATGCGGTTACAAAATAAAATTGCCCTTGTTACGGGGGCGGCAAGAGGAATAGGAGAGGCAATTGCCAGAACTTTTGTTTTGGAAGGTGCGGTGGTTTATTTAACCGATATAAATGATAAGTTGGGTTTAGATGTTACCAATGCAATTGGTGACTTTGCATTTTATAAAAGACTGGATGTGCGAAAAGAAGCTGATTGGATAGATGTGATTAGTATTATTAAGTCATCTCACGGCAAGCTTGATATTTTAGTTAATAATGCAGGCATCACCGGATTTGAGGAAGGTTTTGTACCTCACGATCCTGAAAATGTTACTCTTGAAAATTGGCATGAGGTTCACCGTACAAATCTGGACGGGGTTTTTTTAGGATGCAAACATGCGATTGGAGTAATGAAAAGTAATGGAGGCGGCTCAATCGTGAACATATCATCCCGCTCGGGGATAGTGGGGATCCCGATGGCAGCGGCATACGCCTCGTCGAAAGCTGCCGTAAGAAATCACACCAAAAGTGTTGCTTTATATTGTGCTGCTAATAACTATAATATCAGGTGCAATTCAATACACCCGGCCGCTATTTTAACACCGATGTGGGAACAGATGATTGGAGACGGACCTGATCGTGAAGCAAAAATGAAAGAATTTGTTAAGGAAACACCTCTCGGCAGGTTTGGAACCACCGGAGAAGTTGCAAAAATGGCACTTTATCTGGCATCCGATGAGTCTGCTTATGTAACCGGAAGTGAATTCCACATAGATGGCGGGATTCTTGCCGGATCAGCCGTTACGCCTAAATAATAATTGGAGGAAATTTGATTTTGGTACCAAAATTTATTGTAAACGAGAATAATTTCGGGCGTTTTGATTGGGGTGCCGAACGGGGAAAAGTGTTCGACGAAATAAACCTGGCTCGAGCTTCGGAAAAACAGATGAGCGTAAATAAATTAAGGTCGATCATCAAACGCGACAAATATAATCTTGCTGCTTATATCGAGCTTGCATTGATGGAACATGACAAGTATAATTATAGTAACGCTCTTGATTATTATGTGAAAGGATTTGCATATTGTGAAGATTTAATTCCCAAAGATTTTGATGGAATTATTCTTTCCATAGATGAGAGTAATTATTTATTTTTATTTGCGATGGCAGGTATGGCAAAATGTCAATTAGAAATGAACCGTACCAATATTGCTCGAACTTTATTAGAAGACCTGGTGGATTATGATATTGCTGATATAACACATTATCAACATTATCTTATGAAAGCCTTGTTTATGTCTGGTGACTTCGAGCGGGTTTTGGACTTAACAGAAAAAATCATGGAATTTAATGAGACTCCGCAAATTCTCTATTCCCGCGCAATAGCAAACTTCAGACTGGGGAACTATGAGGAATATGTTGATGAATTAAAACGGGCAGTTAAACTGGCACCTGAATTCGCTATCGTTCTGAATCAAAGAATAGGTCCTAACCCGCTTGATTTGGAGACGTTCAAAAAGATAAGCTTAAAACTTCCCAAAGAGGATATAGATTCGGTTATGGAGGCTTATTTTTACATGCTGGAAATGGGGCAATTTTTTACTGACAGAGCTATCAGAGATTATTTAATAGAATTGACAATAAAGCACAATTGATTATTATCAGTTTACTTTTATTTTACTTTTTCAGATATTAACGGGTTATTATCATTATTTCTTTTTGGAAGGAGAAAGGATGAGGAAAACCGGACTATTTTTAGTTCTTTTTGTACTATTTTCATCGGTACAATTATTTGCTCAGGAAAACATTTTTAACGAGATCGCGCGCCAAATGTCTGATCTTTCGATTGACATGCAATGGTTTTTATCTTACCAGAATGGCAAGGAAAAAGGTATCGAATTTAATCAATTCGGGCTTAAACGCGGATATGTAAATATCAAGAAAAAGATAAACGATACTTTTTCCGGCAGGATTACAACCGATATAACAGTTGATAAAGAAGGTGATGGCGAGGGAGATATTGAAATGAGATTAAAATATCTTTACCTCAAAACCCAGCTCCCCGATTTTGCTTTTTTTACCAAACCTTATTTTGAGTTCGGGCTTGTACACACTCCATGGCTCGATTTTGAACAAAATATAAACTTGTACCGCGTACAAGGTTCAATGTTTTTAGACCGGAATAAAATAACCAGTTCCGCTGATTTTGGTGTGGTATTCATGACCAATTTCGGGGGTGAAATGAGTGCAGACTATAAAAAAAATGTAAATAAAAGTTACGCCGGCAAATATGGTAGTTTATCGGTTGGTGTGTTTAATGGCGGCGGGTATCATGCACTTGAAAAAAATCTCAATAAAGCTATCGAGAGCCGAATCTCTATCAGACCGCTTCCTGATGTTATTCCCGGATTTCAGTTAACTTACCATAATGCGTTCGGCAAAGGGAATATTCCGGAATCCCCCAAGTGGAATTATAATTCCGGATTTTTATCATTTGAATCCTACTCTTTTATCTTTACCGGTGAGTATTTCGCGGGGATAGGTAGCTTTGACGGTGAGGCACTTTATAATCAGGTAACTTTCGATCCTTCAGATTTAGAAGGGTATTCATTTTTCTCTGAATTTAAGTTCTGGAATAATAAAGTTAGTCTTCTGGGTCGTTTTGATAATATTGAAAAAGATTTACCCGGTGAGCCACTTATTTCTAAAAGATACATCACGGGAATAGCTTATCATTTTATCAAGGGGAGCAAGGTTATTATAGATTATGATGTGCTAAACCATAATGATCCCGCGAAAAAAGACTCTCACATTTTCGAGATTGCAATTGAGCTGAAATATTAAAAAGGGGTAAATTTGCCCCTTTCATTTCAGGTACATATTTAGTTCTTTTATAATTCAATCTGGATTGTTTTAAGATAACATAATCTATTAAAAGAGGGAAAGATTATGAAGTTCATCAGTGTTGAGCGGGCTTTTTTGCGTGCCCCAGTATATGGAGTAATATTCCTACTCGTTTCATTTTCCGGTTGTGAAAAATCTGTGAACCCTGATCCTCCCCGCACTGACCCGGCGCTTTATTCATCCTATCTTGTGAAAAACAATTGGCATGATATCGCCACGCCGTATGATGTTTATCACTCACGTTATCTGCCGATCACTAACAAAGGGCGTGCCTACTGGTACACGGAAGTAAATGAACTAATAAATGTTTCACAACTATTTGGTAAAACATTCATCGGTTATCACTTAAAGACGTTAAACCTTTTTTATAATCCGGAATTTGTAGGTGCTTACACATTTAAAATCCCGAACACATCAGCCTCGTGGGCAGGTTGTGTGACAAACCTAAGACCCCTGGACTATTACAAGATGCTGGATGATTTCCCTAAAGTTGGTCTCGAAATGTGGCTGGGTTTTTTCCGCCTGGATGAAAATGTAAAAGTTTACCTTGAAATAGGGAGCTTTAACGAAGATGTTTTCCCGGACGGGATTTTGAATAGCGAAGATATCAATAATAACTACGCTCTGGATGATGGTGAAGATACAGGGCTTGACCTGCTTATGGATCATGAAGAGTTTGGTTATTTCCCATCAGGTACAACCGATCCCTCATTTGATAATTTCAGCAATGATGTTACTACTTCGAGTCGATTTGTTAACAATACGGAGGGAAATGGCATCACTGATTCTGAGGACCTAAATAATAATGGTGTTCTGGATACAGAGGATATCTATTACGGTTATGAGTTGAATCCCCTGGATGATTCAACTTTCGTGAAGTACCGTCACGAGAATGGCTGGACAAATTATTTGATAGACCTAAGCGCGTATAGTTATAAGCACGGGGACGTAACCCCAAGGGATGCTCAATCTGTTAGATTTGTATTCAAAGGTGCGCATGGCAAGGGTGAAATCAGAATTGCGGAGCTGAAATTTGTAGAATTATTATAATATCCGTCGAGTAATTTGAATAAAATATTTTCAAAATTGGAAAAATTAGTAATCGCGTCGGAACCGGATATTAAACTCCGGTGTATAATTCCCATCCACTAAATAACGAGGGCTTCATGAAAAACTATACTACTATCATTATATCCGTTTTGACACTTTTTGTATTTATTTCAACAATTTCCGCGCAAGAAGAGGAAAAAGCAAAGCTGCCTGTCGGGCATTATTCACTCATGTTCCAGTTTGGTTCAAACCTTAATTTCACATCGTTCGAAGGCTCGGCAATTTCACTGAAAAGAATTGTTTCAAAAAATGCTGCAATACGAATCGGTTTTTCACCAGCTTATGCTAACACTGATTCTGACGAAATAAATTCAACTGACCAGACTAAAACTAAGGATAATACAATCACGGCCAATCAGTATGGCATGTCCTTAAATGCATTGTACCTTTTCTACAATGAAGGTTATAAGGATGTATTCTTTTATTTTGGCTCAGGACCTGAATTAAGTTATTTTACCGGTAAAACGGAACAAATATACAATATCCCTGATGGCCTTAACAATTCTAAAAATGAAGAAGAGCGTTGGGGTATTGGTTTATTAGGAGTAGTTGGAACCGAGTGGTTTGTTACCGAAAACATTAGTATTTCCGGTGAATATTCGATAAAATTAAATTACTCACATTCGTCACAAAGCACGACAAATCCCCCTTCAACTTTTAAAAGAGAGATTAGCAACTCGAGTTTAAATTTAACCGGGAATGGTGTAAAAATCGGTCTCTCGATGTACTTTTAGTAAAGTGCATGAAAAGATGTACTGCTTGTAAAGGTTTTGTTAGTTATAATCTAATTGAAACAATACTTTTCTTAAACGGGCAATTCACAAGGGAGGCAACATGAAAAATCTTACTGTAATCTTTTTTCTTCTATTGGCAGGCTTATTATTTGCAAAGCCTCACGGCGCTATCCGGGGAGTCGTGACTGATCTGGAAACTGGTGCAACGTTGATCGGAGTAAGTGTGTTCGTTGATCTTGGAGCTATTGGCGAAGCGACAAACGAGAATGGTGAATACCTGATAACAAATATTCCGGTCGGTAAAATAACTCTTACTGCCAGATATATTGGTTATCAAGAGATAACTTGCCCGGATATTGAAATATTTGCTGATTCAACACTGATTTTGGATTTCCAGATGAATCCCGAGGCTTATGAATCTGAAATGGTACAGGTTATCGCAACCAAACCAATTGTAAGAAAAAATGTTTCAAACAGTACGAGTTACATAAGGATTGGAATTGTTAGTCAATTTTCAAACAATGAGGCGAATGCAAACCATAATACCGAAGAATATGCCTCACTTGTGGAAAATGGCTTTTTAACTGCAATGAAAACACCTCTTTCCACTTTTGCCGCGGATATTGACGGTGCTTCATATTCTAATGCGAGGAGGTTCATTATAAACCAGCACATGTTGCCCCAGAAGGGTGCAGTAAGGGTTGAGGAGTTTATCAACTATTTTGATTATAGCTACAAAGAACCGACTGATGATAAACCGCTGGCGGTTAATGTTGAATATGGCGATTGCCCCTGGAATGAGGATAACAGGTTAGTTCATATCGGTTTGCAGTCTAAAAAGATAATGAAAGAAAAAACACTTCCAAGTAATCTCGTATTTTTGATCGACGTTTCGGGTTCGATGGATTCACCCGAAAAACTGCCGCTCCTTAAAAAGGCATTCAAAATGCTGGTTCAAAATCTTGATGCCAAAGACAAAGTTGCGATTGTTGTTTATGCCAGTAGCACGGGGTTGGTGCTCCCCTCAACATCATGCGAAAACAAGGAGAAAATATTCGAAGCTTTGGCAAAATTAGAAGCAGGCGGGAGTACAGCCGGAGGTGAAGGAATTAAACTGGCTTATAAAACCGTCTTGGAAAATTTTATTCCCGAGGGGAACAACAGGGTAATACTGGCAACAGATGGTGATTTTAATGTTGGTATTTCCAGCACATCAGAGTTGGTGGATTATATTAAAACTCAGCGGGATAAAGGTGTTTTTCTCTCGGTACTTGGTTTCGGGATGGGAAACTATAAGGATGAACGCCTGCAACAAATTGCCGATAAGGGTAACGGGAGTCACGCGTATATCGACAATATCAACGAAGCTAAGAAGGTTTTTGTAAATGAGCTTTACGCTACTTTATACACCGTTGCCAAGGATGTGAAGATACAGGTAGAGTTTAATCCTGCATACGTGGAATCATACAGACTTATTGGTTATGAAAACCGGAAGCTGAACGATGAAGATTTTAAGGACGATAAAAAAGATGCCGGGGAGATAGGTTCAGGGCATACAGTAACTGCGTTATATGAAATAGTGCCGGCAAAAAGCTATAATTTAAAAAACGAATTGAAGTACCAAACATCAACCCTGAATGAAGATGCTAAAGAATCCGGTGAAGTATTAACGGTTAAAATCCGCTATAAAGAGCCGGATGGTGACGAGAGCCGTGAGTTTTCCGAGGTGTTGCGTACAGGACAATATAATAAGAACCTAACCGATAATTTCAGATTTGCAGCTGCGGTTGCCCAATTGGGTATGCTCCTTGCAGATTCTGAATTTAAAGGAAACACCTGCTGTGATTCAATTCTGGAAATGGCAAATGCTTCCAAGGGGGATGACCCGTTTGGTTATCGTTCAGAATTTATCACCATGGTTGAACGCGTAAAAATATTAAAAAATCTTTAAGAATAATTTCGAATAAAAATTATCTTGAACGCCGGGAATGTCCGGCGTTTTTTTTGCAAATTTCGTTTAAAAGCAATTAAGTTATACCTTTTTAAGGACACGAATATATTTTTAATTGCTTTTTACCGGAACTTATTTTTATATTTTAGCGGGCATTTATAACTTAATATCGAGGGCAAACAATGAAAACAAAAATTTTTGTTGTGTTTGTTTTACTGGTTTTATTACAATCGTGCGGCACAGCATTATTGGTTAACGCAGACTATCCTGAATTACATGAAGCTGTTAAAAACGATCCGAATAACCCCGTTTCGTATTTCAACCTTGGACTGAAATACTATTCAGATAAAAACTTTGAAGAGGCTATTAAAAATTTTGATCTTGCAATCGAGAGGGATTATAATTTTTCCTTGGCATATTTTGGTAAATTTTGTTCTTTGGTATTAAGTGATCCGGAATTAAAGAATGAAATGTACAAGGAAGATGACGAGATTAAAGATGGATATCTTGAAAAGGTTAAATTCCTGAAGCATAACTATGCGCTTGCATTCATGTTTGATCCTTTGTTTGATTATAGGATGGCAACACTTTTGCTTGAAAAAAGAAGAGGTGGCAGAAATATTTATACAAGTGAATTATACGACCAATTTTATAAGCTATTCGCTGATGGCTTCAGAAGTTATATGCTCGGTAATTATAAAGAAGCTGAAGAAGAACTAACATACAGCATCTCAAAAATACCCGGTTATGAAGACTCATATTTTGTTAGAGCACTCGCGAGAGCACAAATAAATGATTTTGATGGTTGTATCAGTGATCTCGATACCTTAATAAATTGGAATCGTCAGGCAAACACGGAAGACCTATCGCAGATTTATTACAAATCATCAGACTTTTATTACATTCGTGGTACTGTAAATTTACGGCAGAATAAGATAAAGGAAGCGAAAAGTGATTTTGAAAGTTGTTTGATGGAAGATATGGGGTATTACGTGGCTCACAGCCAGCTTTCCAACATTTATCAGAAACAAAAGCAATATAATGAAGCACTTCGCGAATTGGATGCCGCTATTTTCATTAGACCGGAAGATCCTCAGCTGCATTATAACAAGGGTGTTTTCCTTGCAATGGTTGGTCAAAATGAAAAAGCAATCGAATCGTATAAAGAAGTTGTTAAACTGAATAAGTATCATTTTAAAGCCGAATATAATCTTGCCTATCTATGTGAAAAAACCGGGAGAAATGATGATGCCAAGACTTATTATCAGATGTTTGCAGAAAATGCTCCAATCTCACAGCAAAAAATGATCGACGAGATTAAACAAAAATTAGCCTCCTGGGAGTAATCATGTTTGGTAAATTGTTATTTAGCGGTTTTTTATTTTTCTCCTTGGCGGTTATTAGTGTTAATGCTCAGGCTTACAAGTCACTTCAAACCTTCTCGACAGTTCTGAATCAGGTTTCAAACAATTATCTGGATGAAAAAAAACCGGAAGAATTAGTATATTACGCGATTCAGGGTGTTTTAAAGTCATTAGACCCTCATAGTGTATACTTGCCACCTAATCAGCTTACAAAGTACACCAAGATTACTGCGGGAGAACTGTTGGGTTTTGGTTTAAGTCTGGCTCGTATTGAAGGCGATTTTGTGGTTCTGAGAGTTTTTGAAGAATCACCTGCAAGCAAGGCCGGGATTCACTCCGGTGACATTCTTAGAAAGGTCGATTCAACGGTAATAAAGGATACTTTAAGTATAACCGAGGTTTTCCTGATGCTATATGGTGAAGAGGGGAGTACTTCAGAACTCACGTTTTTCAGACCAAATACAGGGAAGCAGATTATAAAAGTGTTAACGCGAGACAAGTATGTTAACAGTGCGATTTCACATGCAATGATGTTGAGCGGTGGGACTTTCTATATTAGGCTTACAGAGTTTGACATTAATGCAGCAGAGGATTTTTACAAATATATTTCCCGTTTGAATGAAGATATTACTAAAAAAATTGTGATAGATTTAAGGGATAATCCCGGGGGACTGATGCACACGTGCGAAAATGCCGCCGATATATTCCTTGATAAAGGGGATACTATTTACACTTCCTCAGGAAGAAAAAAAGAGATGGAATCTGTTGGAGTTAGTGAACACAAACCTAAAACTGATTTACCAATTATTGTTCTTGTCAACCGAAATTCTGCCAGTGCATCAGAAATGTTTGCCGGATCATTGCAGGACAACAATCGTGCCCTGGTGATTGGCACAAATACTTTCGGAAAAGGATTAATCCAGGTCCCTTTCCCGCTTGATAATGGGGGAGGGCTTGTAATGACCGTTGGCAGGTATGTAACTCCTTCCGGCAGAATAATTCAAAAGGATTATAAGCACTCAACTCTTAAAGAGTATTATGATATAGTAAATAAGGTTGATTCCACCAATTTTAAAAGTGGTAAAGTTTATCGCGCGAAGCACGGGAGAAAAATTTACGGAGGCGGAGGCGGTGAACTCGAAGAGGTTGGTGGCATATTCCCCGATATTTTCGTGGAAAATGACAAGATTAGTGACGTAGAGATTTATGAAGATTCACTAAACACTTATGCAATAAATTTCATCAAGCAGTATTTTAGTAAGTATGCCGGTTCTAAAGAGAAATTTGACAAACTATCAACTTTCAGGGATGAGTTTTTCATTACCGAAACTCTTTATAACGAGATAATGTCTGATTTGACAGTAAATGATCCACAAAGAGAAATTTTACCATATAATAAAGCTCTATCGGTATATCTCAAAGCTGAAATGGCAAAGCAGATATGGGATGATGAAGCAGCTTTACTCGTCAGGCGCGTGTACGATAACCAGCTAAATTATGCGTTAAAGATGACGCCTGATGAAATTAACCAAATACTTGGAAGGTAATATTGAGGGAGCAGGCTTTGTATTCCAAGGCTTAAGTGTAAAGGTTCGCGAGGTTGACACTAAGCTTTTACTGTTTTGCTAACACGATAATGGTTCCGCCCCTACAGGGCGGTTTTATCAATCTGATTACTGTTGTTACCGATATTGCGCCCCGATGGGGAGTTCGCTTTAACTCTCAGCATGTTGGGGTGGCATGCATTTCAATGCATGGAAATATTTTTTTTCATCCTCCTACGCCCCGGCGCACAAGTTTTGAAGGAGGTGGCGGATTTAGGTTTCTTGCTAAAATGACAGAGGATGATCCAAACAGGCAAATCTTGTGACTTTTGGTAAACCTGAAATCTCACATGCCAATCGATGAGGAACCCACCCCCAACCCCTCCCTTTGGTAAATGGAGGGGAGGAAGAAATCACGAAGCTGGCTTGTCGGGGCTGGCTAAAAAGCAACGCAGCCCCTGATGTAAAATACCAAAATTGGTTTGAGCCAGTTTTGGGCAAATAATTGGATTTTAGCGCGTACACCGAAAAATATGGGGCTTTTCGGCAA
>Ga0070729_10006659_pt1 | contig 11321 bp, 8 predicted proteins | sample tdDd472_FD_66725 | JGI IMG/M metagenome (GOLD analysis project Ga0070729, IMG submission 66725) | Marine sediment microbial communities from the Atlantic coast under amendment with organic carbon and nitrate - tdDd47.2 | ecosystem: Environmental > Aquatic > Marine > Coastal > Sediment | place...
TTATTCCAGTGCCTGGCGAATTTTTATTCCAGTGCCTGGCGAATTTTTATTCCAGTGCCTGGCGCAGGCCCGCCGCCGACGCCCACGGCGTTAGCGCCAACGCGCCGACAAACATACCGCCCAAAATCAATAGGTGCGGGCGCACGCCTTGATCGAAAATCGCCGCGTCCACCGCCGACACGCCGAAAATCAGGATCGGGATATAGAGCGGCAAGACCAACAGCGACAGCAACACCCCGCCGCGTCGTGAGCCCAAAATCAACGCCGCCCCGACCGCACCGATCAGGCTGAGCGTCGGCGTGCCCAGCAACAGCGCCAAAATCAAGACGCCAAAGCCCTCGGCGGGCAGTTGCATCAAGACCGCCAGCAACGGGGCCGTGATAATCAACGGCAGACCGGTGGTCAGCCAGTGCGCGGCAACCTTGGCCAAGACGGTGACTTCCAAGGGAACCGGGGCCAGCGCCAATAACTCCAGCGACCCGTCGTCGTAATCGGTTTGGAACAGGCGCTCCAGCGACAGCATGGAAGACAGCAACGCCGCAACCCAGATGGTGCCGCCCGCGATGCGCGCCAAAATATTGACTTCCGGCCCGACGCCGAAGGGAAACAGCACCACGGCGATGATGAAGAACGCCACCACCATTAAGCTGTCCATGCCCTGGCGGAAAGCGAGCGACAAGTCGCGGTGGACCAATTCGATAAATTTGCCCATGATTTGCGCCCCTTACACCATCACATGTTCGTCGAGCGGCGCGTTGACGGCGAAATCCGCGAGATCGAGGGTCATTGCATCCGGCGTATTCACGTCCGCGTGGGTCGACAACACCACCATGCCGCCCGCGTCGCGGTGCGCCTGGATGGCGTCTTCCAAACGCTTGATGGTCGCCTTGTCCAAAGCCGTGGTCGGCTCGTCCAACAGCCACAACGGCGCGGGTGCGGCGATGATGCGCGCCAAGTTGACGCGGCGTTTTTGACCCGCCGACAAAAACCGGCCCGGCACGTCATAAAGGTGCTGGATGTCGAACACGTCCAAGGCGTCCTTGATCGCATCCTCGCCCTGGCCCCGGATATGCGCCCAAAAGCCGATGTTTTCCGCCGCCGTCAGCACCGGCTTCACGGCGTCGTGGTGGCCGACGTAATGCAGGCGCGCGCCATGCACGTCCATATCGTCATGCACGTTTTCGCCTTCATCGCCTTGCGTCCAAAGCATCTCACCGGCGGCGGGCTGCAACAGCCCGGCCATCATGCGCAACAGCGACGACTTGCCCGCCCCGTTGGGACCGATCAGGATCAAGGCGTCGCCCGCGGTCATGGAAAAATCGAGGCCACGAAACACCGTGCGCTCACCACGCACGCAGATCAGCTTTTCCCCCGAGAATTGGGCTGGTTCGAATCGGCTCATGATCGAAAATCTTGCTTCCCCAAAGAGTGAGTTACGGACCTTATACGATCCGGCCTCAAAAACAAGCCAACACAAAAAAAGTGGCCGGGTTCAAAAGAACCCGGCCAGTTGGTCAGCACTGCAAGTAAACGCTTCAATCCTCATAAGTTGGGCAGTTGCGGGAGGGAGCCAAGGGTCTGAGGATCTTTAATTGGAGCTTTGTTTCACCTGTAATTCTGTCAGTCGTCTTCTAGAGCTATGATCCCAAAGGCCCTGCATAGGGGGGGAGAGAAAGGCCTTTGTTGAGGATCATTAGAGCCCTCGATTGTGGCCCCAATGTGTCACAATCGAGGAATTGTGATGGTGGAATGCTACTTTCCTTCAGGTGGCAAAATCGCTATACCCAAGCGCGCTCTTTCTCGCGGGCTAAGGGCCTGGAAAAAGACCCTTTAAGGGGCTGCACTCCTTGAAAATTGCGGCCCATAATAAAAATGTGGAATATCTTTAACTACACTTTTTGCAGTGGCAATAACTACCCAGTCGGGTAGAAAACCTATACAAAGGCGCTGGAATGCAGTATCTAAGCGCCCAGAACAGGAATCACCGCATTGTGCGCCGCAACAACCGCCCGCATCAACGATGGTGGAAACAGGCGCGAACTGGAGACCTATACACATGCTAGCTGAATATCGTGAACACGTTGCCGAGCGCGCAGCCCTTGGCATCCCCCCGCTTCCCCTGTCTGCAGAACAGACCGAACAACTGGTCGCGCTGCTGAAAACCCCGCCCGCAGGTGAAGAAGAATTTCTGGTCGATTTGCTGACCAATCGTGTTCCCGCTGGCGTGGATGACGCCGCACGCATCAAGGCCGGTTTCCTGGCCGCCGTCGCCAAAGGCGCGGAAAGCTGCCCGCTGATCACCAAGGTTCAGGCCACCGAACTGCTCGGCACGATGCTGGGCGGATTCAACATCGAACCGATGTTGGACCTGCTCGACGACGCCGAGTGCGGCGCCACCGCCGCCGCAGGCCTGAAAAAGACCTTGCTGGTGTTCGACTACTTCCACGACGTCAAGGAAAAGGCCGACAAGGGTTCCGAAAATGCCAAGTCCGTGCTGCAGTCGTGGGCCGACGGCGAATGGTTCACGAGCCGTCCGGAAGTTCCCGAAAGCCTGACCGTCACCGTCTTCAAGGTCACCGGCGAAACCAACACCGACGATCTGTCCCCGGCCCCCGACGCTTGGTCGCGCCCGGACATCCCGATGCACGCTTTGGCGATGTTGAAAAACGCCCGCGAAGGCATCGAGCCGGAAGAAAACGGCGTGCGCGGCCCGATCAAATTCCTCGAAGATTTGCAGGCCAAAGGCAACCTGGTCGCCTACGTCGGCGACGTCGTCGGCACCGGGTCTTCACGCAAATCGGCCACCAACTCCGTTTTGTGGTGGACCGGCGAAGACATTCCGTTCATTCCCAACAAACGCTTCGGCGGCGTATGCCTCGGTTCCAAGATTGCGCCGATCTTCTACAACACCATGGAAGATGCCGGTGCCCTGCCGATCGAGCTGGACGTATCCGGCATGGACATGGGCGACGTCGTCGAGCTGCGTCCCTATGACGGCAAAGCGCTCAAGGACGGCGCCGTCATTTCCGAATTTGAAGTCAAATCCGACGTGATCTTCGACGAAGTGCGCGCCGGTGGCCGCATTCCGCTGATCATCGGTCGCGGTCTCACCGCCCGCGCCCGCGAAGCGCTGGGCATGGGTCCGAGCGATCTGTTCCGCCAGCCCCACGCCCCGGCAGACACCGGTAAGGGTTTCTCGCTCGCCCAAAAAATCGTCGGCCGCGCCTGCGATTTGCCGGAAGGCCAAGGCGTGCGCCCGGGCACCTATTGCGAGCCGAAGATGACCACCGTGGGTTCCCAAGACACCACCGGCCCGATGACCCGCGACGAGTTGAAGGACTTGGCGTGCCTGGGCTTCTCCGCCGATCTGGTGATGCAGTCTTTCTGCCACACGTCGGCGTATCCGAAGCTGGTCGACGTCAACACCCACAAGACCCTGCCGGACTTCATCGAAAACCGCGGCGGCGTCGCGCTACGCCCGCAAGACGGCGTCATCCACTCCTGGCTGAACCGTTTGCTGTTGCCCGACACCGTCGGCACCGGCGGCGACAGCCACACCCGCTTCCCATTGGGCGTTTCGTTCCCGGCCGGTTCCGGTCTGGTGGCGTTCGCCGCCGCAACCGGCGTCATGCCGCTGGACATGCCGGAATCGGTTCTGGTGAAATTCACCGGCACCATGCAGCCCGGCATCACGCTGCGCGACATGGTCAACGCGATTCCCTATCAGGCCATCAAGGACGGCCTGCTGACGGTCGAGAAGAAGGGCAAAATCAACGTCTTCTCCGGCAAGATCGTCGAAATCGAAGGCCTGCCCGACCTCAAGGTCGAACAGGCGTTCGAACTGTCCGACGCGACGGCGGAACGCTCCGCCGCCGGGTGCGCGGTCGATCTGAACCCGGAACCGATCATCGAATACATGCGTTCCAACATCGTGCTCATGAAGTGGATGATCAAGAACGGCTACCACGACGAACGCACGCTGACGCGCCGCATCGAAGCGATGGAGAAATTCATCGCCGATCCGAAACTGCTGCGCCGCGACGCCGACGCCGAATACACGGCCGTCATCGAAATCAACATGGACGAGATCAAAGAGCCGATCGTCGCCTGCCCGAACGACCCGGACGACGTGAAGCTGTTGTCCGAGGTCCAGGGCACCGCCATCGACGAAGTGTTCATCGGATCTTGCATGACCAACATCGGTCACTTCCGCGCCGCCGCCAGCGTATTGGACGGTCAGTCCGACCTGCCGACGCGCCTGTGGATCGCGCCGCCGACCAAGATGGATCAACAGATCCTCACCGAAGAAGGCTACTACGCGATCTTGGGCAAGACCGGCGCGCGCATGGAAACGCCGGGCTGTTCGCTGTGCATGGGCAACCAGGCGCAGATCCGCAAAGGCTCGACCGCGATGTCGACCTCGACGCGCAACTTCCCCAACCGCTTGGGGATCGATACCAACGTCTATCTCGGCTCCGCCGAACTGGCTGCGGTGTGCGCCCTGTTGGGCAAGATCCCGACGACCGCGGAATACATGGCGCAGGTCGAAACCCTGAAAGCCAAGTCGGGCGAAGTCTATCGCTACATGAACTTCGACCAAATCCCGGCCTTCGCCGAAGCCGTCTAACACGGCCCACGCTTCAAACCGAAAGCCCCTCCCGGTCCGTCCGGGCGGGGCTTTTGCGTGGGTGTTTGGGCTGCCTTGGCAGGGTCGGCTGCGCGCCACGGAGCAAACAGCCTTGTCGCTGAAGTGCATGTCGGCTTGTGACCCGAAACTGACAAATTGTGCGGAACGAATTGATACGCTCGACGGCTTTGCCTCGAGAAAAAATTCTACCAAACCACTTACGATCCACGGAAAGAAAAACCGTCAATACGTAAAACGGAAACCCCCTAGACGACGTATGTCCAGCCGCTATTGGGTTCTGCTTATGGAAATCCGATATACATTATCGAGCTTTTCGAGAAGTTTGATCTCTATTTTGTTTTCCGTATCAACGTAGCTGCTTACGCCTGGCAGATCGAAGGCGGCACCTAGAAGAAACTCCGTTCCAGGGTTCGCATCGACCAGACGCACGGGGGTCCTTCCATACCGGCATTCGGCGACATCATCATCTGCATGCATGATCAGAACCCCGTGATTTGGCAGGACACTATCAAATTTGCCGAGAGGCTGCCGGTTCTCAATTAAAATATAGCGCGTTGACGACAACGGAATTTGTATCGCGAGCGTACTGGACAATCCATCTTCCAATGGCCCAAGCAGGGTTTCACTGGGGATGTCAGGATCAATGATCTTGACCTTGTCCGGAGGCAACCAACCGAGGCGCAGCTTGGTCCAAGAGGAAATGCCCGGCGGGGACAGCCGGTATTCATAAAAGTGGCAAGACATTGGATCCCAAAAACCCATGTTGATCATCGCCTTGGCAAACCCTTTGTCGCGCGTCGGGTATATTTCCTGAAGGTCATGGTCATAGAGACAAGGTAGCTGGCGCTTACCATCAATGACCCCGCCCCAAACGTGAGCGCTATCGTGGAATAGAGTGCCCAAGTGAGCTGACGCCGTGAATATGGCGACACCGTTCGGCACAACTTGACCCCGGCGCTTGGTCTTGAAAATGATTTCTTGCTGCCACCCCAACATGCCCGGATAACCACAAAGCCCCACCATGCCGTAGTCTGGAAAACGCGCCCCCATGAAGATCGCTAAATAATCATACTGGGAAAAATCGTGCGCGGTGTCCGCACCGTCGATTGCGTCTTGAATGAGCCGTGTAACCCGGGACTTATCGACTTTGAGATTAGCCGGTGAAATTTTATAGCTGGAAATCGGCTCCGGCATTTGCACCCAGTCGGTAAAGTCGAAATCGACGCAAACAGTTCCGTATGACATGTTGCTGACATAGCCGCTGAGTTTTTGAAACCGGGTAACTGCGAAAGGTCTTTGGAAGGGCCGTTGCAGGCCGGGGAACTCGATCAAAACCACCAAGCCGCGAAGCCGCTTGCATGAGCTGTCCGCGACACCGTTTAAAGGAAAACTGGATGCGGCAAGAAGAGCCGACCCAAGAAGTAGTTCTCTTCGCGTACATGTAAGGGCCATATTTCCAGCTTCTTTCCAGCGCTCAATTTTACCCAACGCTCAATTTTTACCATAAACCTCTTCTTCCCAGTAATGGTTCATGGCTCCTCTTGGCTGAAAGCGGACATGCTGACCGTCCGGTTGGGCGTTCCCTCCGGCTTCTCAAGCTTCGCAGGACTTTTCGCGACAAAGCACGACCGCCTTATTCACACTGCGACACCATCAGCTTCGAAGACGTGACCAACGCGCCGTATTTGTGCTCCAGCATCGTCAGCGTTTTTGTAGGCTTGTGATAGGTGTAGATTTCGGCCGCTTTCTCTGGAAAAGCGACGAACAGCACAAAGTGGGCTTTGGTGTTCGCAAGGGGAACGATCTTGGCGCCGTCTTCCTTGGCGCTGTAAACGTTTCCGTTCACACTTTCGTGGGCGACGTCGTACTGGTTCCCTTCCAAAGAGATGGCGATCGCACCTTTTTCAACCTGATTCTCTTCAAACCCCTGCTGGTCCTCTTGCACAAAAGGGCTGGGGTAGAAGTAGGCGTACCCCTCCATTGCACCACATTTCACAACGGTCTCCGCGCTCACGGCCAGAGGAAAACAGATCATCGCAGCAACGAGCACATGTCTGGCGTTTCTCATAGCGGGCCCCATATGAGTGACACAAACAATGTAAAGTTGTCTAAGTGTACCACCATTGCGCCTATTGGGTAAACGAACACCATGATGGGGTCGGGCTTTGACGTTGAAAAACGAGCGTTTCCTGACCACCTTAGAGGGTGAGATCAGGCCTTGGCACAGGAGCCCCCAATGAGCGGACACGACACCCTCAAGACCCGTCGCACCCTTCAGGTTGACGGCACGTCGTACGACTATTTCAGCCTTCAAGCGGCAGAGGACGCCGGACTTGGTGACGTCTCGCGTTTGCCATACTCCATCAAGGTGTTGCTGGAAAACCTGTTGCGCAATGAGGACGACCGCACCGTCACCACCGACGACATCAAGGCCGCCGCGAACTGGGCCAAGGACGCAAAAGGCGGGCACGAAATCGCCTACCGTCCGGCGCGCGTGTTGATGCAGGATTTCACCGGCGTTCCCGCCGTGGTCGATCTCGCCGCCATGCGCGACGCCGTGGCCTCGGTCGGGGGCGATCCCAAGAAGATCAATCCGCTGAGCGCCGTCGATTTGGTCATCGACCATTCGGTCATGGTGGACTTTTTCGGAACGCACGAATCGCTCGGCCAAAACGAAAAGATGGAGTTCGAACGCAACAAGGAACGCTATGAGTTTCTGCGCTGGGGCCAGCAGGCGTTCGACAACTTCCGCGTCGTCCCGCCATCAACCGGCATCTGTCACCAAGTCAACGTCGAGTACCTAGCCCAGGTGGTGTGGAGCATGAACGAAGACGGCCAAACGCTGGCCTATCCCGACACCCTGGTTGGCACCGACAGCCACACCACCATGGTCAACGGCTTGGGCGTTTTGGGTTGGGGTGTGGGCGGCATCGAAGCGGAAGCCGCGATGCTCGGCCAGCCGATTTCCATGCTGATCCCCGAAGTGATCGGCTTCAAACTCACCGGCGAATTGCAAGAAGGCATCACCGCCACCGACTTGGTGCTGCGCATCGTCGAAATGCTGCGTGAAAAAGGCGTGGTTGGAAAGTTCGTCGAGTTTTTCGGTCCGGCGCTGGAACATCTTTCCATCCCCAATCGCTCGACCATTTCCAACATGTCGCCGGAATACGGCGCGACCTGCGGCATCTTCCCGGTGGATCGGGAAACGCTCAAGTATCTCAAGCTTTCGTCACGCACTGCGGACCGTATCGCGCTGGTCGAAGCCTACGCCAAGGCCCAGGGCATGTGGCACGATGAAACCACCCCGGACCCCATCTTCTCCGACACGCTCGAACTGAATGTTTCAACGCTCAAGCCCGCGATCTCGGGACCGAAGCGCCCGCAGGACCGCATCGATCTGGACGCCGCCGCACCGGCCTTTGGAGCGACGCTGAAAGACATGACCGGTGTCGATGCGCCGCGCGCAATACCGATCGACGGAACGGACCACGATCTGCGCGACGGTGACGTGGTGATTGCCGCGATCACATCGTGCACCAACACCTCCAACCCCGACGTGCTGATCGCCGCCGGACTTGTTGCCAAGAAGGCCCGTGCGCTCGGCTTGCAGTCCAAGCCGTGGGTGAAGACCTCCCTCGCACCCGGCAGTCAGGTGGTCGCGGATTATCTGCACGACGCCGATCTGCAAGGCGCACTGGACGAGTTGGGTTTCAACATCGTCGGCTTCGGCTGCACCACATGCATCGGCAATTCCGGGCCGCTGGCCGAGCCCATCGCAAACGCCATCACCAAAGGCGATCTGGTCGCCACGGCGGTGCTGTCGGGCAATCGCAATTTCGAAGGGCGCATCAATTCCCACGTCAAGGCCAACTATCTGGCCTCGCCCCCGTTGGTGGTGGCGTATGCCCTCGCAGGCTCCATGACCCGCGACATCACGACCGAACCGCTGGCCAAAGACAAAGACGGCAACCCGGTCTATCTGAAAGACATCTGGCCGACCAACAAGGAGGTCTCGGAAACCGTCATCAAGGTCGTTACGTCCGATCTGTTCGCCACGCGCTACGCCGATGTGTTCAAGGGCACGGCGGCGTGGCAGAACGTCAAGACGACAACCGGCGACACCTTCCGTTGGGACAAAAATTCCACTTACATCCAAAACCCACCGTTCTTCGCGAACCTCACACCCAAGCCCGAAGACGTGCAAGATATCCACGGCGCGAAAGCGCTGGCGGTGTTGGGCGATTCCATCACAACGGACCACATCTCCCCCGCAGGCGCCTTCAAGGCCGACACCCCCGCCGGACGGTATTTGATCGAACACGGGGTCGCGGAAAAGGACTTCAATTCTTACGGATCCAGGCGCGGCAACCACGAGGTCATGATGCGCGGCACGTTCGCCAACATCCGCATCAAGAATGAATTGGCGCCGGGCACCGAAGGCGGTTACTCGGTCTATGACGGCAAAGTGACCTCCATCTATGACGCCGCCATGCAGCATCAAGCCGACGGCACGCCGCTGGTGGTGGTCGGCGGCAAGCTGTACGGCAACGGCTCGTCACGTGACTGGGCGGCCAAAGGCACCAAGCTCTTGGGCGTGAAAGCGGTGTTGGTGGAAAGTTACGAGCGCATCCACCGCTCCAACCTTGTCGGCATGGGGGTCTTGCCGTTGGAGTTCAAAGACGGCCAGACCCGCGCGGACTTAAAGCTCGACGGCACGGAAACCCTCGACATCACCGGCATCGAAGGCGGCATCAAACCGGGCCAGGACGTCACCGTCATCGTGACACGGCCGGGCGGCGCGACCACCCAGATCACCGCCAAGTGTCGCATCGACACCCTGGACGAAGTCGAATACCACCGCCACGGCGGTATCTTGAGCTACGTCCTGCGCAATTTGAACGCCGCTTAAAACCGCACTCAAATTATTGTGCGCCACCCCGTTCTCGGCCTTCCCCAAGGCCGGGAGCATTTGGTAGGATGGGCGCATGAAACGAATCGTGATCGCCTCCTGCTTGGTTTTCAGCTTCCTCGTCGGCGCCTGGCCTGCCCAGGCCAGCTATAAGGAGGCGCTGATTTTGGTGCGCGAAGGCAAATGGTCGCGCGCCATGGGCGAATTCGAAAAGCTGGTCAAGGAAGGTCATGCGCCGTCCATGTTCAGCCTCGGCTTGATCTATCACTTGGGCCGCGGTGTGCCGCGCGATTTGGAAAAAGCCTATAACCTCTATAAACAATCGGCACTGGGCGGCCATGCACCCGGGGTGAACAACCTCGGCATGATGTATCTGAACGGTGAGCATGTGGCGCAAAACCGCTTCATCGCCTTCAAGCTGTTCGAGAAGGCCAGCGCGGAACACGCCCAGGCCAAGGACAACCTCGGCCAGTGTTTCGAACACGGCTGGGGCATTGAAGCCGATCCAGAGCAAGCCATCAACTTCTTCCAATTGGCCGGCGATGAAGGTTACAAGCTCGGTTACTTCCACTTGGCTCAGTTTTACGAAAACGGCGGCGCAGGCACCAAGCCCAACATCCAAGAAGCCATCCGCTGGTATCAAGCCGCAGGCGAAGATGGTTTCATCAAAGGCTATATACGTGCCGCCGAAATTTACGAACAAGGCGTCAACGGAATCAAAGTCGATCTGGAAAAAACCCTGTACTATTACCAGCAGGCGGCCGATCTCAACTACCGCCCGGCCGTGCGCCGTGTCGAAGAGCTGAAAAAGAAACTCGGCATATAAAAAACGCAGCCCCGTTCGGAGCTGCGTTTTTCGTATTCAGGCAAGACCGGCTTACAGCTTACATAATGCAGTTCTTGGTGAAATCGGCCGCTTCGTTGGCGGACCAATCCCCTTTTGGCTTTTCTTTCATTTGCTCGCACCATTCGGGCGAGCCGACTTTTGGCGAACAGGCCGCAACCGTCAAACCGAACAGGGCAATGGCGCTTAAGCTCACGATTTTTTTGACCAATGTCATAGGCATTCCTCCCAACATATGACCGAATTTCTGGAACCACTCTATTAAAGAGCGCGTTCCATCACCGATGCAAGTCGTTTGGCGAATGCCGCCGGGTCGTTGGGCGTTTCGCCTTCGCTGATGCGCGCTTGATCCAGCAACAGATGCGCCGCATCTTTGAGCAACGCATCGTCGCCGCCCTTGTCGGCACGCGCCGCCAATTTTTTGACGATGGCGTGCGATGGGTTCAGTTCCAACACACGCGGCAACCCCATGGCCATCTGGCCGGTGCGGCGCAGCAGGCGTTCCATGCTGACGTCCATGTCGCCGTCGTCGGCGATTAGGCACACCGGGCTTTCGGTCAGACGATTGGATGGGCGCACGTCCTTGACGGTTTCGCCCAGCTCCAACTTGATCGCCGCGATGAGCATGTCGAGCACCGGAGCGTCGTCTTTCTTGTCAGCATCCTTGTTATCGCCATCTTTGTCATCGGACTTGATGTCGTCCAGATCGGCCGCGCCACGGGTGATGGACTTGAACGGTTTTTCGTCGAATTGCGTGACATGCTGCAGCCAGAATTCGTCCACCGGATCGGTGAGCAGCAAGACCTCGATGCCTTTGGCCTTGAAGCCTTCCAGGTGCGGCGATGACGCAACATGCGCACCATCGTCACCGGCGATGTAATAGATCGCCTGCTGGCCGTCTTTCATACGTTCGATATAGC
>Ga0070729_10006661_pt1 | contig 11319 bp, 6 predicted proteins | sample tdDd472_FD_66725 | JGI IMG/M metagenome (GOLD analysis project Ga0070729, IMG submission 66725) | Marine sediment microbial communities from the Atlantic coast under amendment with organic carbon and nitrate - tdDd47.2 | ecosystem: Environmental > Aquatic > Marine > Coastal > Sediment | place...
AATATTCTGTCCGCCTTGGTAAAAAAAAAGCGCAAAAAAAACTCCTCTGTTCAATTCGCTGTTTTTTCTATATCTATTTTATTTGACCAACCGGTTATACCGATAAACGGCTTCTGCCTTTTGATCTGCGCCGGTTAATAATCCTTCTGCCCTGTTTGGTCGACATCCGCTTCAAAAACCCGTGTGTTCTGGCGCGCTTAATCCTGCTTGGCTGATATGTTCTTTTCATAATTCAAAACCCTTAATTAGACACTAATTTTTCTTCGCATGCGCTTTGAAATATTATATTTTATAAAATTAACCGGACAAACTAATCACAAGATCCCCGGGTTGTCAAGACGTAAACGCTGTTGTCGCGAAAAAAGTCCTTTTTGTCCGGTTAACACCTTATTATTCTTTATAAATTTCGAAAATATCAAACTCTTCCATGTGCAGCTTGGCCCCGGGGTATATGACAATCTGTTTTCCGATAACACGCTCGAGTTCGACAATAATTTGGTTTTCCTCACCATGGAGAAGATCGGCAATTTCAGGATTAACCTTCAGGCTTACCTTGACCCCCACCATGTCGTGTGATTCACGAAGAATTTCCCTGAATATATTGTAACATATGGTCTGCCTGGATATCAGATATCCCTCTCCATCACAATAAAAGCACGGCTCGCACAGTATCCTGGTAAGGGGTTGTCGGATCCTTTTTCGCGTCATCTGAATCAACCCCAATTCGGACATGGGTAGAACATGGGTCTTGCTCCTGTCCTTTTTAAGCAACCCCGAGAGCGCATTAAAGACTCTTTCCTGATTCATTTTTTTTTCCATATCGATAAAATCGATGATGATGATACCCCCGGCATCCCTCAGACGGATTTGATATGCGATTTCTTTAACAGCTTCCAGATTGGTTTTTAAAATGGTTTCTTCTAAATTGTATTTGCCGACATACCGACCGGTGTTTACATCGATTGCCACGAGTGCTTCCGTATGCTCGATAACGATATAACCACCCGATTTTAGCCACACTTTCTTTTTTAAAGCACGGGAAATATCCCCTTCCAAATTATACGCATCAAAAATCGGTTCCAAACCCTCATACAGTTCTACTGAATCTTTGAGGCTCGGCTTGAACGTATCGAGAAAACTTAAAATAGACTCATACCCCAAACGGGAATCTATGATCAGCTTCTCGGCTTCATGGACCAACAGATCCCGAACTGCACGAAGGCTGACCGCAACTTCTTTGTGCAACAGAGAGGTCGCCGGAGCTGTGGAATACTTTTTTTGTATGCTCTCCCATAAATTTTTTAGAAAACCCATCTCATACTCGAGTTTTTCTTTTTGGGCACCTTCGGCTGCAGTTCGAACGATGAAGCCGAGATTGTCTTTCCGTATCGATTCTATGGTCTCCTTTAACCGGTGCCTTTCAGCCTCATCTTCTATTCGTCTGGATATTCCAATATGTTCTGATGTGGGCATCAGAACAAGAAGCCTGCCTGGAAGGGACATATGGGTTGTCAGCCGAGCCCCCTTTGACCCCAATGGCGCTTTGGCAGCCTGGACCATTATTTCCTGACCTTCGGTGATAAGCTCCTCTATATGTCTTTCGCGACGTATCAGCGGTGAAAACGAATCGGCTGTATCGATGTCCGGAGCATCATTTTGGTCACCATTTTGTTTTAACAGAAAGTTTTCAATTTCATTATAGTTTCCGCCAATCACATCATTCACATAGATAAAAGCGGCCTGTTTGAGCCCTATATCTACAAAAGCAGCCTGCATTCCCGGCAGAACCCGTTGCACCCTTCCCTTATAGATATTTCCGGCAATGTCTGAAGCATCTCCCCGCTCGATAAAAAGCTCAGCGATGTTTCCATCCTCAAGAAGCGCCACTCTTGTTTCATGTTCAGCCGCATTTATAATAATTTTTCTATACATGGTTTTTCCTGTATTTACATGTCGTTACAATTCGGTTTCGCCCCTTTGAATTTTTAAGGTCAGATTTTTACGATGGCAGCCTGTTTTATCTCTTCTTTGCTCAATTCAAATATATGTTCAAGAACCTCAAAAGGTCTCACTGTTTTCCCCGGTTCGGATCTCAGCGTCATCTTTAGCTTGTTGGACGAAAGCATCGTAATCTTTATTACCATCTCTTTTAAGTCAAACTGCCTAGTTTTTCCCTTTCGGTTGGTGCGGGTAACGATGAATTCAGATTTTTTAACAAAAGATGCCACGTTTTCTTCGTTAAAGGAACCATTCTTTTTCGTAACCAAATAGGTCGACGGTAAAAAAGTGTTGCGGGAAGCCTTTGTGGGTGAAAGCTGACAGTCTATAATTCCCAGGCCTTTAGGAAAATGCCGGCTTAATTCATCTATAATGGTCTGGGATTGAATGTTTCCTTTCACGGATATATAAAATTTTTCATTCAGGCTCTCCAAACCGATGGGAAGCGGATCTTCAAAGGATATTACCGGTTTTGGATGAAAACCTTCGGAAAACTTGACCGGTATTCGAGCACGTCGAATGGCGCGGGTTATGATTTTAACCAGTTCAAGATGTCCAAAATACTTTGCCTGATCCAGCTTGGAAAATGACACCTTGAATTTTTTGTAAACTGTATCCGGATTAAGGTCTTCCGGAATGTTCTTTGGAACCCTGTCTTTATGGTCGGTAAAGACTTTGGGTTCAACAACCTCAAAATCACAAACCCCGCAATGGTTACAATCACCGTTGCGACAGTCCGCCGTGTGTTCACCTTTTGCGGCGTTATCCCATTCGTTGATTAAGAAATCTTTTGAAACCATCGTATCGATATGGTCCCAGGGCAACGGTTCGGTGGCCCCCCGAACACGGGTAATAAAAAAATCGATGTCGATCCCTTCATCGGATAAAGCTTCTTCCCACAATCGATATTTAAAATGGTCGCTCCATCCGTCAAATTTACATCCTTTCTTGTATGCAGCAACCAATAGGCGGCCAAGACGCCGGTCGCCCCGTGCCCAGATCCCTTCGATCAAACTGACCTCAGGGTTCTGCCATTTAAATTGAACCCCCGGTATTTTCAGTTGTTTCTTCAACATGCCAATTTTCTGTTTCGATTCAGCCAAAGCCATCTGGGAAGACCACTGAAACGGCGTATGGGACTTTGGAATAAACGTTGCGACACTTACATTGATCTTGGCTTTGTGTTTCTTGGGTAAACAAACATTTTTCAACTTTTTTACAAGATCAACGATGGCCTGCAGGTCGTCGTCGGTTTCGGTGGGAAGGCCGATCATAAAATAGAGCTTAACCACCTGCCAGCCCAAATGAAATGCATCTTTAACGGTTTCTATAATATCTTTTTCGGTTATATTTTTATTGATAACATCGCGAAGCCGCTGGCTTCCGGCTTCCGGTGCTAACGTAAAGCCTGTTTTTCTGACCTTTTTTACAAGATTCATAAGTTCCGGCGATAATGTATCCGCCCTCAGAGATGGAAAGGAAACCGCAATCCGTTGCGATGTATACCGTGACGTGAGATTTTCCATTAGCGGTATAAGACAGCTATAATCCCCCGTACTTAAAGATAAAAGCGAGATATCCTCGTAGCCTGTTGAAGCCACCGAAAAATCTGACAGCGAGAGCAGGGTCTCTGGCGAACGTTCACGAACCGGTCGATATATCATCCCGGCCTGGCAGAAGCGGCAGCCTCTGGTGCAGCCCCTGGAGACTTCAAGCCGAAGCCGATCATGAACCGGTTTGCCGTAAGGAACGACCGGTGCATGGGGAAACTGCGCCGCATCAAGATCATCAACAATTGTGCGTTTAATCGTATGATAATCTTGAAATTTCGGAATAAGGGTCTGGAAACCATGGCGGTCAAATTTGGGCGTAAAAAATTGAGGAATATATACCCCTTCTATCTTGGACCATCTTTTCAAAAGGCCTTCTTTATCACCCTTTCCTGCCGACTGCCATTTAAGCCAGGTTTGGGACATTTCCATAATTACATTCTCGCCGTCTCCCACGACCATGGCGTCAAAAAAATCCGCCATCGGTTCGGGGTTAGACGTACAAGGACCACCGGCGATAATCAGCGGGTGAGAAATATTTCGCTGTCGAGAAAAAAACGGGATGTTGGCCAGTTCTAATACGGTAAGTATATTGGTAAAGTTCAGCTCGTAGAGAAGGCTGAAGCCGATAATATCAAATTGATCGAGCGGTTTTTTAGATTCCAGTGACGCAATGGGTGTTCCTGACGATCGGAGATATGCTTCCATATCGGGGGCAGGGGCAAAAACCCTTTCAGCGGCGATCCCCGGATGGCTGTTCAGGATATTGTAAAGTATCTGAATCCCAAAATGGGATGTCCCGATCTCGTAACGGTCTGGAAAGACAAGCGCAAAAGCGAGTTTTACCCGGATTGGATCTTTTTTGATGGTATTTATTTCCGAGCCTAAATATTGGCTGGGTTGCTCTATTAGTGGTAAGATGTCTTGAATGGTTGTAATGCTCATGATATATATCTTCTCGGATTTCGTGCCGCTTCAAGTGACCCTGGAATAAAGTGGAACGAACCCCGGTTAATTTTTTTCACATCGGACCTCACAAGTTTTTTTGGTTGAAATCAGATTGTCTGAATGTGCTGTTTTTTTAAAGCCCCCTGTCGCTCCCTGGAGACGGGATCTCCGCCTTACTCCGGCACGCGGACGGGGTATAAAAATATAATCAACAGATTCTTAATTTTTTATCTTATTATACCGGAACCTAAAATGCCAGAAATAAAACCTCAAAATAATAAAAAACTTATAATTTCAGCAGTTTCCATTTTTATCTTTTTTATCACGCTTATTTTTAAAGGGCCGGACAACCTTGGGGCTGAAAACCTGCGTGAAAGCGCAATTGTAAAAGCGGTTCAAAAAGTCAGTCCTGTGGTGGTAAACATAAGCTCCGAATTCCAGGTTCGCAAGCGTATAAATCCATTTTATGGATTTGGAATGGATCCGTCTTTTGAATCTTTTTTCAGAGATTTTTTTGATCCGGGGTTTGAACAAAGATATAAACGAACCAGCCTGGGATCCGGAGTTATCATTGATGGTAAAAGGGGGTTTATCCTAACCAACAAACATGTCGTCGTAAAGGGTTCTACCATTACCGTGGGTCTGAAAGATGGGCGTGAATTCACAGCACAAATTGTGGGGGCAGATCCCGATTCTGATCTGGCGGTTCTGCGTATTTCCGCCAAGAAAGTTCTGCCGGCCATTGAAATGGGAGACTCCGCTGACCTGATGATCGGCGAAACGGTTATCGCCATCGGCAATCCTTTTGGTTTTTCAAATACGGTAACCACCGGTGTTATCAGTGCTAAAAACCGAAGCATACGGAGTGACGACATGGTGTATCATGATTTTATCCAAACCGACGCCTCCATTAACCCGGGTAACAGCGGGGGGCCGCTCCTCAATATTAATGGAGAGCTCATCGGAATAAATACCGCCATTTTTGCCAAAGCCCAAGGCATCGGTTTTGCGATACCCATCAACAAAGCCAAAAGGATTGTTGCTGACCTTATAAGATACGGAGAGGTTATACCGGCATGGATCGGTATTACGGTACAGGATCTGGATATAGAGTTGGCCAACTATTTGAAAGCACCGTCCATCAAAGGTGTTCTGGTGAAAAAAGTTGAAAATACGGGACCTGCCTTTAAGTTCGGTGTTCGAGAGGGTGATATTATCGTATCCATAGGGTTACGAAACATTCATTCTAAAATGGATTTTGAGCGGTCCATGAGCGGTTTTCCAGCCGGAGAAACCATCGACATTAAAATACTAAGAAATAGTAAAACCGAGTCTTTTTCTGTAAAATCATCGATATTCCCGAAAGAATTGGCTCTGGAATTGGCCAAGAGCCTTCTGGGGATTTCCGTGGACAACCTTTCGGTTAAAAACCGTAAAATCTTTAAAACTTACGCGAAAGCGGGCGTTGTGATTTCAGATCTTAATCGTCAATCTTATCTGGCGCGTATCGGCGTCAGGCCCGGAGATGTAATTCGGCAACTCGATGATATATCCATAAAAAACATCGACGATTTTAAAAAGGCCATCATAAAATACCGCCAGAAAAAATCCTTGGTGATGGTTTTGCAGCGCGAAGATCAGCGGTATAATATAACGGTAAAACCCTAGCACCCTTAACCTATTAACCAGGTCTGACACTGGAGATTTATTATGAAACGGACAAAAATAATAAAATTAATAAAATCCGAACGTCCCATCGATGAAGTTCTTATAAAAGGGTGGGTTAGAACCAAGCGTGATTCAAAAGATTTTTCTTTTATTGAGGTCAACGATGGATCTTGCCTAAAAAACATGCAGATCATCGTTGACAACACCACAGACAACTACAAAGACATCATCAGGATTTCCACCGGTTCGGCGGTTGCAATCCGTGGAAAACTGGAAGCGTCTAAAGGTCCTGGACAGAAATGGGAAGTGGTTGCGGAAAGGGTGGAAATTTTAAATGTTGCTCCCGAAAATTATCCGTTACAGAAAAAACGTCACACGGACGAATTTTTAAGAAACATCGCGCACTTAAGACCCCGGACCAACAAATACGGCGCTGCATTTCGGATAAGATCCGAGTTGTCATATGCCATTCATAATTTCTTCAGAGACAAGGGGTTTAGATATATCCACTCACCGATCATAACCGGTTCGGATTGCGAAGGCGCCGGAGAGCTGTTTCGTGTAACAACCATAGATCCGGATGATCCGCCTCGAAAAGAAGGTAAAATCGATTATTCCAGAGATTTTTTTGGTAAAGAAGCAAATTTAACGGTGTCCGGCCAGCTATCCGCCGAGATGTTCGCCCTTGCCTTGGGAGATGTTTATACCTTTGGTCCCACTTTTCGTGCCGAAAATTCACACACCCGTCGACATGTTGCCGAATTTTGGATGGTTGAACCAGAAATGGCGTTCTGTGATCTGGAGGGCAACATGGATCTCGCAGAAGAAATGATAAAACATTTAACATCCTTTATACTCGAGGAATGTAAAGAAGATATAGAACTTTTTGCAAAATTTGTGGATAAAACGCTGATAAAAACGTTAAATAACGTGGCCACCTCTGATTTTAAACGCCTCACATATGCTTCAGCTCTAGACATATTAAAAAAATCCGGAAAAAAATTTAAATACGATATCGATTTTGGAAAAGACCTGCAAACCGAACATGAGCGTTATCTAACAGAAGATCATTTTAAAAAACCTTTGATTGTCTTTAATTACCCAAAAGAAATAAAGCCTTTTTACATGCGGTTAAACGATGACAACCAGACGGTGGCGGCGATGGATGTTCTGGTGCCGGGAATTGGGGAAATCATCGGCGGAAGCCAGCGAGAAGAACGCCTAGAGATTTTAGAAAACCGGATGGATGAAATGGGAATGCCAAAAGAAAACTACTGGTGGTATTTAGATTCTCGCCGTTTTGGATCCGTTGAACACAGTGGTTTCGGCCTCGGTTTCGAACGGTTGATTATGCTCATGACAGGAATCAGAAACATCCGGGATGTTATTCCTTTCCCGAGAACACCCACCGCCATAGAATTCTGATTTAAGGTTATGATGTTGATCTTAAGCTTTGAAACATCTGTTTAATATTCCGAGGATTATTTTTTTAACATAACCCCGGAGAAATAGGCTCCGCATTTCACAGGGCAGGCGCAGAGATTGGGCAAAAAGACCATTTAGGGATGGACACTAGTTAGCTTTCAAACATCTTAGCTTCGCTAACTGCTCAGCATAGCCGTATAGATGAAGCCCTTTGCTTTCAACGATCATCTCACCGTCTTTTACGCCGATCTCCCCGGCCATGTAATCTTTAAGATTCTGGATCGCCGCCAGATTTGCCGGCATTCCCCCCCAAAGATCCCATGAACGAAAATAGACAATAAAATGGAGGGTTTCATCCTGTATTCGGGTGTCGATTGAACGCAAACACGGCGGGTCCAGCAGTGTAAGGTCTGTTGGGTGGGCCACCTGAAGCACCATTTGGTTGTTGCGATTGCCATGCTGCAGATAGGTTTGAATGACCCACTCGATCTGATTTAAGTAGATTTGTCCGTCTTCTTCAAAAAGCGCTTTGCCGTCGATCTCCCGTTTGTCGATAATTTCCGTGTCGTCCGCTTCCCACCAAGCAAGTTTATCCCCGTTAAGCGGCGCCCGGGTTAATCGCTCACCATAAGTATATGACTCTCCGGTCTCTTTTTGGCCGGTCATCAGATACTCGATGTAAGATCTTTCATAGCCTTCACCGCCATAAATATAGGCTTCTTCCACAGGATTTGGAATCCCGCAGGATGCCGGTATATCGGGTAACAGCGGCTGAGTTCCAGGATGCCGGATGTGTCCGATAAAATAATCATATTCGAGTCTTGTCTGGCCGGCGTAACTTCCTCGATCTATTTTAAACCGCCGGCCACGGTCAAGAATGTCATGAACCGCCTGAAACCAAAGATCCGGTAAATCCCTTGCATTAACCTTGTGAATATCCATATTTTTTGTCTAACATCGGTTAATTGTCAGTGGAAATTTCGATTAAGTGCCTATATATCCAGTATGTTCACCTCAAGGGCATTGCTGGTGATAAATTCTCTTCTGGGTTCGACAGCCTCGCCCATGAGAACGGTAAAAATTTCATCGGTTTCAACCACATCCTCGATCTTTACCTGCAAGAGGGTTCTCTTGTCCGGATTCATTGTGGTTTCCCATAGTTGGATTGGATTCATTTCACCCAGACCTTTGTATCTCTGAATGCCGAGACCTTTTTTCCCTTCCTCCATAAAAAAAGAAAGAAGGTCTTTTTTATCATCGGTGCGAATGGAATTGTTCTCATCGTCCTGGTTAAAAACGAGAAACGGAGGACTATCGTATTTGAAGATATTTTTACTCAGCAACAGGTTTTTCTGGAAATCTCCGGAATAAATAAGGCTTCTGCCGATTTTTATGGGTTTCGCCTTTCTGTTTGGCATTTTTCCCGACAATAGTCCCTTTTGGCCAAACGACGGGGTAACCATCATTTCATAAACATCCCGTTCCGAATTCCATGTTAATTCATCGACATGATAATCTTTTTCCATAAGCGTCTTTTTTAACTGCGTCATTTTTTGTCGGTCTTGTAGAAATTTTTTACTTTCAGCCCCTTCCTTAATTAACAATTCGATAAGATCGCCGGGAATTCCTTGTCTTTTCAATCTCGAAATTATCAAAAAATATTCAGAAAGATTCGTCATGAAAAGATAGAGATTGTGTTCGGATAGTATGTTTTCTTCTTCTCCAAACCTTATATTTTTTTTATTGCATGCTCTTTTTAAAATGTGATCGTTCAATTGATTTTCGTGTTTTAAATAAATTTCATTCTTTCCTTTGCCGACTTTAAACAGGGGGGGTTGAGCAATGTATAGATACCCTTTTTCGACCATCTCGGGCATGTGTCTGTAAAAGAAGGTTAACAGAAGCGTTCGAATGTGAGATCCGTCAACATCAGCATCTGTCATGATAATTGTTTTGTGATACCTTATTTTTTCAATATCATATTCTTCTTCACCCACTCCGGTTCCCAGGGCTGTAATGATATTTTTAATCTCTTCGCTTCGCAGAATTTTATCAAACCTAGCCTTCTCGACATTCAATATTTTGCCCTTTAATGGCAGTATTGCCTGAAATTTTCTATCTCTCCCCTGTTTGGCACTGCCCCCGGCAGAATCACCTTCCACGATAAAAATTTCTCTTTCGGAAGGATCTGAAGCCTGGCAGTCGGCAAGCTTGCCCGGAAGTGTTGAATCGATTAGAGCACCCTGTTTTCTTGCGATATCCCGTGCTCTTTTTGCTGCATCCCTGGCCCTGGAAGCATCCACAGCTTTAGCAATTATCTTTTTAGCTACGGATGGATTCTCCTCAAGAAACACACTTAACTTCTCGTTTACCAGAGACTCGACCAACCCTTTTAATTCACTGTTTCCAAGTTTTGTCTTTGTTTGACCCTCAAACTGCGGAGACTTTATTCTAATACTTATAACCGCTGTTAAACCCTCTCTAATGTCTTCACCGCTAATTTTGGTTTGAAGGTTTTTGGGAAGGTTCCCGTTTGTTAAATATTGATTGACGGTTCGCGTCAATCCCGCCTTGAAACCGATGAGATGAAAACCCCCTTCAACCGTATTGATATTATTGGCAAACGAGAATATTTTTTCCTTGAATGTATCGTTGTATTGAATGGCAACTTCTATTTGAACATCATTTTTTATGCCTTCTATGAAAATGGGTTTATGGAGTGGCACATTTATTTTATTCAGATACTCCACAAATGATACCAGGCCGCCTTTATAATAGAATTCATCTTTGTTATCGGATCGTTCATCTTCAATGGTTAATCGGACCTTTTTGTTTAAAAAGGCAAGCTCTCTTAATCTTCGAATTAGAACATCATAACTAAAATTGTCTGTTTCTAAAATTTCCGTATCAGGAACAAAATGTATTTTTGTGCCCCTTTTGTTGGTTTTCCCGATAATGCTGATATCGCTGGTTTTATTTCCTTTTTCATATGTTTGATAATAAATTTTTCCATCGGTATAAATTTCGACTTCCATAAATCTTGAAAGTGCATTGACCACCGACACCCCTACACCGTGAAGTCCACCGGAAACTTTATAAGAATCATTATCAAATTTTCCCCCTGCGTGAAGTTTGGTCATGACAACTTCAACAGCGGGCATCTTCTCGGATTTTTGTATCCCAACGGGTATTCCCCGGCCGTTATCTTCGACACTTACACTGTTGTCCGTATGTATGATAATTTTTATAAGGTCGCAGTAACCGGCCATGGCTTCATCAATGCTATTATCCACAACTTCGTAAACCAGATGGTGAAGCCCCTCAATACCAACGTTCCCTATGTACATGGACGGTCTTTTTCGGACCGCTTCAAGTCCTTCGAGAACTTTTATATTGTCAGCGTTGTATGTGTTTTCTTCTTTTTTCATATTCTCATCGGCATTATTACACTTAGATAGGTGTCTTTATTCGCCCCTTCGAGTAAACAGGGTTTTTCACTATCTATTATATTAACAATTATTTTTTCAGAATCAATTACGCTCATGGTTTCCATAATATATCTGGGATTAAAAGCAACTTCTATGGGATCTCCCTTATAGTCGATAACCATGTCTTCTTTTGATTCACCCAAATCCGGATTTGTTGTGGTTATGGAAAGATTGTCTTCTTTAAAATTAAAAATAACCCCCTTGTAATCTTCTGAAGACAAAATGGACATTCTCTTTAACAT
>Ga0070729_10006666_pt1 | contig 11314 bp, 5 predicted proteins | sample tdDd472_FD_66725 | JGI IMG/M metagenome (GOLD analysis project Ga0070729, IMG submission 66725) | Marine sediment microbial communities from the Atlantic coast under amendment with organic carbon and nitrate - tdDd47.2 | ecosystem: Environmental > Aquatic > Marine > Coastal > Sediment | place...
ATGTTGAATTGGGAAATTATTATCGATATTCACCAGCGACAAGATAAGATAGAAAGAGGATAAAAATGAGAATATCAATAATGTTTTTAATGATAGTTTTACTATTCATTTCCTGTGAAGAAGCAACAAAATCAAAAGTAAAACAAGCATCCCTGGAAGTGCAAATCCCGGAAGATGGATATGTGGTTTTGCATTCCTTGGATGGGAAAGAAATTGTTGAAGTAAAATCGGCTATTGGGGATGAGATAGTAGTTTTTGAAAATATCGAGAGTTCACGTGTAACATTTACTGTTGTATTTAAAGGATCGCAAGGATATTTAGGGCCTGAAGGTGAAAGAGAGGAAGCAATTGCAAGACTATTTAGTTTTTTTGAAGTACCTATTGAATCATTCCAAATAAAAGGAGCACTATCCGATATCCAAAATTATGGGAATATTAATTTAAAAGTGGAATATCCTGAAACTGAAGGTGAAAATGATTATACAAGTAAATATATATCACAAGGGGGGCATCTTCAATCAATAGAAAATTCTTTTGAAGTTAATATTCATAACCATAATCCTGAAAACTGTTTTAAACTTCTTGGATATGTTTGGGATAAACAAAATAAGTTTGGTTTTTTTAACTGGTTAGATTCTGATGATATGGTTATAAATGAGTCTAATGAATACAATTTTGATATTTCAAAACCGATTAAGTCAAAGAAAATATCGTTTAATAGGGAAGTCGGAAATATTGAATTAAATATTTTGAGAGAATCTTTTGATTATAATGAAAGTTATTGGCAAACAAAATATCCCATTTTAATAAACTCAAATCCAACACAATTAAATGAATATCAACTTTATTTTGTTGACTTTCTTGATGGTGATAAATATTCATTTTCAATTTCAAGAGACTTTGATGATAGAAGTTCATATTATATGCAATATATATGTGATGAAATTCCAGATTATATTAAAATACCTTCAAAAAGTTTTAAAGCAAAAATTGATAAGGAAAATAGTATTATAACTGATATATACTGTGATGATGCGGACTATATATTGACTCATTTGAGTTATTATGATCGAATATTAGAATATTCTGTTCCGGGTTTTGAGTATCATTCATATACTTTATTAACACGTTGGACTATATATGCACCAACAAATTATGAGAAGATTGAAAATCCAACTATACCAGAAAACATAATAACAAAATTTGATATGAATAATTTTAATTTTTTGGATATAAACTGTTCTCTTGCTGATTATAGTTTAGTTAATGGGTATGATGATTTTTTTCGATCAGGTTATATCTCATCTAATACACAAAATAGTTGTTTTGGCAATTTATTTAGCTATGGGATCTCAAAATGATATTTCAAGAATGGAATATATTTGTAAACAAAAAGAGCAGTCAATCGGCTGCTCTTTTTTAAAATACAAAATATTATATTTGTATTACTTTTGAAAATAAATTAAAATAGAATCGATTGAAACTATAGGCACAATTCATAAAGGGATATTTACAATGAAACAGTTTCTTGTATTAACAACATTGCTTTTGACTTTGAGTACCTTATATTCTCAAAATTATGAAGATATATTAGAATTTCCTGATGGTACCAGACATTACAAAAAAGAATCAGAAGAAATGATTATGTGGACCAATAAGGATGGGAAATATAGTGTTGACTATATCCTTGACCTCAATGACAAAGATACCATAATTGTGGAATTCTATGAAAAGCCATTATGTTTACATAAGGCCCAATTCTCTTTGGGTAAATCATCAATCCTGAATGAACATGAAGCCTTTAAAAATCAGTTGCAGCAAGTTGCACTTTCAAAATCCACGGGTAAAAAGTACAGCAGAGACTATAAAATCAACCATGAATTTCACAAAGTATTCAATGGTCTGGCTATGGAATGTAGCAAAGGCATGAGAAACCAAATCAGGAACATGCCCATGGTGAAAAATGTCTATGATGAAATCAAATATAAAGCCCATCTGACACACAGTGTCTCCCAAATCAAAGCAGACAAAGTTCAACAAGACCTTGGTTACACTGGAAAAGGTGTGGTTGTTGGAATTATTGATACCGGAATTGACTACATGCATCCCGCATTAGGTGGTGGTATTGGCGAAGGCTACAAAGTAATTGGTGGGTATGATTTTGAGAATGATGACAGTGATCCCATTGATGATGAAGGCCATGGCACTCATGTATCCGGGATTGTTGCAGGTGAGAGCGATTCTATCATTGGTGTTGCTCCAGATGCACAATTACTGGCCGTTAAAGTATTGGATGAAAACGGATATGGAGAAACATCCAATATCATTCGTGGTATTGAATATTGCTATGATCCTGATAATGATCCAACTACAGATGATAAGGTTGATGTACTAAATATGAGTTTAGGATCTTTTCGAACAGCACCGAATCCAATGGATTCTATAATTAACACTGTCAGTGAAGCAGGAATCCTCTGTGTTATTTCTGCTGGGAATTATGGTGAATATTCTTCAATAGGTTCTCCTGGTACAGCCAGAGAAGCATTGACTGTGGGAGCCTGCGATTCCGATTTTGAATTGACCGGGTTCAGTTCCAGAGGCCCTGATCCAATCTATGATCAAATCAAGCCAGAAGTTGTAGCACCGGGTGATGAAATCTACTCATCAGTTCTCAATGGACAATATGAACGATATTCCGGTACTTCCATGGCAGCACCTCACATAACTGGTGTTGCTGCATTGATCAAAGAAAAATATCCTAACATTGCATCTTCAGATCTAAAAAGTCTGATTGTGAATAATACAACAACAATAGAAGGTGAAGATGTTTATAGTGTTGGTAATGGATGTGTTGATGCACTCAAAGCCATTGAAGATTCTCTTATTATTAATCCCGGAGTGATTTCCTTTGGTTTCGCTGATAGCCGGTTGGATGAATGGCGGGATACTGCAACGATAGTGATAAAAAATAATTTCGATTATACCCAGTATATCCAATTGAATAGTGGGAATATGATAGGAAAACACTATTCTTTACTCTTTAGTGAAAATGAGTTTACACTTTCGCCAGGAGATGAAAAGGAAGTAACAGTTGAGATTGTTGTTCCTGGTTCTGTTCCTATTCTGGATAGTCCTCCTTATGCCTATTCAGATGAAATTTTATGTATTTCAACATCAGGGACTACATCGATCCCCTTTGGTTTTGTTAAGTCACCAATCCTGATACTAGAGTTTGATAAATATCCTGAATTTGTAGATATGATTAGTAAGGAAACAGATGAGAATTACTGGTGGTTTGATGTAGAAAGTAAAAAATTGAGATTAAGACTTCCAAAAGGTGATTATTCATTTATCTGTCGGATGATGGAAGATGATACGTCAAAAACTTATATGGTAGCAAAAGAAAACATTGTTGTAGATGATTTTAGTGAATATTCAATAACACACAGAGATGCAAAATTTAAAGTACCACAAGAAGTCTATGATCATAATAATAACTTGATTGCCGATGACAACAATTGGCTTAGATTATCATATAAATATAAACTTGGGACTGGCGGTGCGATAGATTATATCTCTGAATTAGATACAAATTGGACTTTGGCAAGGGACTTTCGATATGATTCAACAGAATATTATCTGGCTTTAATTCATGAATCAAAGGGGATCAGTAAAGCGTCTGATCTGGATCTTCCTAGTGGTTCCAAAGATATTTTCCCTTATCATTTTCATATTGAGTATCCCAATGCAGATAATTTTCAAATTAACCATTGTGGCATTTGGATTCATACTTCCCATCATGCAGGTTGGGTACCTTTTCAAGATGAACCACAAAGTAAAAAGATATACTTGAATAGCATAAATAATAGTTTCATAGAATATAATAGACCTCAGTGTTACAGTTTATCAATGGTTCAGGTATTGGATACATCACAATATTGGTGGGAAAAGAATAATTCAATCGAATATTATAGTTCAAAAATGAGAATAAATAATTCTGGGGAATTGGATATATTTAAAACACTATATTATACATATCATGGACCATTTGAAGATGACCCTTATCATGATGAACTGATAATAAATCAATACAAACCAAATGACAGTGTGATTTTTAAACCAGATCAAGGTGTAAATTATCAATTATTTTCTAGAGTCTTTAATGGTCCAAGAATGGAATTTATTAATAGTGAAATTATTTCTTCTTCCAGCGGTTGGACTTATGGAGAAAATGGAGTCCCTAAGTTACTAGATTGCCACCTTTATTCAAATTATTCAACAATGGATAGCTATGGCCCGCATTTATTATATGAGGGAAGGTATTGGGGTTATCTTGGCCGAACACTTTTTAAAGACAATCATATTTCAAACAACGATATTTGTAAAGTGCGTACAATAACACCACAATATTCGGTTGTGAACCAAAAAGGGTTAAGCATCACTGAAAACAATTTTATTTATACAAGTGATAATGAATATATAACTGACATTCCTACTCTACTCTCCTTTCAAATCAAAAGGGACAACAAAATCGTTGATTATGTATTGCCAAAACAAAACAACTATATATCCTTTAAACTATATGATGACAAAGATAATATCAAAGAAGTCCAGGTTGCAATTATCCAAAGTAATGGTGTGGAAAGATCCTTGCCTGTAACCAAGATGGAGGATGATGAGCATTATCATGTTATTATTCCTGATGATCTGCCAAGAGAATTCATTGATGTTAAATTATCAATGATCGATAGCATCGGTTACTCCACAACATTTGTTGCATCACCTGCTTTTTATTTTGGATATCCAAATGGCGTAAAGTATGAAAGCCGCATGCAATTGATGAAATATGAATTGGTAAACCGTGAAAATTTTCCTCAATATTTCAGTGGACTTTTTCCTGCAGAAATTGGTGATACATTGAAATTTCAATTGAAATATCAAAATGTTGGGAACATTCCATCAGAGGATATTTGCTGGGAATTGCCAGAAAACTATTTTTTCAGACCTGTCATACAAGATATCTTTTTTGATGAGTCCGTTGAACCAAATGACTCCTGTTTTCTGGATATTCAAATAGTCGTTAAACAACCTCAAACCAGCGATACTACTTTTGCTTATTTTCCTGAAATCAGTTGGAAGAACGGCGATAAACAGTTTCATAGAACAAATTCAATATTTAATACTTACATAAGAATGTCTGAACCAGAAATAGTTGAAGAGATTTTTCCTGAAGAATATAAATTATGTAACAACTATCCAAATCCTTTTAATCCCAGAACAACCATTCCTTTTGAATTAGTTGATGATGTCAAAGTGAAAATATCAATTTTTGATATCCAGGGAAGATTGGTGAAAACTCTGGTCAATGGGAATTATTCCAAAGGTTATCATTCTGTATATTGGGAAGGAATTGATCAAAACGGATCTAGTGTCAGTTCAGGCATCTATTTTTATCGATTGGAAACTGATAATGGAATCTTTAGAAATTCGAAGATGGTATTGTTGAAATAAACTGAAAAAGGCAGTTACTTGGCTACTTTTTTTGTAATTGATTTAACACGCTTACACACTTATATTTAGATTATATCTTAAAAAGGAAAAGAAATGACAATAGATCAATTAGTTAGTCGGGCATTAAAGTTAAATAACAAAGATAAAGCACTGCTTGCTGAAACTTTATGGGAAAGTCTTGAACGCTCGAATCTATCCACTCTGGATATGAGTGATGATGATGCTATTAATCTGGCAGAACAAAGAGATCAGGAACTTGATGTCGGTATTGTACAGCCAATTTCACATGAAGAATTAATGAAAAGACTACGTAATTGAGAATTGAATATCATCCAAAAATTGAATCTGAATTAAGACATATTATCCAATATTATAATAAATGTGTTCCCAGCTTAGGCTACCAATTTCTTGATAATTTTGAACAACAGATTCGGTTTATCTCTAAAAATCCAAGGTCATTTTTGGTAATTAAGAACGATATAAGAAAAGCAGTGCTCAATAGATTTCCATTTGTGTTATACTTTAAAATAGTAAACGAGGATATATTGAGAATTACAGTTATAAAGCATCAGAGAAGGCATCCAGGTTTTGGAATGAATAGGAATTAAAAACTCACAAACTTCCCCATCAAAAATGCCGAAGTTCTCTGTAAAAAGAAGATTTCCAGAATAATAATATAGTATGTCACACATGAATGTTGCTCCAATAACTGCATATAGAATTACTGAGCCTAATACTTCGCTTTTACTATTTAATTTCAAAGTGAAATAGATTTGTAGAAGTTATTTTTATTGAATTTTTATGAAAATGATGACATCATATAAGTTGATGTTAAGTAAAAAAAGATAAATCCACCAAAAATTGTAATCCAGAAGATAAATCCGTCAAATCTATCTAGTAGCCATAAATAAAGTATAATAGATACAAAATCAATAAAAGAAAATAATAAGACAAAGAATATGGTTGTATTTCCTACATAAAGCATTGCAAAATAATAAATTGTTGAGGAGATAGTGAATATAAAAGCTGAGAAGAATAAGTTGCTTCGATTTTTTTCAGATGAAAAGAAATAGAGTAATAATAAAATTTTAATGATTCTTAAATACATATTCTTCTCCTCTTATCAGTTGTTAATAATTATTTTGTCACACTGAACCTCGTCGAAGTGAGACCTTCGAAGCTGTGCATTTCATCGGGAACTGTACCCTTCGATGAACTCAGGGAGACAGTTTTTTTAAACTTTTAGGATAGTCTCGATATTTTTTAAAAATTTCTATAAAATTCTCGTTCCCATGTAAATCCGGGAACGAGATGGTATTGTATTATATTGTGCCTTTGTAAAAGTAAAAAGACCTCGCAGGTTTTTTTGAAACCTCCGAGGTCAATATAATAATTATTTATAAATCGCTTCCCACCAGTCTGAGTCATCCTTCAAGTGTTTGTCAAACCAGGCAACAATGGATTTTGACCATTTTTCACGTTGTCCATATTCAAGAATGAAATGATTCTGATCTTTACATTGTAGAAATTCAACTTCTTTGCCCAGTAATTTCAAAGCAGTATAAAGTTGGATACTTTCACCCGGAGGAACGTTTGTATCGCCGGTTCCGTGTGTCATTAACAATGGTGTATTGATTTTATCAGCATTGTAAAGGGCGCTATTTTTCAGGAATACTTCAGGATTGCTCCATGGATAAGTATTGGCATTTGCAACTGCTCCGTAAGAATATCCCCAATAGCCTTCTCCCCAATAACTAGGTACAGCAGAAATTCCCGCATGGGCAACAGCTGCTGCAAACATATCAGTTTTTGAGATCAAAGTTTCTGTTGTGAATCCACCGTAGCTGGCGCCGATACAACCAAGTTTGTCTTTGTCGATAAAAGAATGAGCAGCAACGAATTTTTCGGTTCCCATGATGATTTCTTCAGGAACGATTGATCCCCATTCGTTTACATGTTTGGCTGCGAATTCCTGTCCAAATCCGGTAGCACCGCTGGGTTGCAATACATATACAACATAACCATTGGCTGACCAGTAATTTTTGGGATAACGACCGTCAAAGTCTCTCGATACAGGAGAAGTTCCACCATAATAATAAACAATACAGGGATATTTTTTGGATTCATCAAAGTTTGGTGGCAGATAGTAGCGACCTTCGATTTCTACACCATCTTTGTTGGAAAAGGTCCAGCGTTTTACATTACTAAGTTCTGTGTTTTTGTAAGATTTTTTTGCTGGTTCGTAGATCACCTGGAAGTTGGCATTTTTTAAGCCCAGAAAACTCTTTTTGCCAAGGTCCATGGTGCAGACTTTTTGTGGTTCTGCCGCACTTGTTCCTCTGTAAACCAGTTTTGTTTCCTGATCAGCAAGATCAAATCTAGTTACTGCTTCCATCCCGGTTTCCAATTTGGAGAATTGGTTCTTTTCAATATTATATTCGTACAGATTTCTCCAACTTCTGTCTGCAGCTAGGAAATAGATGTTGTCATTGATCTTTGACCATCTCGCATCACTGATAGCAGGATTGAAGTTTTTAGTGATTGGCAGGACTTTTTTTGATTTTAGGTAATAGATAAAAGCCTGTCCATCATAATCATTTGGAGTTACATCATCTGAAAGATTTTTACCGATTCCGTCAAACATGGAAACTCCACCGGTAATCAGGATTTTTTCACCATCAGGCGACCAATTGAGGTCGTTTGCCCATTTCAATGAAAAAAGTGAATCTAACTTCATTGTTGATAGATTTAGAATATAATAATCAGAAATATGGAAGGGTCTTTCCTGTACATGTTGATGATAGCGAGAAATGATTGCCAGATTGCCATCTTCGCTGATATCATAGATAGAAGTTGAAAGATTTCCATAGGTTAATTGATTGGTTGTTCCTTCATCTATATTCAGTTTGTGTAGATAACTGATACTGCGGTTTCCAAGTTGTCTGTCAGGCATATGTTTTAGTTTACGAACACCAGATTTTTCCTCATCTTCATCAATCGAAGTGGAATAGATAAGAAAGTCTCCGATTGGACTCCATTGGTATGAACCGAGATTTTTTACTTTTGCTAAGATTGTTTTGTTGCGTCCTGATTCTACATCATATAACCATAGACTGGAATTGCCGTTGTCACTGGTTCTATATATAAATTCATTGGTAACAGGTGACCATAATACAGAAGTGATTTTCATTCCGCCATGGAATGATTGTACCAGTTCGCCATTATCACTATTTCGAATTTCCAACCAATGATCATCTTTCTTGGTTTCTTTATCTGTTTTGCGTAATGATAGGGCAGTATATTCGCCATCATAAGATATTTTTGCTGTGGTAACTGATTTTGTATAGATCAGTTTATCGATAGTCATATAGTCTTTTGGTGTTGTAGAAATCTTAATGTTTTTAGTTTCACCGATAATTTTTGTCTCAATATTCCACTGCTCAACTGCACTGGCAATTGTTTTTACTGTAATTTTGTGAATCCCAGTTTCCAGTTCAATTTTTTTGTTGAGAGATTTTGCATCATCTTTTTCTGTGGATTCTTTACATCCAATAACATTATTGTCTACAAAGAGTTTTAGCATTTGTGTTGATGCCAGATCCAGAGTGATTTCTGTATATTGATCAACTTCAATATAGAAACCAAGATAAGCCAGTGCTGCTTTGTTTGTGTCAGTGGTTGTGAAATTTATTTCTGATGTTTCTTGCCATTTTAAACTTTCATCTTCATTCCACTTAATTTTATTATTTTTTGCAGGATTGATTTTGCAAATGCAGACATTATCATTTTTAAGTAATTCTAATTGTGACCATGCTCTTCCATTGATATCTTTTTCGCAGGAAAAAAGTGGTTTTTCTAAATTGATAACGTTGGTAATAAGTAAACTTTTTACTTCTAGTGTATCTTGTGGTGTTTCTGCTGCAAATGCAAAACAAGCCATCAAAATTACTGATAATAATAGTGTTAAATAGTTTTTCATCTCTGCTCCTGATTTTCTTTGTGATTTAACATTGATAGGCAAAATTAACACATCGTAGGTAAAAAACGAATCATGTTTTTATGAAAATCAGATAATTACAAGTTTTTGAATAAAACAAGAAAAATATAGGGTAACTTTTTTTTTCTTTTCTTTGTTATTCTAAAGCGTATTTTTAATTTATAAAAGAGGTTGTTTGAATGTTGATAAGTTGTGGATAAGTGAAAAAATGTTAACAAAATTTTTCATGTATTTCAATTCAATATTTTCAATATTAAGATTTGATGAATAAAACTTAAAGGCGCATTTTTTCTTAAACCATTGTTTTTTTTAAATTTGACTAACGGTTGTGTTTTGTGCTTAAATTATTTTAAATATATTGGGTAATTTATTTATTTATTTTGAATGGATTTTTAAACACCTTAATCAACTGTTAATAAGTGTGTTATTACTAGTGAGGGAAAATTGGACAATATTGGCCACGCAGAACTATGGAACGAATGCCTGGAATACATTCAGGAACGCATACCAACTCAAACTTTTAATACTTGGTTTGAACCAATAAAATCATTATCAATTACAGAAAAAGAACTGTTTCTACAGGTTCCAAATAAATTCTTTTATGATTGGGTTGTTAGTCATTATGAAAATATTATTCAGCAATCGCTGGAAACAACTTATGGCGATGGCTTAAAAATAAAATATACAATCCTGATGGATGATGAACAGCCGCAACCGGAAAAACAGGCTTCGGGCTCTATACCACAAAATCCAAAAGCTACTCCCCAACGAGATATTATTGTTGATAATTCCAGTAAGATCATCGAAAAAGGGACCAAGATCAACAAGAATTATATCTTCGAGACTTTTGTAGAAGGCAAGTCCAACCAGTTTGCAAAAGCTGCTGCTATGGCAGTAGCTAACACTCCCGGTGCGACTTCCTTTAATCCTTTGGTGCTTTATGGTGGAACGGGACTTGGGAAAACACACCTTGTTCAGGCTATTGGCAATGAAGTAATCAAAAATCAATCAATCAAAAGTGTTCTATATCTTTCCAGTGATACTTTTACATTAGATTTTATTTCTGCTATTCAGAAAAATAAATCCACTGATTTCTCGAAATACTATCGAAATGTGGATATGTTACTTATCGATGATATCCAATTCTTCCAGGGTAAAGAATCAACCCAGGAGCAATTTTTTCATATCTTTAATTCGCTTTATCAGCATCATAAGCAAATTGTTTTGACTACTGATAAAAATCCAATGGAATTAAAAGGATTGCAGGAACGATTAATTTCGCGATTTAAATCCGGATTGACTGTGGATATTCAGCCTCCTGACCTTGAGACCCGAATTGCAATTCTTCAGAAAAAAGCTGAGCGTGAAGAACTCGAAATCCCATATGATGTAATAGAGCTACTTGCATCAAAAATCAGATCCAATATCCGTGAGTTGGAAGGAGCATTGATTCGATTACTGGCTTATTCATCTCTGCTACGAGTTGATATTAATGTTCAACTTACTAGAAAAGTATTGAATGAAATTGTCGGTGATTCGCAGTTGGAATCAAATATCAGTTATTCAATAGAAAATATTCAGGAAGTAATTACTGGAAAATATAACATCAATCTTGATACCTTAGTAGGAAAAAGCCGTAAAAAGGAAATTGCTGAAGCCCGCATGACAGCTATGTATTTAGCACGTAAATACACTAATCTTTCTTTGAAAAGTATTGGTTTATATTTCGGTGGCCGCGACCATTCCACTGTTGTTCATGCCTGTAAATGGGTTGATGATAAGTTGGATGCTTCTGAGGAATTTCAG
>Ga0070729_10006667_pt1 | contig 11312 bp, 7 predicted proteins | sample tdDd472_FD_66725 | JGI IMG/M metagenome (GOLD analysis project Ga0070729, IMG submission 66725) | Marine sediment microbial communities from the Atlantic coast under amendment with organic carbon and nitrate - tdDd47.2 | ecosystem: Environmental > Aquatic > Marine > Coastal > Sediment | place...
CTTGGGGTGAACTATAAGCAAATACCGGTCAATCATCCAAAATGTCCTTTCCATAGCTACAGCAAAGACGGGGCAATGCGCGTTGAAAACGTGTCAGACCCTGTTTATGCTCCCAATTCGAAGGGAGGTCCAAAAGCAGATCCGGCACGGTATCCTCAATTGGAGGTGTGGGGCGCTGATGGTGAATTTGTCAGGGCTGCATATACTCTCAGAAAAGACGATGATGACTGGAGTCAACCAGGAGATCTCATTCGAAAAGTCATGAATGATGAACAACGTGATAGACTCGTCTCTAATGTTGTTGGTCACCTCAAAGACGGGGTATCTGAACCTATCCTCAAAAGAGCTATCGAATACTGGAGCAATATCGACAAAGACATCGGCGAACGGATCAAAAAGGGGCTCTAAGAGGAGCTCCTTACGTTAACTCTGTGCTTGTGAAATTTCGCTTACTCGTTTACGATTACACATGAAAATTACCAGGTGATACTATGGATAAAGAATACTCAAAAATGTGTTGTGAAGAAGCTATGAAATGGTATGGATGGGGCTCGCCGGTTGGCCTTAGCTTTTTCTTTGTGGGCCTTGGCATCAGTGCGCTACTTTTCCGCTTCGCAATCATGGGATTCTAATAAAAAAGAACCAGGAGTGCTTTCTTATGTATCTAAAAAAAATGAGAAACCTACTCTTTTCTCTTTTTGGGATTTTTTTGATGTCCTCTTGCACAACCCAAGGTGAGAACAATAAGGTGACTACCGTGACGAGAACACAGCAACGACCAACCTATTTGTACAAAGTGCTTTCCACTAGCGACTGGGAAAAAAGCTGTAAGTCAGTCCACCTTTCAAGTATGGATGACGAGTTTATTCATTTCTCCACACAGGAGCAATTGCCCAGGATTGTTGAAAAATTTTGGGGAAACGTCTCTGAATATATAGTACTAAAAATTGAGACAGTGCAGCTGCCAGGAAATCTAGTCTTAGAAGCCAATCCTGGTGGGGCAAACAAATACTACCACCTGTACAACGGTTCCATTCCATTCAGCGCCATTGTAGAAATGAAGCTCCACAAAAGATAGCGGTCCATAACTTTTGATTGAGACAAGTAAATTCCACCAATAAAAAGTACGCTTTTTAACATTAATATATTATCTCGACCAGAATGAATAAAAGGTTGTAAAATTTCGCGCTTTATTCAATGAGGAGATAAAAAAAATGGCGGCAGTACCTTCATCATCAGTTGGGACTTCTATTACATCTTTCGTAAAGCAACCGGAAAGTATTGATCCATCGACGTTCAGTTCATCCTCACTCACTCGAACACTTTCAAAACCCGAGCAGGATTCCTTGCTATCGGGTCTCAATAATACCCTTCGTAGATGCAGAGAGGGTGATTATGTTAGCAACCTTTTTTGGATACAAAATCCGAAAGAAATTCCAATAGATCCCAATGTTCATAATATGTATGTGCAAATTGCTCTTATCGAATGCCTAAAAGGACGTCTTTCTGAAGAAGAAGTCGCTACTGCATGCCTATTTCGCCAATTTTGTAAGCAGTTGGTTTTTGAACCAGATACGGTGAGAACATACAAGAATGGGAAAACAAAGATTAAGCAGACAAACGTTGTTAAAGTACCAAGAGTGCCAGGTTCAGATAATATTGTTGCTCGTTATACCTCAGATAGTACAACCCTTGATGAAAATATACGATTCATTAAAAGTGTTTTCTCCTTAACAGACCTAGGATGTCGAGTATTTCTAGAAAAATTAAAAGAGGAACCTGCGCGGAAAAAGGTTTTTTACATTTTTCCTCTTCCCTTGGGTGATGTATATTCATGGAGCCCATTGTATTACTCCATGAATCAGATATGGCCGTTTTTCAAGCCTGTTAACTTGTCAGGGGAGCGGAAAAGGATCCAACTTGACCCTCCTTCTCGGGTCTTTGTTTTGCCATCATTCACGATGATTCGAATTGCATTTCAACAAATTTATAGAGATGCAGTGAAACCTGTGCCAGTTTTAGGACGTATTTCTACAAGAAGGATAGAAGAGTTTAAGAGAAGAGATGAACGCGTAATCAATTTGGGTTTTCCATCTCGCGTATTTGATAAATCCCTTGAATCTCCTCTGTTTGCTGATGGGAACTATACTGGTCCTGGGGTATTTTCTCTGCATGATTTCTACCACTACTTTCGTTGGTGTGAAGTTCCAAGAAACGAGAGGAAGGCTTTGCTGCGAATAATGGACTGTCTTCAGGACTTGCAGAAGACAAAGAGTGCCAGTGAAGATATAAAGACGTTAAAAAGGCTAAACTGGGTACTCGTTGATGGAGAGCTCCATTTTTCGGGAGATCCTTTTGGCCGTATTTTCAATTTGTCAGGTATTCCATGGCCAGATGATATCAAAAGATATGTGATTACAGATATGATACTGGAAGCGGCCCTCTGGGAAAATGAGTTTCAACTGACAAGAGAGAATCTTTTGCCTCGAGAACAAGCAATCTACGATCAAATTCAAGAGAGCATTTCGCCACATCTAGGAGCCGCAGCAGGAGGCGGGGGTGGAGGTGAGATCCCCTCTGCTCCTAAGGAATCATCGGATTCGGATAGCGGAAAAAATCCAACCTAGGGATAAATATTCGTGCTCATTAAGAGAACGACTCAGCCTCAGTACCCAATCCTTTGGTAACTTTTGAGAAGCGGAAAAGAGACTGTTGTGATAACAATTGTGTGCTTTGGGGAATATTCCTGGAGTATTTGATCCGTGTAGAGGAGGTTGCAAATGGTAGAGAAACCCATGATTTCTGATCAGATCATAAGAGAGAGTGTAAAGGCGAACTACGGTATCGATGTTGTGTGTCTCTCTCTTCTGCCGCTCGGTGCAGATATCAATGCAGCAACCTATAAAGCGCTAGCGTTAGATCAAACTCCCTACTTTATAAAAATTAAACGAGGGCACAGCAGTGATACCAGTATCGAAATACTCGATCTACTGCAGCATGCTGGGATAAAGCAAATTATTCCTCCAATAAAAACACGACATGGAACGCTATTTCAGTCTATTGATACCTGTACCCTTATCGTCTATCCGTTTGTTGAGGGGATAGATGGGTTCAATCGCGATCTAAAGGATACTCAATGGATCGAGCTTGGTACCGCGCTAAGGAAGGTTCATGAAGTTGAAGTGCCACCACCCATGCAACAGAAGATCCGACGAGAAGCCTACTCATCAAAGTGGCGTGACCTTCTTAAATCTATCTATCCTGCAGTCGAAGAACATCTAGACACAGATAAGGTGGGTTTAGAACTGCAAAAATTTATGAAAAAAAACATTTCGGACATTATTCGACTGGTAGATCGCGCCGAGCATTTTGCAACAATCCTAAAAGACAGCAGCAGTGATTTTGTCCTTTGTCACTCCGATATTCATGCGGGGAATGTACTACTAGGTGAAAACGCTCATGTTTACATTGTAGATTGGGATGAGCCTATCATGGCACCAAAAGAGAGAGATCTTATGTTCATTGGAGGAGGCATCGGCAACGTTTGGAATAACCCTAATGAAGAGGCCCTTTTTTATCAGGGGTATGGGGATACGAAAATCGATGCAACAACCATGTCTTACTACCGGCATGAAAGAATTGTCGAGGATATCGCCATCTACAGTCAGGAATTGCTGTTAAAGAAGGGGGGAGGGGAAGACAGATTACTCATGTACAAACATTTTGTCGCAATGTTCGAACCCAATGGCGTGGTTGAGATAGCATTCAAAACAGACGCAAACCTAGCATTATAATGTGCTAGCACTGCGTTTACTTCAAAACCCTTTATCAAGGAGGATGCTCAATGGTTCAATTTTTAGGGATTATTAGCGTTCTAATTTTAGTCGTTTTGCCATCTTATCTTCTTATTCGATTATCAAGAAAAAAGAATACAAATCCCATCGGCTTCATTATCCAGTGGGTATTAGTCGCCGTTCTTGTTCTTTTCTTTTATCAGGGGGCTTCTTGGCCATTTGCAGTGGGGTATTATACAAGATATCTCATGTTAGGCATGCTTATACTCTGTTCTTCAGTAATTCTATTTAGATATAAAAGGATTACGAAAACGAGAGCTACATGGAAGAACTACCTATTTTCGGTACTCAATATCCTCGTCATTTTGATCTTAATAAATGGGATGTGGATGATTAAAAAAGGAAAGCATCCATCAGAAAAAAAGATAGAATTAGCCTTTCCTCTACGTGGGGAAAGATACTATGTGGCTCACGGGGGGAGTACCGAGATAATCAATCATCATTTTGCTGTCCCTTCACAAAAATTTGCACTCGATATTTGTAAATTAACTCCCATTGGATTGAGGGCTCATTCACTTTTTCCAAAAGATCTCTCATCCTACGCCATCTTCGGTCAAAATCTGTACAGCCCGTGCTCAGGAACAATAATTGAAGTAGCAGATCAATACCCTGACCAACGCCCTCCTTTGAGTGATCCAGAACATCCATTTGGAAATTTTCTAGCTATCCGGACACTAGGTGGGAACGCGGTTATTGTGCTTGCACATCTTCAAAAGGGAAGCCTGCAAAAACAAGTTGGTGATCAAATCCAAAAAGGAGAGTTGGTTGCCAAAGTCGGTAATTCTGGCAATACCTCTGAGCCCCATTTACACATCCATGCAGTGGATGGATCCTCTACAGATTATTTATATGATGGGGAAGGAATATCGATTACCTTTGATGGTGCCTTTTATGTCAGAAACGATCTGATCAACAAGTCCCATTAGTATCGATACACAGTTTTATGGGAAAGAGAAAGGTGCCTTACGCTACGGCAGCTGCGTGCGCGCTCAGTTTTTTTGGCTTGAGATCTACAGATAATGGTTCTAATACTCCGCGAAGGAAGGCTGCTCTTTTTTCCTTACTATTACTCACAAAACCTTTTTCCACGGGGTATAGCGCATGATAAATACGAGCTCGTCGTTCTGCTTGTTCGAGGGGGGATAGTCTACCAGTGCGCGATTCCCTTATTGCAAGAGAGAGACCGTGCTCAATTTTATCGCGATATTCCCTAGTATAATCGTTAAAGCCTGTAGCAAAATATGCTTCTATAGAAGCAGAAACAAGAAGTAAGCTAAATCTACTTATTATCCATGTTGCAATATAAACAGGAGCACAAATCGTTCTAAAAAATAGCATGCCGATATTCCAGTCATTATTCGTTGGACGAACAGCGGAAAGTTCAAACTCTTTTCCTAAAAGGCATTCTCCATGCAGTGCAGTGGCATCTCTACTTTTCCCATCCTTTACTGAGATAAGAAATTTTCTTCCGATAAAATTTTCAAATCCAAAACTATTCCCAACAGAATCCCCTTCAACCGCATACGCTTCTCCGAAATCCTCAGCTAATTCACCTTTTCTTACAAGGTGCTCAAATTTGCGAAGGTCGGCGCTAGAACCACCACAAGGAGCATTAAAGGTGACTACTTTATCAATAAAGCGATAGTTTTTTTTATCCATTGCAACCTTTGCTGCAAGTGATCCTCCCAAACTATACCCTGTAACGGTTACCTTCCCATACCTGCTCTCTGCGTCAGCAATGAGGTTTGTAAGACGCTTTCCATCAGTCGCGATAATGTTTCTTCCGAAATCAATCTCTGGAATTGCCGATAAAGAAAGGAAATTACTCGTCGCGGAATGGATACCAAGGTCTGCACGAACAGATCCAGAAGCATGTTGAGGAGAGGTTCCTCGAAAGGTTAAAATCGGTCGAGCTTCTTTAGGTGATGTTTTTGTCGGCACGAAAAGATATGCTGCATTTCCGTCTGTCAAATCGATCAGAAGAGGACGATACTCCGCGAGAACAAGTCTTCCTTCACACTGTGTCGGAATTGGAACAACTGTATCTGGAGGCAGTCGAGAATAAGATAAGATTTTTGCAATAAGCTCAGTTGCGATTGAAACACCCCTCGTTGGGTCCCTCTGCATTTTTTCAACAATTTCTGAGGCCAAGCTTTTGTATTTTTCATACGAAGGCTTATGTTTCGTTTCATGCTCTACAAAATCATTCGTCCAGGTAATGTCGTCACTCATCAGGTCATTTGTGCCATCTTCATTTATTGGCGCTTTTGGCACATCATCGAGATGAAAAATATTTGTTTTCCAAATACCGCTCGAATGGAGCACCTTACCCGCCATACTTACTTCTCGATCCCACAGGGTATTCAGATGCGTCTCGTGTATTCCCTGAGAAGGGGAGGTGGCAATTTCCTGTACTTTGAGGGCAGAAAGGTTGGTTGGAGACGAAGTTACCCCTAATGATATCTGAGAGACAGATCGTTCGCCCCAATCAGAGGCTGCAGCTGAAGCCATCCCTTCCCTGATTGATAGGGTCGCTCTACTCCCTGGAGAATCGCTTTCTAAAGCGCTGATAGGTGAAAATCCGCGTATTACCATACTTTTTATCCCGTTTATAAAGAAATTATAACAAAAAACGACGAAAATTCAAATTAAAATTTACTAAATACGCGGAAAGATACTAAATACATAACAAATTCACTACCAGCAAGATACAAAATATCAAGCATCTGTCCAACTCTCGATTGAGCGCTTCAAAATCTAAAATATTAATTATAAGACAGTTAAGATTGTGGCTTACCTCCGGTTTGAGTAGGGAATTTGTGAGGTTGAGGTTTTCTAAAGCGATTTTAGATACTCTTTATCGTCCTCTAAGATTGTGTGGGATAAATTCGACTCCTTCAATATTATATTTTTTATGTATGTATTCCGCTAATTGCTTCATAAGATCTTGTCCATGAGCAGGTCTTAATATTCGGTGGTACGGTTGCGCAGTTAATAAAGCATATGACACTCCTAAGCAGTGGCTTGCCATTTTGAACAATTCTGGATCAGTGTGAATCATCGGCTCATCATGAACGATCTTTTCCAAAGCAAGAGTTTTAAATGGCAAATGCCAAGTACCACTATTCCGAAAATTACCTTTCAGTTCGAATGCAAGTATTGTGAGACGGTTTCTAAAGCGATTTTTTGCTTCCCTCTTTTCTTTTCTGTTTGTTAGAAATAGTGTAAAAACCGAACCCACAAATGCGGATATTAAAGACACAATTACTCCACTCAGAATATCCATAAATCCACCTCTTCGCAGCTTTGCTAAAAATTTTGCGGCTCTTTTTCAGATTTCTCCGGAAATATTATCATTCAAAGATTTAAAAAAAGCATCAAAATGCTTTATGTCAGCTCCGAAAATAAACCGATGTGATTGGTCATAACTGAGAATATTTGCAAGTAAGGTCGCTTCTCTTGTGCTCTGGAGTGGAACGCTTGCATATCCCCACTCAGAACTATTATCCCCAATTAGAAGCAAATGAGGAGACATAGGAAAAAAAACTGTTTGATTAGAAAGATCAGGTGACTCTGTAAGAGCTTTTCCTCCAATCATAACAGGGCGATCACTAGATAGGAGATATCCATGTGAGGGGTCGACTAATTGAAGTAGCCATTTACGTTTTTGAAAAACTGGGGTGATTAATTCATGCAAATCCACAAAAACTTTAAGCCGGTCAGTTCTAGATAGTTCGGAATAATTGATGTTTTTAAATTGATCAGCAATACAAAGTATGGAATCAATCGCCAACGACCGCGGATTTGCAATGAAAATCCATGCTAACCATTCAAGTAGCATCAGTATCTCTTTTTCAGAAAGTGACCCAAGAGATCGTTCTTTAATAAGTGTCTTTAAAATAGAGCTTATCGGTCCTTCAATACATTGGGATAGATTGTTTTCAATAAGATCTTTATGAATCCATTGGAGGTAATGCGGAAGATTATCTAAGCTGCTTTCATCAAATGCGAAATAGTCTTCTTCGCCACAAAAGCTTGTAATTGGTACAGGTATTGGAGGTCGGTTTGTTGTTTTATCAAATCTAGCAGTTTGTTTTTTGTTGATTCCAAAATTCCTTATGTGGAGTTTAGGAACATAGTGTCTGTATGCCATAATCTTTATCCAGTCTTGTTATTTGGAGGCTTGCCTCCGGTTTGAGCGTGGGGAGTTCGAGTGAAGTTCATTTTTGGCATACCTGTAGGTAGCCGGAAATGAAAAAGGAAAGGCTTATGGCCTTTCCTGCTTCATCTCGGAATCACCCGATCAAATTGGAGGTGGTGAGATTCGAACTCACGTCCTTGTAAAACTCCCTACAAGCCACTACGTGCGTAGTCCCCAGTCTATAAGGTCTACCTTGCTGCTAGGAACCCCACTTGGGGCAGACCTACCTCTTATAAATCTCGGACACACCCTAGAAAGGTGGAATCAGGTGCATCCATACCAAGTGGTTTGACAGTGGTTATAAGGCTCTTGGTCCAGTCTTATGCCACCGGCTACTCAAATCTGTTAGGAATTAAGCAGCAGCTGCGAAAGATTCCTCAGCACCAACGAAGGCACCTGGGAACTTTACAACTTTTGAACTGTTGCCAGTTAGATTTTTTTCGGTTTTTTTGAGAGGCCAACCGAATCCTCTGCACGCGACGAGTACTTCATTTCCAAGTCGAAACCAAGTCACCCCCGTCTATTATTATAACATAATTGAGAAATATAGTACTCTTCTCCATGGGAAAAGGCAAGAGAATCCTTGAGAATAATGGGGTTAGAGGGCTAAAATGGCCCTTTTTACAAGAGAAGTTATTACCTAAAATGTTCGAGATCAAGAAAGAGAGTTTTCCAGAGAGAGAAGAGAATGTCCTAAAAAAGTGGGAAAATGAAGGCACTTTCCAGCAGTCTATTGACGCGAGGGAAGGGGCTGAATATTTTTCTTTTTACGATGGGCCTCCATTTGCAACGGGGCTTCCTCACTATGGGCACATTCTAGCAGGGACGATTAAGGACGTTATTCCAAGGTATATGACGATGAAGGGATTCCAGGTTCCTCGCCGTTTTGGGTGGGATTGCCACGGACTCCCTGTTGAGAATGAAATCGAGAAGGCGAGAGAACTCTCAGGTGCAGCTTCGATCGAGATGTTTGGGATTGCTGCATTTAATGAAGAGTGTCGAAGCATTGTCTTGCGGTATAGCGAGGAGTGGAAGAAGACAGTAAACCGAATGGGACGGTGGGTCGATTTTGAGAAGACATACCGCACTATGGATCCATCCTATATGGAATCGGTCTGGTGGGTCTTTAAACAGCTCTGGGATAAAGGGCTTGTTTATAAGGGCTTTAAGGTGATGCCGTTTTCTGCAAAGCTTGGTACACCTCTTTCGAATTTTGAAGCGAATTTGAATTATAAAGATGTGGATGATCCATCCGTTACAGCGATGATGAAAATCGATGGTGAGGATGAGACGTATGCACTCGTATGGACAACCACTCCATGGACCCTTCCTTCGAACTTGGCTGTTTGTGTGAACCCGGATATGGCGTATGTGAAGGTTGCTTTTGAAGGGAAGTTTTTCTACTGCGCGAAGAGCAGGATTCCAACTTTGTTCAAAGAGGGTTTTGAGGTTGTTGAAGAGCTTACCGGAAGTGACCTGAAAGGGAAGCGGTACCATCCGTTGTTTTCATATTTTGTGGAAGGTGCGAGCCCGAATGCGTTTACGATTTTGACTGATGAGTTTGTGGGTGAAGCTGACGGTACAGGGCTTGTTCATATGGCACCGGCGTTTGGTGAGTCTGACTTTTTCGTATGTCAGAGAGAGAAGATCGATATCGTTTGTCCTGTAGATTCAAATGGTAAGTTCACGAAGGAAGTTCCCGATTATGCAGGGGAGTTCGTGAAGGATGCCGATAAGGCGATTATTAAACGGCTGAAAAATGAAGGGAAGATTTTCCATCATGGACAGATCCGTCACCGCTATCCTTTCTGTTGGAGATCGGATACACCTCTTATTTATAAGGCGGTTGATACGTGGTTTGTGAATGTTGAACAGCTGAAAGATCGCATGCTTGCCGCAAACGAACAGATCCACTGGGTACCTGGACACATTAAAGACGGACGTTTCGGAAAGTGGTTAGAGAATGCTCGTGACTGGGCGATTTCTCGTAACCGTTATTGGGGAACTCCAATTCCAATTTGGATGAGTGATGATGCCGATCTGTATGTTGTTGGAAGTATTGAAGAACTCGAGTCGTTAACCGGAAAGAAGGTTGATGATTTACACCGCCACTTTATCGATGATTTGTCGTTTGAGAAAGACGGAAAAACATATCGAAGAGTTTCTGAAGTGTTTGACTGTTGGTTTGAGTCGGGATCGATGCCTTACGCACAGAACCACTACCCGTTCGAAAATAAGGAACTGACAGAAAACCATTTCCCGGCTGATTTTATCGGTGAGGGTCTTGACCAGACTCGTGGGTGGTTTTATACCCTGACAATTTTAGCAGTTGCTCTTTTTGATAAGCCTGCATTCCGCAATGTTATTGTGAACGGAATCATCCTTGCTGAGGATGGGGCAAAGATGTCGAAGCGACTGAAGAATTACCCTGAACCGGGCATTGTATTCGATAAGTATGGTGCAGATGCTGTTCGACTCTTTTTACTCCATAGTCCAGTGGTTGAAGCTGATGATTTGAAGTTCTCCGAGAGGGGAGTTGAGCTCGTTCTTCGACAGATTTTGATCCCATTCTGGAATGCGTATGTCTTTTTCGCGACATATGCGAATATCTATGACTGGAAACCGGATGAAAAAGCGGATGTTCCAGAAGCTGATATAGACCGGTGGATTTTGTCGAGACTGCAAGGATTGATCGAATCTGTTGAAACAGGAATGGAGTCGTATGAGCTGTCGAAAGCCGTGAATCCATTTGTTGGATTTATCGATGAGTTAACGAACTGGTATATCAGACGGTGTCGAAGTCGCTTCTGGTCTGACGAAGCATCGAAAGATCGACATGAAGCATTCCAGACGCTTTATACTGTGTTGAAGGAACTGACCAAGGTTACCGCGCCGTTTATCCCGTTTATTAGTGAAGCGATTTACGGAGAGCTCAAGACTGAGACAGAACAAAGTTCGGTACACCTGTGTGATTTCCCGGCGTCAAATGGATCACTTCGAGATGTAACCTTAGAACGTGAAATGTCACTTGTACAGGTTGCTGTAAGCATGGGGCACTCACTTCGGAAGGAACACAAGGTTAAGGTGCGTCAGCCACTTCCCGTAGCGCATTTAATAGCAGGGGATGATCGGGTTCTCGAACTGTTGAAGAATAAGCAGCACTTGATCATGGATGAGCTGAATGTGAAGTCGCTTGAGTTCCACTCTGATGAGACTGCTTTTGTAACGTATGCTGCAAAACCGAATTATAAAACGCT
>Ga0070729_10006669_pt1 | contig 11311 bp, 11 predicted proteins | sample tdDd472_FD_66725 | JGI IMG/M metagenome (GOLD analysis project Ga0070729, IMG submission 66725) | Marine sediment microbial communities from the Atlantic coast under amendment with organic carbon and nitrate - tdDd47.2 | ecosystem: Environmental > Aquatic > Marine > Coastal > Sediment | place...
ATCGGCTGGTGGTCGACCAGATCATTCGTCGGCTTTCACCGCTTTGCACCGGCATCAAGGCCGCCACAGCCCCCCGGCTTCTACAACTGCGATCCTTGCAGCATCTCTGGACGCCTGTCACCGCCGTCGCCAAACCCGGCGTCAATCTTCTCGATCTGGCCGCCAACCTGCACCCCACCCCAGCCGTCGGGGGCGTACCGCGGGAGGCGGCCCTGGCTTGGCTTGCCGAAAACGAAGAAGAACGCTTCGGCTGGTATACGGGCGCTTTCGGTTGGATGACCCCCTCCGGCGATGGCGATCTGTCGGTGGTTTTGCGTTGCGCCTATCTGCATGACGTCTACGCCGAACTTTCGGCGGGGGCGGGCATCGTCGCCGATTCCAACCCGATGAGCGAGTTGGAAGAGACGGACCTCAAATTCCAGGCTATGCTCGAAGCCCTGGAGGACGCATGACCGAAAATTCCGGCGAAACGAATATCCTATGGGCCTTCGCCCTGCTCGACGGCTTAGCCGCCGAAGGGTTGCGCCATGTGGTCATTTCGCCCGGCTCACGCTCTACCCCCTTGGTTGTCGCCGCCGAGCAGCATCCCGACTTGACAATCCATGTGGTTCTCGATGAACGGAGCGCCGGATTCTACGCCCTTGGCGTCGGCAAGGGTACGGGAATGCCGGTGGTGCTCGTCTGCACTTCGGGAACGGCGGCGGCCAACTGGCACCCGGCGGTTCTCGAAGCCGACGCGGGAAAAATTCCGCTCATCCTGATCAGCGCCGACCGCCCGCACGAACTGCGCGGCTGCGGAGCCAACCAAACCACCGACCAGATCAAGCTGTTCGGCAATGCGGTCAGGGCCTTCCACGAACTACCGCCTGCCGAAACCGATACGTCACACCTCGCCCCACTGGCGGCCCGTTTGATAGACCGATCCCAGTGGCCCCACCCCGGCCCGGTCCATATCAATGCGCCATTCCGCGAGCCCTTACTGCCAGACGCTCTGCCCGAGCTAACCCCAACGGCTAAAACCATCGCCCGCTCAGCCCCCATCGCCGTGCCGCCGCCACGCCAAACCGACGACTTGGCGAAACGCATCTCGGGTCGCCCCGGCCTCATTGTCTGCGGATGGGATCGTTACCGCACCGATTTCCCCCCAGCCATCTCCCATTTGGCCGAGCAAATGGGCGCGCCGGTTCTGGCCGACCCGCTGTCCAATCTGAGAACCCGCGGCAGCCCCATCATCGGCGGATACGACTCTTTTCTGCGCAACCCAACATTCACCCAGTCCTTTCGGCCGGAATGGGTCATCCGCTTCGGCGCACTGCCCATCTCCAAATCTTTAAGCGCCTATCTGGCAAGCCTCACGGAAGCCGAGCATATTTTGATCGATTCCCACGGCGTCTGGCAGGACCCGTTGAATCTGACGACCACCGTCCTTCATGCCGACCCTACGACGGTCTGTTATTCGCTGACCAAACGCCTAAGCGGCCCGACCGTGACGCCCGGTTGGTTGACTGCCTTCCAGGACGCCGAAAAGAACTGCACCGACCTGAAAGCGCCATACGAAGCGGAAATTGTTCGCTCCATAGCCGAAAACATGCCTGAGGGCGGGGCCTTATTTTGCGGCAACTCTTTACCCATCCGCCTGCTCGATAGCTTCCTGCCAACCGGACACAATCGATTCGGTCTCAAGGGCTGCCGAGGGTTAAGCGGCATCGACGGAAGCGTATCGATCACCCTTGGCGTGGGTGCGGCGACCAAGAAACCAGTCGCTGCGCTGATCGGCGATCTAACCCTGGCCCACGACCTGACGGCTTTGGGACTCGGCAAAAAAATCGATGCCACTCTGGTTGTTCTCAACAACGGCGGCGGCGGCATTTTCGAGTTTCTTCCGCAAGCCGAACTCGAAGCGGAAATCTTCGAGCGCTACTGGCTGACCCCGGCGGCGCCCGACATAGAAAAAGCCTGCCACGCCTATAACTGCCGCCATCATCGCATTGATCAACCGACCGATTTTGACACAATTTTTAGTGAAGCCGTTAAATCCGAGGGGACGGATGTGATTGAAATTGTGCTAGACCGTAAAAAAAGCACCGAGGCCTTAAAAGCCTATTGGACGACCGTTGCAAATATGGAGCTAAACCCGTGACCATCGACTGGCAGGAAATCACCGATCCCGGACTAACCGACGTGACCTATCATAAAGCCGAAGGGATCGCCAAAATCACCATCACCCGGCCAGAGGTTCACAACGCCTTCCGCCCGGAAACCGTGCGCGGCATGCTGCGCGGGTTCAAAATGGCCCATCTCGATAAAGAAGTCGGCGTCATTATTTTGACCGGCGCGGGTGGTAAAGCTTTCTGCTCGGGCGGCGATCAGCGCATCAGGGGCGATGGCGGCTACACCGATCTCGACGGCAGCGAAGGGCTCGATGTGCTCGAGTTGCAACGCCTTATGCGCACCATCCCGAAACCGGTGGTCGCGATGATCGCCGGTTGGGCTATTGGTGGCGGCCATGTACTCCATCTCTGCTGCGACCTCGCCATCGCCGCCGAGAATGCCCGCTTCGGTCAGACCGGCCCCAAGGTCGGCAGTTTCGATGGCGGTTTCGGAGTGGCGCTGATGAGCCGCCTGATCGGCCAGCGCAAGGCCAAGGAAATCTGGTTCCTCTGCCGTCAGTATGACGCTCAGCAAGCCCTCGACATGGGACTGGTCAATACGGTGGTGCCGCTCGACAAACTGGAAGAAGAAACCGTTCAGTGGTGCCGCGAAATGCTGGCTCTCTCGCCTATGGCGCTGCGCATGCTAAAAGCCGCCTTTAACGCCGATACCGATGGCGCGGTGGGCCTGCAGCAATTGGCCGGCGACGCGACCGGGCTGTTCTATCAAACGGCGGAAGGCCAGGAAGGCCGCGACGCTTATCTCGAGAAGCGCCCACCCGACTTTTCCAAGTTTTCACGTCGTCCCTAGGTTATGACCGAAACAACCGGACAGGCGATTTCTCCACTAAAAGTCTGGGTGCTCGGCATCCGTCCCAAAACCCTGCCCCTGGCCATCGCGCCAGTGGTTGTAGGTGGTGGGATCGCCTGGGCGGAAACCGGGATGATTACGCTATTGCCGCTGTTCGCCGCCCTTTTCGGCGCGCTACTGATTCAGGCGGGCACAAACCTGCATAACGACGCGGCGGATTTCAAAAAGGGCACCGACGTCAAAGGACGGCCCGGTCCTCTACGCATTGCCGCCGAAGGACTGGCCAGCCCGCAGCAGGTAAACTTTGCGGCCTATCTCTGCTTTGGACTTTCCGCCCTGATCGGGCTCTATCTGGTCTGGCTCGGCGGCTGGCCGATTCTCGTGCTCGGAGTGTTTTCCATTCTTTCCGGGCTGGCCTATACCGGCGGCCCCAGACCCATCGCCTACACGCCGCTGGGTGAAATATTCGTCTTTGTTTTCTTCGGCCTCGGTGCGGTGGTCGGCACCCACTATCTCCAAACCCTGGCTTTTTCGCCTTATCCGGTGATGGCCGGAAGCGCGGTCGGGCTTCTCGCCGCCGCCGTCCTGGCCGTCAACAACTACCGCGACCGGGACGACGACCTCAAAGTCGGCAAGAACACCTTCGCCGTACTGGCCGGACGCCCCGCCGCCCGCGCTGCTTTCGTCGCAATGATCGTGCTGGCCTATCTCTGCCTCATTCCTCTCGGCCTGCTGCTGACCCCCTGGATCTTTCTGCCCGTCGTGTTGCTTAAACTGGCCTGGGAAATTTGGCAGGACTTCAACCAGTTCAAACCGGGGCCGGAATTCAACGATCTCTTGGCCCGCACGGCCCGCTTCCAGTTGGCCTTTTCTCTGCTGGTTGGCCTGGGGTGTCTCTTCCCATGATTTCCGAAACCGCCCTGGTGCCTGTTTCGCTGCCTCTTGCCCGGCCCTGGCGAACGGCTCAGGGGGTGATCCGCGAGCGCCTGGGCTGGCTGTTTCTGATCGGCACCGACGATGACCGCGAAGGCTATGGCGAAGCCTTGCCATTGAGTGAAGCGGGCACCGAAGATCACAACGCCTGTCATCAGGCTCTTGAACGATTGGCCGAAGCCTTACGAAACGCCGACCCTGCACACATGCTTGATCGGCTGAGCGAAATCGCTCCCGATTGTCCCGCCGCCCGTTGCGCGGCCGAAACGGCTCTGGTGCAAATCTTGGCCGAGTTCGACGGCAAGCCAGTGCCCCTCTGGCTCAACGAAAAGGCGGCGCAAACCGTTAAAGTCAACGCCATGGCCGGGGCCCTTGAAATAGGCGTTGAAGAAACACTGATCGCCATGGCCGCAGACGGTTTTTCAGTCATCAAGCTTAAGGTCGGACTCAACGACCCGGCCACCGAAGCCCGCGACCTCACCGCCCTCTGCTCGATGATCCCACCAACCATCTCTCTCAGACTCGACGCCAACGGAGCTTGGAGCGCCGAAGAGGCCGCCGTTTTCATCGCCAGCGTTTCCGATCTGCCCATCGAAAGCCTGGAAGACCCCTTGCAAGCCCCAGACACCCGGCAACTTCGACACCTACAGGATCATGCGCCTTTCTCTATCGCCCTTGATGAAAGCCTTTGGCGCTTAGGGGTAGATACCGTTCTTGCCAATCCACCCACCCGAAGAGTTGTCTTAAAACCCATGGCGGTAGGCGGTCCTTTATCTGCATACCGACTTGGGCGAAAAGCTCAAAATGCCGACCTTGAAACCATCGTTACGACGACAATCGACGGACGATTCGGCACCCTGGCGGCCCTTCACGCCGCCTCAGCGCTCGACCAGAAAAAAAAATGGACTCACGGCCTGTCCACAGGGAGCTGGTTGAAAGACGACACCACGCAGATTCCTAGCGACTCTGCAGAAATCGAGGCGTTTCAGGCTCCCATAGGCTGAATATCCCCAAACCTCACTTCGCCTAAAAGTATACTTTTGGACCCTACGGGTATACGGCCGTCCGGTAGAGGCTTCCGGCTGTATGTGAGAGAGTATTCAGTAAGGACCCCACCGTGGTCACGCAGAGCGGCCCCCTTCCCCAACCCCCGAGCCGCACCGCGTCCCCTCCCCCTTTAGACCACGGGCGGGGTCCTTCACAAAACAGGAAGCCAAAGCGCTCCTGAGTTTGGTTTTGAGGGAATATTAATTGGACGGCAAACGCCGCCAGAGTTGTAAACCTGAGTTCGCCCGAGGGAGGAGCGGAAAAAAGCGCAAAAAAAATTGCGCACCCGCTCCATACTCCACCTAAGGCCACTTTACTAAAGCAGAGTGGCTTTTTCTTTTGCCAGTTTTCCCAGAGCCTTCCGGTCCAGCTTACCCAGGCTGTTGCGCGGAAGAGCCGAAACCCCAATGATCTGCTTGGGCTTATAGGCCCCCTTCAGTTTAGACGCCGCATCCCTGGCAACGGCTTCAGCCGGAGCGCTCCCGATATAAAGCGCAACGAGGCAGTCTCCCCATCGTTGGTCTTTGATACCTGCAACAGCAACCTCTTCCACACCGCAACAATTAGCCAAAGCGCTTTCAACCACGGCTGGATGGACGTTTTCACCACCCGAAACCAAAACATCATCGGTGCGGCCCAACACTTCAAGCGAATCGCCAGCACCAAGCTGCACCAGATCATTGGTGACGAACCAACCATCCAGCAAACCTTCACCCGGCCTTCGGTCCGCCGTCAGGTATCCCGCCATAACAGCAGGTCCGCGCAATTTAAGGCGTTCGTCTTGAAAAGACGCCTCGAAACCATCGAGCAATGGTCCGACCTGCCCCTCGCGCCAGTTTGGCGGCATGGGCGACAAGGTAGCGCATTGGGAGGCGGTTTCGCTCATCCCGTAAGTTGGCGATAGCGGCCACCCAGCCTTTTGCGCCCGGCGCGCCAAAGGAGCCGACAAGGCGGCACCGCCAACCAAAACATGTTTTAGAGAATTGGGCGGCGGGCGGTCGCCCCAAGCCTCCAATAGACGCAGCAACATGGTTGGCACCAGGGAAAGATGGGTGATCGCTTTTTTCTGCAAGGCCGCATACACAGCCTCTTCGCGAAATCCTTCCTGCAGAACCGCCGTTGCCCCGGCCTCCATACAGCGGGTCAGGATGGAAAGACCGCCGATATGAAACAACGGCAGACAGGCCAACCAGCGGTCGCCCGGCTCAAGACCAATCCGCTGCCGCGAAGCCAGAGCCGATGCAGCAAGATTGGCGCCGGTCAGCATCACACCTTTAGGCGCACCCGTCGTGCCACTGGTGGCAATAACTAAATGAACCGCCTCCGGGTCCGGCGGAAGAGGCGAAAAAGGGGTTGGGGAAGCGGCCATTAAATCAAAGGACCGTCGCGTTTCTACAGGCATATTCGGGTCGAGCGGCATTAAAGCACAGCCAGCCAGGGGCGCGGCGAACAGCAGGGTCGCCAGATCGAAGGCCGAGGCCTGGATCGTCACCAACCGGCCATCCCCTTCGCAACGGATGCGCTCAGCCTCCGCCACTACGTGATCATAAAACGCCTTAAATGAAATCCCTTCACCATCCGGCAAAACGAGGGCAAGGGCCTGCGAACTGTCCTGCGCCTGACGCTCAAGCCACTGGACGGGTCCCTCCGTCACCTGGGTTTTTCCCCTTCATGGAGACAGGCGATACCGAAGGACTGGTTGGCGTAGGTAACGTTTACAAAACCGACGGCCTCGAAAAGTCCCTTCAGTTCTTCCTGATCGGGAAAACGACGGATGGAATCGATCAGGTAGCGGTAAGCAGATGGCTGCCCGGCAATCCAGGCCCCAAGCCGCGGAATAACCAGGGTGGAATAAAGGTCGTAGACGGGCTTCAGCGGTTGCCGGGGCGTTGAGAACTCAAGACAGAAAAACCGACCGCCGGGTTTCAGGACCCGCAAAATTTCCTTCAACGCCACTTCCATGGCGGTAACGTTGCGCAGACCGAAAGCCATGGTGATGGTATCCGCGCTTTCGTCGGCAAACGGCAGGCTTTCCGCCGTTGCTCCCACCCATTGGATCGGCCCTAGGCCGCGGACCACTCCTTCACACATCATTGGCAAGCTTGGGTCGGCGACAATAACGCTACGGTCAAAACCTGCGAGCAATCCAGCGATATCGCCCGTACCGCCCGCCAGGTCGATAATCACCTGCCCCGCCTGGGGCCAAGCACGTTTCGCCATCTGCCGTTTCCACAGCCGATGAATGCCGAAGCTCATGGCGTCGTTCATCAGGTCGTAACGGGGAGCGACACCGGCGAATACGGAGCGAATGGAGGCCTCGCGGGCCGTTCCTTCAAACGGCGCGAAATCGTCCATCAGGGCAGGTCACCCCGCCGGAACAAAAGATACCCGATGAAAGCCGTTACGGTGCCAAGCCCGACCGGATAAAGCAGAGCGAAAACGAGATAGCCCGTCGAGCCGAAGGCGTCGAGAATCACATAGGCTGCCGGGCCCAAAAGCATAAGCGCCGGATCGAACAGCAACATGGATGCCGTGCGAAACACCTGCATGGGATTGATCAACGAAATACCGATCAGAATATCCGGCGTCACCTTGGCTTTGGTCATCATGCCGAGCAGGATCAGATCGAGGAACAAGAGTAAGCTAAGCCAGAGCGCAAAGGCGATACCCTGGGCCATATCCACCGAGCGCGCCAGGGTCGAGATCAGCATGGCGATACCGAGAAAACACCAGACCAGGGAAACCAGCAAGGCGACATAAAGCCCCACATTGGCCCAAGGCACTTCAAGTCCTTTTACCGCGCCCCAAACCCCGGCAACGATTATCGCCAGCAGCACCGGCAAAAAGACCACCGCAAAACGTCCGCTCAGCTTGCCCCAGAACCAGGCCGACAGCGGCACGGGCAACGACAAAAGATATTCAAAAATTCCTGCTTCCCGATCCCCAGCGACAGAGCGCACTGTGGTCAGGAGAATGAACATGGGCAAAATCGCCATGCACATCTGAATGTAAATGAGCAGTAAACGGGACAGACCCGTGAAACCCATCACGCGAGATTCGCTCACCCCTGAGAGAAACAAGACGACGATCAGGCCGCCGAAAATAACCGAATAGAGCAAAAACCAGCGGGAACGGAGAGATTCGGCAATATCAAGCCGGGCAGTGAGAAGAAGATTCTGCATTACTTTCCGTCCACTTCTTTGGTGTAGCCGTAAGCCGCCGGGTCGCACCAGTATGTATTTCCCTTGGCATAAACCGCCGTGCGCATTCCGACAAAATCAACCATATCAGCGCCCTTGGCCGGATAAGCCCCGAAATTGAAATCCATGGGCGACATTTTACCGCCTTGATAGTAGGCCTTGCGCGCATCGAGCCAGACGACGTTTTCCCGTGTGCTGGCCTCATAATCGGCAACCCAGATCTTGATGGTTTCATCATCGGCAAACGGCATGGCTTTCAGCCAATGAATCGCGTTGCCAATATCGTCAAACTTGTGTTTGCGCCCTTCCGGACCCTGAATCTGGGCGGTGTACTTGGGGTCGGAAATGATCATTCGACACAATTCGCAAGAATCTCGGTCGAAATGAATCTTGGTTGGCCCCTCATCCTCACCGCAGGCGGTAAGGAAGGTCAAAACGACGAGGGAAAGGAACAGGCGGACCCCTTTCATAAAGCAGTCTCCTTGGCATCCGCAGCCTGTTCCATGGAAAGGCTGTCGATTAGCGCAGCGTAGCGCGAAATCATACCGAGAAATCTTAAGCGGTCAGGCCCAGCGACCCGGCCTTCCCAGGCAAGACTGTTCGGTACGCCGATCTTGGGTTTGAAATTCCAGGTTCCCAACGCCTTAGCAAAGGCCTCCTCATGACGCGAGAGTACGACGGAACAATCGAGCTCACTGTCCATTTCCACAGCATCCGCCACATGGTCGTCCAGCACCACTTTACCGCGGTCCAACTCGATCACCCGGTTCACCAGCGGCGCAACCTCATCCAAGCGGTGGCTGGAAAGCAGCATGGTCATGCCCTCTTGACGCTCGGCAAGCAGTGAGAAAAAGATATGGCGAGCTTCAGGGTCCAGGTTGGCGGCCGGCTCATCCATAATCAGCAACTCACACTCACGGCCCAAGGCAATGCCGATCAGCAGCTTTTGCTTCTGACCGCCTGAGAGCTTAACGAATGGCTGGTGCCGGATAGCCTCGATATCGAGACCCAAGCGGCTGCCGACATCTTCCATGCGAGCGGGATCAGATTCGCACATACCCGCGGCAAAGCGGATCAACTCCCCCACCGGCATTTTCAAGGGTGGCGGCAACTGCGGCACAAAACCGACACGCTTCAACACGTCCCGACGGTTGGTTCGCGGGTCAAGACCGAAGACCTCAACGTCACCATCGTGAAAATACTCGCCGAGAAGACAGCGGATCATCGTCGTTTTGCCCGCTCCATTGGAGCCGACCAAAGCAATGCGATCACCGGTCCCGATTTCAAGGGACACGCCATCAAGCGCCGGGCGCTTCTTCCAGATCTTCGAGACCCCGTTAAGCCGGATCATACCCCACCCATATTTTCAGTCCCTAGAGCAACTTTTTCGCGCCCATGATATCGAAATTCAGCGAATTCGTCGGGCAGATATCGACACACATACCGCAGCGGGTGCAGTCCGCACCAACAATTTCGGTAATATGGTTGGCATAACCCATTTTAGTCGGTTCGAGAACATGGGGCACCAGACAAACCTTGCGGCAATCGCCCTCATGCAGACAGTCTTTCATGTCGTACTTGATGCGGACCGGCGCAATGGACCCGACAATACCGTAAGTCATGCCGATGGGGCAGATATAACGGCACCAGAAGCGGCGTGAAAAAAAGATTTCAACAACCAGTAAACCGGCAACCCAGATCAAGGCCAATCCCGGTCCATAAATTAGGGCGCGGCTAACGATACCGACCGGCGAGATCGCTTCGAACACCGTATAGCCGGTAACCAACGCAAGCAGGGCGAAGATCACATAAAGCACGGTGCGGGTTCCGCGGTGCAGGGTGTTGTCGCGGACCAGCTTGGTCTTACGCAGTTTGAGATGGATCATCTCAGCCCATTCGGAGAGCAGATGGTAGGGGCAGACCCAGGAACAGAACGTCCGTCCACCCAAAAGCCACCAGAGAATGAACACCGTCACTGTGCCAATCACCAGATTGATCAGAATCGCCTTATGCGCCAACATCACCTGGAGAGCCGAGTTGAGATCGGCCATATGGAAACCGACAAACCGCGAAGCGGTCAGCGCGCCTTCAACCAGTTGCACGTCGAGCCAGAAGGAAACGACGAACATCAGATTGACCACCGCAATCGAGGTCCAGCGCCAGACCTTCCACTTTTTGCCGCGCGGCAGGTCTTTTTCGTCCTTGAGCGCCTTGATCCGTTTTTTCACTTCCTCGGAGGTGCGCTTAAACTCGTGCATCTCCTTGGCTTCCGGCGACCACTTCTGTGGATCGCGGATCGGCGGCTTAGCGCCGAACATGGTTTTAAGGGAGGCGACAAAACCGCTCATCACACATCCTCCCAGGTCTTACGTTCATCAATCACGATGCATCCGGGCTCAACAGGGCAAATCATTTCGCAAACCCCACAGCCGGTACATTCCTTATCGACCACAGGGATCCAGCCCTCCCGCATCGGGTCTTCGTATAACGGCTCCATGTCGATAGCGCCCGGTATCGGGCATTCACGGACACAAAGGTCGCAAACCGTGAGGTCGTAGGGATGATCGGCAATCTTGATGGGATTCCAGCGGTCGATTTTTTCATAACGCATCAGACCCTTGAAATCGGCTCCGCGCGTCTGTCCTTTAAACGGCTGCGCCTTAACCGCCAGACAGGCGTTGGGTCGGGCCAAACGAGCCAACCCCATGCGGACCTGCTCTTTTTTATCGATCTTGTGAGTCAGCGCTTCAGTCGGACAGGCCAGGATGCATTGCAACGCATCACAGGAAAAATCACAGGCCTGATCCCGCGCCACGATGTAAGGCGCACCGATACCAAAACCTTCATCCAGGTCGCCGAGCACAATCGCCTCGACCGGACAGACCTGCACGCATTGGCCGCACTTGATACAGGCAGCCAGGAAATCCTTTTCGCCAATCGCTCCGGGCGGACGTAGGCGCGGCACCCACTTCTTTTCGACCGGAAAGAACCCCAAGATCGATGCGCCGACGACCGCACCGCCGACACCAATAGAACGCAAAAACTCACGTCGAGCCTTACGCTGGTTCTTTGAAATCTTTTTCTTCGTCTTTTTAGTGGCCTTCTTATCGGCCTTTTCGACGTCTGTGCTGTCGAGCTGTTCCTGGTCCGACATGCTTACTGTTTCCTGT
>Ga0070729_10006671_pt1 | contig 11309 bp, 10 predicted proteins | sample tdDd472_FD_66725 | JGI IMG/M metagenome (GOLD analysis project Ga0070729, IMG submission 66725) | Marine sediment microbial communities from the Atlantic coast under amendment with organic carbon and nitrate - tdDd47.2 | ecosystem: Environmental > Aquatic > Marine > Coastal > Sediment | place...
GAGAATTTCCATGGGGCTTTATGACTTTACTTTCTATGATCTGATAAACAGGAATGCGGTTGCTTTTAGTAATCGGATTTGTTGGCAGGAGATGGACGATGGTCGTCAATTGACCTTTGCGGAATATAAGATACGAGTGGACCTTTTGGCAGGCGGACTTTCACGTGTAGGAGTTGCAAAGGGCGACCGTATCGGAGTGCTTGGTAAAAATAGTCTCGAATTTTTCCTTATTTATGGCGCAGCCGCCCGTTTAGGAGCTATTGTATTGCCGATTAACTGGCGTCTTTCAGCGGACGAGGTTTGCTATAACCTAAACGATTGTCAATGCAAAATTGCTTTTGCAGATGAAGAGTTTCAACATATCCTGAAAGATAATCGTGAGCAATTACCTTCGGTTGAAGCCTGCTTCAATTTGAAGGGTGATAAGGGTGATGCCTTGCAATTTACGTCACTGTTGGAAGTAGGAACGCAGGTACACTCTGGGGAGGTGGCGAGTTCAGACGGTTTTGTTATCATTCATACTGCTGCAGTTGCCGGACATCCTCGAGGTGCTCTCTTAAGCCATGGTAATATACTGTTTGCGGACATGCATTTTAATCACTGCATGGAATTTACTCCACAAGATGTGAATTTGAATCTGTTACCTCTTTTTCATGTGGCTGGACTTTTTATGGCCACGAGTACTTTTCATGCTGGTGGTTCGAGTCTGAATATCAGCAAATTTGAAGCTAAAGAGACAGCAAAAATCATAGAGGAGAAAGCAGCGACGCTCTTCTTTGATTTCCCTCCGATCCTTGATTCCATATTAAAAGCAGCTGCTGAAGATCAACGGGATATAAGCTCACTCAGAGCCATAGTAGGGCTTGGAACTCCAGAAGTGATCGAACAATTTCAATCATTAGGCGGTGGCAGTTATTACTCCATGTACGGTCAGACGGAAACATCCTGTCTTGCAACCATTGGGAAATATAATGATCGACCAGGATCAGCTGGTAAAGTGATCATGCTCGGGGATGTGCAGCTGGTGGACGAGCATGATCAAAGCGTCGCCATTGGAGAAGTGGGAGAAATAACCGTTAAGGGCCCCATGGTTTTCCTGGGATATTGGGGGTTGCCAGAAGATAATGCCTACGCATTTCGTGAGGGTTGGCATCATACCGGTGATCTTGGTCGTTTTGATACTGATGGATTTTTGTTTTATGCTGGGCGTAAAGCTGAAAAAGAGCTCATTAAGCCTGGTGGTGAGAATGTTTACCCGGCTGAAGTTGAAAAAGTCATTCTTCAGCATTCTGCTGTAGTTAAGACTGTAGTAATAGGAGTTCCGGATCCTAAATGGAAAGAGGGGATCAAGGCGGTTTGTCAACTTGGTGAGGACGAAAGTTTAACGGCTGCAGAATTGATCGCTTTTGTTGGTGATCGCATAGCCCGTTTCAAAAAGCCGCAATATGTTGAGTTTGTGAATGAATTGCCTGTAAAAGAGGATGGTTCTCTCGACCGGGAAGCAGTTAAGTCCCTCTACGGCAAAGCCTGATTTTTTTATTGGTCATCCAGAAGATAGGTGTAGACGTTCCACGTTTACGCCTATGCCATTTTAAGCCCCAAATTGATCTCATTTTGCCACTTTTAGGTGGTTAAAATTATTTCATGATTCATATTGTATGATATCATATCATTAAGAGAAGAACTCAATGATAAAAAAATCCAGGCCCGTATCATATTGATTGTGAATAGCAGTGGGGCGTTCACCCCGTCTTATCTGCTTAAGATTTACTGCCTGTGTGTCCTAATATACGATCCATAATATTTTTGACGTCGATCCGTTCACCAGTGAGCATACTGGTCAATAGTTCGCCCCCCAGGACTTGGGGTGCAATTATCATGTCAGGATGTACGTGGCGAATACGACTTAGGTGTTTGGAGTTGTTCACGGCAGCAACTGTTCTGGCCTTAACCTTTAATTCCTTTGCAGCGAGTACTACAAAAGCATTCTCGGAATCGTCATCCAATAATGCAAGTATCGCTTTAGCCTGTTCAGCCCCTGCTTTACGAAGCGTTTCCACGTCACTGCCGTCACCTAATACGATATCTACGTTCTCTCCAGCAAACTGGGTGCCTTTGGGATCCTCGCGCATAATTACCGTCACTTGTTTACCGCGACCAATCAGTTCGCGATAGGTATTGCTGGACAATGAACTGTAACCTACGATGATGTAATGGTCATTACGTGTCAATTTCGTATGTCTCCTGGAGGTTAATTTCTCAAATTTTTGAATCAATGCCGGTATCAGCGTTGTGCCTAGAGCAGTTGAAAAGACAGTTATACTAATTAATATGACAGATACGATGAAAAGCCTTGTACTAGATGTGGTTGGTGTGAAATCGCCAAAACCAACCGTCGACATGGTGACGATTGACAAGTATATGGCGTCAGCGAAGGTTTCGATTTGTGGTGAAAACTGGTCGCCTAAGTGATAAATACCAATCGCCGTATAACCAAACAGTATCACTACCGCGGAGAGTGCTGCCAAAGTACTGAGCGCCATAGTGGAGCGATTGAAAGATCTATAGTTTGCCAGCATAAAGACCAGCAACACTAAATCAAAAGTAACCAACTCAGTTTCGATCGGCCCACCGGATAATAGAAAAAGGTTTATCACCTTGATTATTATTGCTATTATCGAAAGCAGCCACACGGCACGTGATTTCAACCATAACCCAACCGACATGATCATTAAAAACAGGCTGATAGATAACTGAGAAATATCGGTGAGGTTAATACCAACCAGATCCTGCCGTATGCTGTTGGGTGTACGTAGATGAAGTTGAAGACCTAGTGCCTGGTCGAAAACTGGAAACAGGTGTAGCAGGCCGATCAGAGCTACCCCAAGCGAAATTGGAACCTGTGGAAACCATTCTTTGCTTGTCAGAAAATCTATGTGTTTGTGGAGATAAGCCTGCAAAGATGTCAGCATAATTGACCACGGTGCAGCAGATATCGATACAAGAGGGCAAAGTTAAGGTGTATTATACTTACCTTCTTAGAGCACCCTTAAAAGAACGCTTCTGAGTCATTTATAATTAGTATAAAATGAATTAGATAGTTTATCATCTAAATTTCGTTTAACAACTTAAAAGAAAAAATTGTCTTTCTAACAGACAAAGCCCCCTGCAAGCACGAGGCGCGCGTACTCAAGGCCACTCATCAGAGGCTCAACCCCACGATCCAATATACCGAGGATATTTTCCTTTGAAACTTGGCAGTCAGAAAATTCAAGTTCATAGGTCGGTGAACCACGCATGCCAACTTTGTCCAGCTCGGGACTGGTGGACAATCCGCTCATGTTTTTTCAACCCAAAATACAGTAATGCCCACGGCTGATTTCTTCCATGGTGATGATATGCTCAAGATAGCCCATTTCAGCCTGCCGTATTTTCGTTGTTCTGAAGGTTCCCGAAACGGTTTTAGATGACGCTCCTTATTGTTTACATGGCGTCGTCAAGACACTACCTGTATGACAAAGTTACTAAAAACTGAATCCTTCAGGAAGCTGTTCTTCTGTTGTCCCTTCAGGGACCCAGGACAGGTCAAGGATAGTGAAAGTCGGTACGCTTGTTTTGAAAATCGGAATAACTTTCATATCGAATTTTGGCTCGCCAAGACTGAGGTAACTCATTAATATGGTGGCAACTCCATCAAATTCAATATTGATGAACTTGATGGGTTTGTCAAGCAAGTTGAAGGCCCCAGATCTTTCACAGACCATAAAGGTATGAATACGCGCGGTCTTTTGGGCGATAGTTGTCAGGTCGATGACACTATTTTTGGAGAGACAGTCAGGACAATGGATTCGAAAAGGGATATATATGGTTCCTTTGGAATCACAGTCGGTATGATCACAACGGGTAGCCATTATCTTTCCCTTGCTGAGCGACTCGAAAAAAATAGCCTCACCACCATAAGAATGCATATACGTCATATCTCTAGGATTGGTAATCCCTAAGAGTTTCCAGTCGCCGTCGGCATCGCGAATAGGAGTGTTTGGAGTGAGATGATGAAAATCGCCTTTTGGCTTATATTTATTATTTTTGACAAAGACCTGTCCGAACGTACTCATAGTATTTCTCCTTTGGTAACTTAGGCATCTTATTTAATTAAGTGATCAGGATCCATAAGGATGGTTGAAGTGACATGAGAACCGACACCAGCATGGCTGATTGCCATTCCTCTTTTTGCATCCTTCACCTGTAGGTTTGTCCAGTCACTCGGCTTTACCCGCTTAAATTGCTGCCAGATCTTTTCGTCTCCATGGAGCTCTTCCCATCTGTTCCAGATATGTGAGGCGATTTCAAATGTTTGCATAATACCGGTTGCACCCACCGAGTGCATACAACCGATTAAGCCTCCGGAAAGGTTAGATGGAAGTTTACCAGGTTGTCCTGTATGTGGGTTGGTATGATAGCAGTCACCGGATTCAACATATTCACGGCCGTATCCATATGGGCGAATTCCGATATCTTCATAGGTCTGGACATCGCTGATGGTGAAGGCGTCATGCAGTTCTACCACGTCGAGGTCTTCAGTGGGGTCAGTGATTCCTGCCATGCCATAAGCATAATAGGCTGCGATCCTGGCGGCGAGGAAACCGGTGAATCCAGGATATCGGTCTCCCCCAGGAAAACGTTCTCCAAGATCTTTGTATTGATTGGCAGTTTCGTTAGGTAACAGCGGTATCTCCATATTCTGTCTATCAGCTGGGCGCAGGGTATGCGAACCGGCAGCGACCCAGATGCGCAAAGGTTTATTCTTGGTGTTTTTGGTGAGTTGAACTGCCGTGTCTTCATCACAGAGAATCGTGCAGGCTGCTCCGACGCTCATTAGGCAACAGTCGAGGGCGCGAAGTGGATAGGCGACTACAGGTGAGTTAAGCACATCATCAACGGTAATCTTCATCGGCGATTGGGCAAAAGGGTTAAACCTTGCGTAGCCATGATGTTTTACGGATATTTCGGCCAGGGTCCTTCTGAAAGAATCCTCTGATTTTCCGTAGATCTGCCAGTAGCGCTGGGCCATAACAGCATAATATCCGGTGTATATATGACCAAGAGGAGATTCCCAGTCTTTATCTGCAGCGCAGGAAATAAGGAAATTACCTTCGTCGGTGGGGACCTCATCCATCCGCTCCCAACCCATGACTAGAACGCAGTCCGAGTATCCTGAAGCAACAGCTTTCATGCCCTCCCAAAGGGTCGAACCTCCAGTTGCCCCACCTGTTTTCACACCAACGTTGCCTAGCGGATCTAAACCGAGCCGGTCGTGGATGACGGATTCACCTAAGAGTTGATCTCCGAAATGATCTGCGAAATGACCATAGTAACAGCTATGTATATACCGTTTTAATTCAGCAGGGGATATGTTCAGCAATCTCGCTGCCATAGTGAATGCTTCAATACACAGTTCTTCGGTACGCTTGTCTGGAAAGGCACGATCAAACTTGGACTGGCCCGCCGTTACCAGGTAAACCGGTCGCTGCAATTTAGGAATTTTCAACTGTTGTTTGCTAAACGTGATCATACCTCAGTCTCCTTTTTGGTTATAGTTTCAAACCTTTAGAAAATGATTCCCCTCAAAAAAGGGAATGATTTAAAGCAGGGAATGATTTTCCACATGGTTCTAACACCAGGACAGATGAGACGATGACCTTTCTGTCTTCTGGGGGGAAGAATCGGCGGGTGACAAAGCCGGTAAGGGAGATGTCTATGTCATCCCATTCAGACTTTTGGGTTAGTATTGTTATTTCTTGTTTATTTGCTAGGGTGATGAGGTTACCGGCGTCTATACCAATGGCATTATAGATCCGCACAAGGGTATCCACAGAAATTGAGTTGAAATCGTTTTCAACCTGAATGAGAAAGCTTTCAGAGATGGACGCTTTTTCTGAAACCACCTTTAGTGTCAGTTTTTGTTCCTTTCTGGACCTTTTGATCAATGTGCCAACATTCATAGTGATTCTCCGCAGTGCTCTTTAAGAGGGGAGAAGGTGTGATGCTGTTACATGCTTGTGAGGATTTTTAAGAAGTAAATATTAAGCTATATATACAATTAGTTTCAGTCAACTGAATAAATGATCATTGCGACCAATATTGTCGCTGAGTCGGCGAGATAGAAGGGTGATGTCTTAACCGAGTATTGAGGATATGGGTTAGTTAGTTCCGATCATGTGTGGAGCCGCCTGATTTCCTCCCCCCCCTTCAAAACAAGCAACACTCCCTCTGGCAGAGGTTCCCATCCTGTTTCGTCAAGGGGTACACTGGCGATCAGAATCGTTCGGTTGGAAGCGTGTTGAATATCTAAGCCGTCGCATGTTATTTTCGGGCCAGCAGCACAGGCGCAACAATTTTTTATTTGCAGACCTGGTGGCTTTGGTTCTGTGAATTTATTGTTTTCTTCATACACCCTACGATGAGCATGGACATAGAGTGCGTTTGTATCATAATAGAGAAAATTGAAGGCGCCGAATGCAGTCATCTCCGTTGCAAATTCTGCGATTTTTTCCTGTCTCAGGGCTGCATCGGAATCTTCTTCCAATTGGTCCAGCCGTTCCAGCATAAGACAGAAGGCATGCTCTGAATCGGTTTGTCCGATTGGTCTGTAACGTAAATCTTTTTTAGGATATCGACCTGACAATCCTGTCAAAGTACCATTGTGGGCGAAAACATGGACTTTCCCCTGGGCAACATAACGAAATGGGTGGGTGTTTTGCAGGACTGGGTCGCCAACTGTTGCATGTCTGACATGGGCAATTACTGTGTGACTTTCTAGGTGCTGTTTGGCAGCGAAATTGACCCAGGGACTGTCGGTGGCGGGTTTAGCTTCTCTGATCAAAAAAACATCATCGTCTTGTGCATAGGCAATACCCCAGCCTTCTCTATTTTTACGGATATAGCTTCCGCGCTCGGCAAAGGCTGGAAGAGAATAACTGACCGCCGATGGTGTCCGGCTTGACATGGCAAATAGTTCACACATACCGTTGTACCCGGTAAATTAAGGTTTCTCTTTCATGTCGATCAGGCTTTGGGTCAGCGATGGATTCCACATTGATGATGGCCTGTATATAGTCTTCCGGCAGGCCATTTTCTGCGGCACCTCTTACCACATGATTCTTATACCAGTGGAAAGGTTTGAGCGACGTATTGATCTTTGTAGCGTAGTAGGTTGTCGCTTGTAAACTGAGACCATCCGTTCCAATGAGCTGTACAGTTTTATCCTTATACCCATGCCCCAGACCTTCAAACTGGTCGAGGCATCTTTTTTCTGACTGGGATATCTCAAAAACAACTCCAATGACAGCATCACCTGGCTGGCCAGTCTCATGAGCATCACATTTAGCTGAACTGTCTTGACCAACTTTGTGGAATAATAAATTATGACCTGGAAGTGTTGCGATGGATACAAAAGTAGCCAAAGGGATTCTCTGCTGGATCCTTTTGATAGACATATTGGACCCATAGGAAAAATATAGCATTACAATCTCTCTTTATTTGAAGCGTTTTGTTATAAACAGCTTTTTTTATGAAACCTGGTCAGAAACAGACTGAGCCGAAATAAAACTACCACTTGAACTTAATTTACCCGACTCAGTCTGGATTCAAAAACAAGGTGCAACCAGCCGTGTTCCTATTTCTTTATAAGAATTTTACCTGCGTCTTCCGTAACCTTCCAGCCGTATCTTTCAAAATTTGCTCTGGCCGTCGTGTCCATCTTACCTGTAAGCCATAATTCTTTTACTGAGACGCCACCTAGCTTTGTCGCACTGCTTTCAAACGATTTGATTTTATCTTCCAGTTTTTTGGTCCAGAAAACATAGTCCGCTGGTGCAAACAGTGCCAAAGAACCAGCCTTTGTACTAGCAACTATCACGCCATCGACATTTTGAATATGTGCAACAGGTGCAACGTTGGCATGGTAACCGGCCATCATTTGGGCACGGATGCGGTAAGAAAGTGCTATAGTCTCTTCGGTGGCTAGATTTGCCATGCTGATAAACACATCAAAACCTTCTACGCCCTTCATGGTTTCGAGCTCTCCGACCAACAGCGTCTCTTCTTGAGGGTTGTAGCGATAGTTTTCGAGAAAAGCGTCAATCAGGGATTCTTTAACACCCATTTCCTTGAGCTTTTCCCTATTGATCTCTTCAAGTTTATTTGGCGGGTTATCACGAACAAGCTTCATCATACCATAGGTGGCGCCTGATATCTGCATGGCAAGAACCACATCGTTATTTACGGCAGCCATGGCAGCTTTAGGTGTCAAACCGCCAGCCACAGCAGCCCGTGCGATTTCACCTAATCTATCAACTACGGGATCATAGTCTGTATAAGGATCGATACCGAATTCGAAAGCAAATTGCCGTTTGGCGACATCATAGCCCAGTGCAACTTTAACTACATTATCCTGATCCGGGTCATCGCTGAATATAGAACTGCCAACGTTGCTCAAAAATTGACCCGTGCCTTCAATGATATCTTTGCCGGTATCAATGGGAGAAGTGACCAGTGCAACAGCACCTTTAACCGGGGCTTTGACACCTGCAACCAAGGCATCTCCAAAAACTTTCTTACGATCCATCTCCTCCATGATAACAAGAGCATTGAGCTCGGTGATGCGGACCAATAATTCGGCGGTGCTTTCAACTGTTAATGGTCCATAATCAGTTGTCAATTGATATCTGTTGATAAGGCCGTCATTTTTAACATTGGTTTCGACTTTAAAATTTTTTCCTTGAAGCAGATTTTGTGGAAGGGTTCCCTGAGCTTTTAGAGAGATAGGGGGCTGTGTATACAAGGCCGCATGAGCAGCAGTGTTAAACCAGGCAGATATTGTATGAGCTAAGAGGAGCGTTATTAGTGCTGGAAGAGTAGTTCGTTTTTTCATGAAAAATCTCCTTTTATCAGGACAGGTTGTAAGGGCCACAATTTATGTAAACGAATATGGAAGTGTATGGAAGTATTTGACAAGCCAATAACTCTTAAGAGCTAAATGTTGTGAAATCAAGAATATATTGTTTTATGGGGTTTTGAAAAACTTGAGGTCGGGCCGGAGAATTTGGACTGTGCATATGCGTTTGTCTTGCGACGCTTATTTAGATTTTAACCAAGGGAGATAAAGGTTTTCCCTCACATCTCACCACTCCATTCTTTAAAGAATTCATCAAGAAAGTTTTCCATATACGTATGTCTATGCTTTGCCATCACTTTTCCGGTTTTGGTGTTCATTCTGTCTTTAAGCAGCAGCAGTTTCTCATAAAAATGATTGAGTGATGGCGAAGAACTGTTTTTATACTCTTCCTTGGTCATTTTTAAATTAGGCGGAGAATCAGGATCATATATTCCCCGATTTTTGTGTCCACCATAACTGAAGGTTCGCGCTATTCCAATTGCGCCCATGGAGTCTAGCCTGTCAGCGTCTTGAATAACATTCAGTTCGGGAGATTTAAAATTTTGGGTATGTCTGCCTCCTTTAAATGATATGTTTGAGATAATATTCTCAATATGTACAATTATTCGTTCTTCAACATCGATTGAACGTAAAAAATCCCTGGCCTTACGAGGGCCGATTGTCTCATCACCATCATGAAACTTTGAATCTGCAATATCATGAAGTAAGGCTCCGATTTCGACTACGAATAAATTAACATCCTCAGTTTCTGCAATGTGTTTAGAGAGTTGCCAAACACGATAGATATGCCACCAGTCATGACCTCCCTCTGCATCAGATAAAACATCTTTTACGAAGGCCACAGTTTTTTGTATTAAAGTTTCTTGAGTATTGTTCATGTTTATTTATAGTGTATTTTGAATATGATAAGGCTGGTTTCTTTCCTGAAATTTCTTGATATCTCAGATATTGTTCTTGTTTCGATTACCTCTGGCGGTAGTGCTCTATATCGACCAGAATAACAGCTGATCTCAATATTCCCCACCAAATCGATCTTTACACAATCTTTAAGTTTTCTTCATCAAATGCCTATCTCACGATATTACCATTGACTATATCGAGATGTTTTACAACAGCACATGGCGTCATTCCTACCTGGGTTATCTCAGCCCAGCTGAGTTTGAGAAACAGATGGTTTTGAAAAAAGCAGCTTAAGAAAAGTGTCCTTTTTTAGTTGACCACGTCAGATCAGTGTGGTTGTAATTATACAACTGTGTTGTAATTCCATAGCCGAGCATATGTAACTATTGCCAATGAAAATCCCAAGCGATAAAGACTATTGTCCTTTGTGTAGTAGCAGCGAAATAGATGTGTTCTTTGCGGATAAATACCGCCAGTACCTGAGTTGTCAGTGCTGTGAGCTGGTTTTTGTTCCCAGGAAGTATTGGCTGAGTACAGAAGATGAAAAAGCTCTCTATGATTTACATAAAAATGATTCAAAAGATATGGGCTATAGGCGATTTCTCTCGCGACTAAGTATACCTCTGTTGAAGAAATTGGAGAAGCTTGGGACAAGGCGAAAGGGCTTGGATTTCGGCTGTGGCCCTGGCCCAATTCTTTCAGCTCTTTTTGAAGAGCAGGGACATGAGATGGATCTCTATGATCCTTTTTATTATAACAACCCTGAGGTGTTTCAAAAAAAGTATGATTTTATCTGTGCCACCGAGGTCATGGAACATCTTGGTTCTCCGGATCGGGAGATTTCGGCATTGTTTGCGATGCTTAATCAGGAAAGTTGGCTGGGGATTATGACCAAGCTGGTGATAGATAAACATGCTTTCAGTACATGGCATTACATACGTGATCGGACGCATATCTGCTTTTACAGCAAAAGGACCTTTGCCTACCTCGCCCAGCGTTTCAATGCTGAGCTCAGTTTTGTTGGAGATGATGTGATCTTGCTTAAAAAGAAAAAAGACTGAAATTGTTTATAATACGACTTCTGCAGCGAAGTCATGCGTTTGCATCTCACTAATATTTTCAAAAAACCTTGGATAGATTGTGGCATAGGCCGCGAAAATCTGTTCAAAAGGCAGATCGGCAAAGTGTCCATGATCTTTGACGTATTCCATGTGCTTTTGACCCATGGTGTTAAACTCATGAAAGATAGAATCCTCCATTCCATTGAAATCCAGCGGCTGTACGTTAAAGCGGGTACAAAGTGAAAGGTTAAAGGCAGGAGTGGCCTTGACCCATTTTTCATTGAGGTACATTTCTGTGTAGCCATGGTAGATGAATAAATCTGTACCCATCTTTTCTCGTAATTTAGCAGAAGATAGATGGTTGGTTACATCGGCAAAGCCTAGACGACAGG
>Ga0070729_10006672_pt1 | contig 11304 bp, 6 predicted proteins | sample tdDd472_FD_66725 | JGI IMG/M metagenome (GOLD analysis project Ga0070729, IMG submission 66725) | Marine sediment microbial communities from the Atlantic coast under amendment with organic carbon and nitrate - tdDd47.2 | ecosystem: Environmental > Aquatic > Marine > Coastal > Sediment | place...
CTGATGGTTCGGCTCGACTACCGCTACCGCTGGTACATGACCACTGATACGAGTCTGCGGATTCGAGAGGGCATTACCACCGTCCGTGAACGCACTATGACATTTGCCAACATCCAGAACCTGTCGCTCAAACAGGGACCGATTCAACGGCTGTTCGGGATCTCGGATCTCCAGGTACGCACCGCCGGCGGCGGTGGGGCGGAAAGCTCGGATGAGTCCAAGAAGGGGCGCTCCGAGGCGGATAATATGCATCTCGGCTATTTTCGCGGGGTCGACAACGCCGAAGAAATCCGCGATCTCGTTCTGGCGCAGATGCGGGGCATGCGCGACTCGGGTTTGGGCGACCCCGACGAACCCATGGGTGTTCCTTCCGTTCGGTCCGTCGCGGAGGAGGGAGATGCCACCGTCCTGGCAGCCGCCGTTGAACTCCTCGCCGAGACCAGGGCGTTGCGTGCGGTCCTCGGAAACTGACCGATGCGGTTTCAGTTGAGATCGTAGCGGGCCTGATCATCGTTGCACCGGCCGGCGGTCCTCCGGAGCCCGAGAAAAGCGGCGCGTCGGTGTGAATCCGTTCCGAAATCCAACGACATCCTTACCCGGAATTCGAGAATGGCAAGCTGGAAGCTTGCCGCTACAAAGGCGTTCGGTCCATTGTAGGGGCGAGCTTCCAGCTTGCCATTCAGAGCCGTATACATCGCGAAGGTCATCTCTCGTGTTGTCGGTCCGCGAGACCCTTGGAGGCTCCCAAAGATCAAAACGTGCGTTTCCCGAAAGCGGCTGCAATTGAGAAATTTACATGCTCCCTCGTCGATCCGGTGGAACCAATCCTCGGATTTATTGCCTTCGGGTTGTCGGCACCCGAGTCTTGAAACACAAGGGTCACCAAGAACCACAAAGAGACCACCAAGTTTCTCCTGACTCATCGCAGGGTTGTCCGATCCTTCAAGATCGGAGAGGGCCCGGGTCAATATTGCGATGCTTCGTGGGACCTTCGTGGCCCCTTGTGTCCTTTGTGTTTCAAACGCGCGCGCCACGAGTATGGGGGAAATCGAACTCTTCCACTGCCGCAGTCATGGGCTTTTCAGCACTTCGATCAAGACCGGCAGAACAACCAGGGCCAACCGCCGCTGCCCCTCGGCCGTCGGATGGAGCCCGTCCGGCTGAAGGAGGGTCGGGTCGGCGCCGAGTTCGTGAACAAAACCGGGCACCAGGAGCACTTCTTCCTCTTCGGAGATACGGAAATAGATCTCGGCGAACGCCGATGCGTAGTCGGGACCGTAGTTGGTGGGGACATCCATCCCGAGAAGAACGATCTCGGCGCCGGACTCGCGGCCGAGGCGGACAATCTGGCGGAGGTTCTTTTCGGTGTTCTTCAACGGTTGGCCGCGGAGCGCGTCGTTGCCTCCGAGTTCGACAACGAGGATCTCGGCCGGCTGCTGGAGAACCCAAGCGATCCGGGAGAGACCACCGGCCGTCGTATCGCCGCTGACCCCTGCGTTGATGATGTCGACATCGAATCCCTCGGTTCGAAGGAGTGACTCCGCGACTGCGGGGAAGGCCTCGGCTTCGGCGAGACCCAGACCTGCGGCCAGGCTGTCGCCGAGCACGACGATGCGAGCGGCGGCGGCAACGTCGACAACAGGGTCGACCGGTGGTGCCGCAGGCTGTGTCGAAGAAGGCGGGGGACTGCCGCAGCCGATGACCAGCGCTGCTAGGGTGGCCAGGAGAAACGAATTCTGCCGAGATGAAATGATTTGCATCATGGGAACGATTGTAGCGGTGTGATGAAGGAACGGAGTGGCTTCAAAGATGGATGAAACGCGATTGCTCTCGCTCGAAGGCGTCGGGCGACAACTGCCCTCGGGCGGAAAGATGCTGACGATTCTCGACGCCATCGATCTCGAGATCGCTGAAGGTGAGTTTGTCGCCGTGCTCGGTCCGTCGGGCAGCGGCAAGTCGACCCTGCTCGCCCTCATGGCGGGGCTCGACCGTCCGAGCACCGGTACGATCTCGATCAAGGGCGAGCGCATCGACCGTCTGTCCGAAGACCGGCTCGCCCTGATGCGGCGTCACACCATCGGTTTTGTTTTTCAGTCGTTCCAGCTTCTGGGTAACTTCACCGCGCGGGAGAACGTGATGCTCCCCATGGAGCTCCTCGGACGAGCGGACGCACGAAGACGAGCCGACGAACTGCTCGCATCCGTGGGCCTGGCCGAACGGGGCCACCACTACCCGACACAGCTCTCGGGCGGGGAACAGCAGCGGGTAGCCCTAGCCCGCGCCTTCGCTCCGAAGCCGGCGCTCCTGCTCGCCGACGAACCCACGGGTAATCTCGATGGCGCCACCGGTCGGGTGGTCCTCGATCTGCTCGCCGAGATGCGGGCCAGCGAAGGAGCCACGTTGGTGCTCGTGACCCACGATCCCGCGGTGGCGGCCCTCGCCGATCGCCGGATCCACCTTCGTGATGGTCGCATCGAACACGAAGAGACCAACTGAATGAGGTGGTTGGTCCTGGCTGCGCGCGAGTTTCGGGGATCGACCGGACGGATTGTCTTTTTTGCCGCGTGCCTCGCCGTCGGGGTCGCCGCGGTGGTGGCGGTTTCCGGACTGTCGAGCGCCCTCGATCAGACCATCCGGGCGCAGGCGCGGCAGCTCCTCGCTGCGGACCTCGCTATTGGGAGCCGGCGGCCCATTGCGGATGAGATCCTCGCCGCCATCGACGGGTTGGGTGGCGCGCGGCGCGTCCAGGTTTGTGAATTGCCAAGCGTTGTGACGAGGGCGCCCGGGGATGACGGCGATGGTGCGCCCGGCGCCTCGGTGCTGAGTGAACTCAAGGCGGTGGGGGAGGGTTATCCCTTCTACGGCGAACTCGTGACCCGGCCCGCGCGTCCGCTCGAGGAGCTCCTCGACGAGCGCCACGTCGTAGTCGGCCCCGAGCTTCTGCTCAGGCTCGGACTCGATGTCGGAGAGGGCCTGATGATCGGTGGCGAGAGATTCGCCATCGCGGGCACCGTCTCCGCGGAGCCGGATCGAATGGGAGCGTCCTTCTCGTTCGGTCCGCGGGTGCTGCTCTCCGTGGCGGCGCTCGAGCGGACCGGGTTGGCCGGTCTCGGCAGCAGGGTGAAATATACGGTCCTGGTTCGGTTGCCCGATGGAACCACCCCCGATGAACTCGCGGCCGCGGCAGCGTCGATACGGAGCGCCATCGCGGATCCTGAGTTCGTCGAGCTCGAGACCGCGTCGGAGGCGCAGCCGACGCTGCGCTCGGGTCTCGGTCGGGTCGAGCGCTTCCTCGGTCTCGTCGCGTTGCTTTCGTTGCTCATTGGTGGGATCGGGGTCGCTCAAGCCGTTCGAGCGTGGCTGGCGGGGCGACTCGACGCCATCGCCGTCCTGCGCGCATTGGGCGTGCGTCCGCGGGAGGTCTTTGGTCTCTACCTCGGCCAGACCGCGCTGCTGGCGCTGCTCGGGAGCGTCGTTGGAGCGGTGGCGGGGACCCTGGTGGCCCGAGCGGTGCCGACGATGGTCTCGGGTCTCCTGCCGGTCGAGGTGGTGGTCGGTTGGCAGCCCATCGCCATGGTGCGGGGAGTCGCCTTGGGTCTCGGCGTCGCGCTGCTCTTCGGACTCAGACCGCTGGTCGACGCCATGCGGGTGCCGCCGATCCGGGTCCTTCGTCGCGATGCCGATCCACTTCCCATCAGTCGGGTCATGGGAGTTTCGTTGTCATCGATTCTTCTGGCCGGCATCACCGCCACCGCCTCGGCCCAATCGGGTTCGTTGCTCCGGGGGTTGCAGTTCTCGGCCGGCCTCGTCGTCGCTACGGTGGTCCTCGCGGGTTCGGCGTATCTCGTCGTTCGATTGACAGGCAGAGCCCCGCGCGACCACGGCTCGGTTACCCTGCGACACGGCCTCGCCGCCCTCGCTCGGCCCGGATCGGGGACCCTCGGCGCCATCGTCGCCCTCGGTCTCGGGGTGCTGACCGTGGTCGGGATGTGGCTCATTCAGGATCGGCTCTCGGCACAGCTCAGAGCCGATCTTCCCGATCAGGCGCCGACGGTGTTTCTGGTCGACATCCAGCCCGACCAATGGGAGGGTGTCGAGGAGAGTCTCGTCGTGGCCGGGGCCGAGAGCATCGACTCGGTGGAAGTTGTAATGGGGCGCCTCGCGTCCATCAACGGGGTTCCGGTGGCCGACCTTGCGGTGGACGAGAACGACCGTTCGAGCGACCGCCGGTGGGTGCTCACCCGGGAGCAGCGCTTGACTTCGATGGCCACGCTGCCCGAGGACAACGTCATCGTCGACGGCGCCTTGTGGGTCCACCCGGATCGCGCCGAAGTGTCCATCGAATCGGACTTCGCCCGCGACCTCGGGGTCGGTGTCGGCGACAGCATCGTCTTCGACATCCAGGGAGTGCCGGTGGAACTGCTCGTCAGCAGCATCCGTACGGTCGAGTGGGAGAGTTTTTCGATCAACTTCTTCCTGGTTGTAGAACCCGGTGTCCTCGATCGGGCCCCGCGATTCCGCATCGCGACCGCTCGGCTGGACGCCACTGAGGAGCTTCCGCTCCAGGACCGGTTGGCCGCGGCCTTTCCCAACGTCACGGTGTTGCGGATCAGAGACGTCCTCGAAAAGGTCGTCGGAATTCTCGAGCAGCTGGGCAATGGGATTCGTTTCCTCGGCGCGTTCACCGTTCTCGCAGGGATCGCCATCCTCGCTGGTGCGGTGAGCGCGGGCGCCATCCGACGCGGTCGCCAGGTGGCCCTCTTCAAAACCCTCGGAATGACCCGAGCGCAGGTCGTTTCGGTGTTTGCGGTCGAGTATGCCCTGGTCGGCCTGGTGGCCGGGGTTCTCGGCACTGTCGGTGCGGTGGTCATGGCCTGGGCGGTCATTCGTTTCGGTTTCCAGATCGCGTGGGCCTGGCACCCCGGCGCGCTTATGGTGGCGCTCGCCGCGACCGTGGTGCTCAGCGTCGTCGCGGGTCTCGCCGCAAGCACCCGGGCGTTGGCTGTTCGGCCCCTGTCAGTGCTTCGCCAGGGGGAATGAACGCCCCGAATCAACGAGCCCATTGACCGGAAACTGTATGCCGGAGATTCTATCCGATTCCCTCTGTAGAGATGCGGTGAGAGCGCGGTTCATTTCTCCATCGGTTGCGTGTCCACGATCCGGTGGTCACCGACCTTTCGCGCGACGGTGACCGCAGCCTCTCCACCCGATGCAAACTCCGCCTTGCAGGTCAGCGTGCCTCCGTCGGGTGAGACCGGTGTGGGACAGGTGATGGAGGTGGCGGGATCTGGGGTGGAGGCATAGGCGCGCATCAGAAGAAACGGAACATCGAGGACATAGAATCGGTAGTCGATGGAGTCAAAGTCGTCCGCGCGTCCCTGCTGCAACACGCCGATCTGAAGTGCCCGCCCATCTGCCAGAGTAGCTATGCCGTCGACGGTTTCGCCGACATAGCGCAGCGTTTGGATGGGGGCGTCGATCCGAGTGACATCTTCGTCGATGAAACCGGCAATCGTGTCACGTCCCTTGATCAGGAGCATTTGGGTGTGCAGCGGCGAACCCGGAGTCGGACTCACAAAAAAGGCCGATACCAAGGGCTTGTCACCCCCGAGGGCCAAACGGAATCGCGCGAATCCCGGTCCGTTTTCGCAGTCGAGCGCGAACTCCATCTCGTGGAAGACCGAATCGGTTTGGCTGTAGGTCAGCGCCTCCACCGATAGGAGATCGCCGAGCGCCTCGCGAACGGGGATCAGCTGGGCGCGGATCTCATCCGGAGGGGAGCTCTCCAGCACCGCCGGTTGGAGGTCGGCGATGAGGGTGCCCCAATCGCCGGCGGCGAAGAACTCGAGGAACCGGCGACACGGAGGCTCGAGCAGGGCGCGGTCGGCCTCGGAGAGGCCCTCGGCAGGTTGCGATGCCGAAACCACGGTGGCCATACCTTCATCGTCGACCTCGAGGGTGTAGCGGATCCGGTCGCCTTCCTTGTCCACCGCGGCGCAGTAGAACCGGCTTCCCGGGCCGAGATCGGTATGGACCTCACAGGCGAAGGAATCGAAACCGAAACCGTTCGACTCAGCAAAGGCGGGCTCGATCAGCCCTCGCATGGTGGCCGCGAGTTGCTCGAGCATCTGCTCTCTCGTGGGTTCCTGGGAAGAGCTCGAAACCGCACCGGCCAGGCCACCGAAAACAAACATCAAAAGAAGGGCGCACGGTGTCGATTTCATTGTCACTGCCTTTGCAATCGGGTCTCAGTATGAAAACGATAGCATGGCCGAGGCTCGATGTTCCGCCCAACTTCTCAGCGGCCGACAAAGCGGAGCAAGTGTTTTCTGAACTGAGCCACAACACCGGCAGGGCTCACCAGCGCACCGCTCTCGTCGAGCAGCGCTTCGCCGTGTCGTCGGCGTGCGACCATCTTCTCGGCGAGCTCATCGGCGAGTTCGGTCTGATCCTCGAGAAGGCCGCGCAGGCTTCTCTCGTCGAGTTCGACCACCTCGAGAGCGGAATCGGCGGCGCGCACGGTGGCCGTTCGTACGCTGCCCGTGAGGAAGGCGAATTCACCGAAGACATCGCCGGGCTGCATACGTGCGGCTTCCCGATGATTCATTTCGACGATGGCCTCACCCGCCTTGACCAGGAACAGGGCGGTGGATTCCTCGCCGATCCTGACCACGGCTTCGCCTGGTGCAAACCGAAGAATGCGGGAGGATTCCGCCATCGCCGTAAGCGCCTCGATGGGGATTTCTTCAAAGATCGGCGAATCTTCGATGGCGCGGAGTCGGTGGTCCGCCGTGTCGACCGATACACGACGAGGCGCCCGGTGGAGGGTGCGCTGAGGAAAGGGAATCTCCATCCCCTCGCGGGCCAGAGCCTGATGGGCCCGGGTCAGGAATTGGTCGGTCAGATCCTCCCGTGCCCAGGGCGTTTTTGTCCAGAGACGGCACTCGTAGACGATCGCGCTGTCGGCCCATTCGACGGTGAGGGTCTTCGGTTGAGGATCGGTCAGGACGCCGGGGATCTCCTTTGCCACCGCGGCAAGCACTTTTTTCGCCGCGTCGGGAGGGACGCCATAGGCGACACCCAGGCGGATAGCGACGGCGGCCGGACGATGATCCGAACCGAGAAGGGTGATCCTGGCGGCGCCGACATCGGCATTCGGTATGAGGAGACGTTCACCGAGACGGGATCGGATCAGCAGCGAGCGCCAGCCGGTCTGTTCAATCATCCCGACCTGACCGTCGATCTCGACCCAGGTCCCGATGGACAGACGTTGCTCCCACGCCAGCGCCAGACCAGCCAGAAGGTTGCCGAGAGTCTGCTGGAGGGCGAGACCGACGACCACGGTGATGACAGCCGAGGTTGCCACGATTCCGGTCACTTCGATCCCGAGACTGCGCAAGAGAACGGCTCCGAGGGCCAGGTACACCCCCAGGGCCACCACCTCGCGCATCAATCGAGGAGGTGCGATTCCCATCCGGCGAACCAGAATCCAGTCGAAGACCAGCATCAGGCAACCGCGGACGAAAAGAACACCGATCGCGAGCACCAATACGACATTGGTGGCGCGCTGAATGCCGGGGTCGAGATCAAGGGCGCCGGTGACAAACCGGGCGAGAGCTGCCGCCGAGACAAACAGCAGCGGAGCGGTCAACGGCCGCAGCCTTCGCAAGGGCTCCAATCGGAGCAGGAGGGAAACCACAAGAGTGGAGAGTACGAGGCCGATATCGAGCATGGTGGGTTCATGGTACTGCGCCCGCGACCAAAATGGTTGGAGAATACCGACATGGCGGGCCGATTCCGGAAACCGAGAAAGGACGGATCTATGTCAATGCGGGCCGAAGCTGCGGCTTGACACGTCGCGCCTTGAAGGATGACTGTCGGCAGAATCGACATTGGTCGGGGCGGCGTGTGTGAGAGAACGATCCGATGCGTAATCGATGACTGGTGAAGAGTGCTATATTGATACCTGATATCGATTAACCAACCAGCCGCATCGACCCGTCGACGTCGATCTCGATCGGCCCTCCAGAAGGGATCCGCCTTGTTCAAGCGAGTCGCCGTAGCGAGTGTTGTTTTTGTATGTATTTCGATTCCGGCTGGTGCGCAGACAATCTACGGGCTTTTTCAGATACCCGTCGGCTCCGGCGGCACTCGCCAGATTGGGACCCTCGATCCCACCACCGGCGGTGTCGGGCTGATCGGTTCGCCGACATCAATCGACAGCGACCAGATCGCCATCGGAACCGGGATCACCGCCATCGCGGTGGCGGACGATGTTTACTACTTCGTCGGGATCGACCAGGGGGATTCGATCTCCAAGGTCTATACGGTCGACAACGACACCGGAGTGACGCTGACGTCTCAAGCCCTGAGCGCCTACAGCGCCGGCGCCACCCAGGGGCTTTGGTACGAGGGAAGCACGAGTACCCTATGGGGTCTGTTCAGCGGCGGGAGTGGTGAGCGGATTCTCGCATCGATTGACCCGACGGACGGGACGGTTGCAACACCCATCAACTCGGATATTGCGGGTGGCCCATTGAGTACTTCCGGGGGTGTCTTCACCGGTGACCCCGACAACAACCGGGTTTTTGTCATTGGAACACCCGATGGCGACGACCCGATGCTCTTCGAGGTGTCGACAGCAGATGGTGCGGCGACGCCGTGGCCCTTTGACGGCTATGACGAAAACACCGTCGTGGGGATCGAGTGGGATGCGGTCTCGGATCCGACGACCCTTTGGATGCTGGTCATTCAAGGCGGTGGGCTTCGGCAGCTGGCCCAGTACAATTTTGATGAGCAGGAAATCATACTGGCACCCGAGGAGATCGATTTTGACCCCATCGGAACCAATCAGGGAATGACCGCCATCGATGATGATTCCGGTCAGTTTTTCTTCATCGGAAAACCGACTGGCGACTCGTGGAGCATTTACACTCTGGGGCTTCCGGATGGGGCAGGGACCTATCAGGTCATTGGTGGTGACCCGATCCAGATCGGCGCCTGGGCTGGGATCGAGGTCATTCCGGGCCCCGAGCTTTCGCTGACCAAGGACGACGGCGTCGCCGGATCGGTAGTTCCGGGAGACACCATCACCTACTCCCTCACCTCCGCCAACGCCGCCGGCGCAGGCACAGCCGAAGGAGTCATGCTGACTGAAAATGTTCCGGCCGAGACCAGCTTCTCCGCGGCCTCCAGCGATCCGGGCTGGGTGTGTGTGCCGGATATTACGGCAGGATCAACATGTACGAATTCACTGGCGGACATCCTTCCTGGGGCGAACGCGATGGTGGATTTCGCTGTGGTGATCGATTCCTCGGTGAGTCCCACGTTGACCTCGATTGAGAACACGGCCACGCTTTCCGCCACCAACACCACCACCGATGCAACCGCCATGGAGTCGACACCGATCACCGCTGCCGCGGTCCTCGCCCTGACCAAGGACGATGGCGGCATCAGCACGACACCGGGATCGACGGTGGTCTATGCTCTCGGTGCATCCAACACCGGTAACGCCGACGCCCTCGTGACGGTGTTGTCGGATTCGGTGCCGGCAAACACCACCTTTGCATCTGGCGCAAGCAGCGCAGGCTGGAGCTGTGCCGATGGCGCCCCCTCCGGGTCGCTCTGTACATTCAACCTCGGGACCTTCGAAGGCGGAAGCATGACGGTGGTCAACTTTGCGGTGGCCGTAATCGCGTCGGTGCCCGCCGGGACGACCGAGATCAGCAACGCTGCCTCGTTGGATTCGACCAACCCGGCCGGCGCGATGGCCTCGGATACGACGCCGTTGGTGGCTGATCCCAACCTCGGGCTCAGCAAGACCGACAACGGTGCCGACGCCGTTCCGGGGACCACACTGAGCTATGACCTCGGGTACTCCAACACCGGAGATGAGGATGCGGCCTCGACTGTGTTGGAGGAGACCGTGCCGTTACAGACGACTTTCAACCCGGCGGCGAGTACCGCGGGTTGGGTCTGTGTTCCCGACGGATCGGCGGGTTCGATCTGTACCCTTGATCTCGGCACCCTCGGTGGAGGGGCTTCGGGTGTGGCGGCCTTTGCGGTGACTGTGGATGATCCGGTCCTGGCTGGAACCACCGAGATCACCAACTCGGCGACCCTGGATGCGAGCAACGCGCCGGCGCCGGCGATGGCATCCGACACCTCTGCCGTGGTGGCCGACCCCGGGCTGGTTCTCTCCAAGAGCGATGGCGACATCTCCACGAGACCTGGCCGAACGTTGAGCTACTTCCTGGTATACGGAAACGACGGCAACGAGAACGCGGCCGAAACGACGCTCACCGAGACCGTGCCGGACAACACGAGCTTCTTCTTCAAATCGAGTAGTCCCGGATGGGTGTGTACACCCGACATCTTTGCAGGAGCGACCTGCGTTCTCGACATCGGGGATCTCAACGGAGGCGACTCCGATCTCGCGGTCTTCGCGGTCCTCGTCGACGATCCGGTGGCGGCCGGAGTCAGCGAGATCGTCAACAATGCAACCCTCGACGCGAGCAATGCTCCGGCAGCGGCCGGCGCTGCCGAATCGACACCGGTGCTCGCCGATCCCGAGCTCACGCTGAGCAAGGATGACGGTGGTGTCACCGTCGCACCGGGCGAAGTCGTCGTCTACACCCTGACCTATGGGAATGACGGCGATCAGGAGGCGTTGGATCTCCAACTGAACGAAACCGTGCCCGCCAATACGGTCTTTGAAGCGGCGAACAGTACCGCCGGTTGGGTCTGCGTGCCCGGTGGGTCTGCTGGATCGTCGTGCAGTCTCGATGTTGGTGACCTGGCGGGTGGCGGGGCCTCCGGCTCGGCGGCTTTCGCCGTTCGTGTGGACGATCCGTTCCCCACAGGATCAACCGAGGTCAGCAACACCGCCGACGTCTCGGCCAGCAATGCGCCATCGCCGGCCAACGCGTCCGACACGACACCGGTGGATGCCCGCCTCGACCTCGCGATCAGCAAGGACGACGAGGGGGTTCCCACTCGTCTCGGCGGCGCCATTGCCTTCTCCCTGACCTGGGATAATCTGGGCACTCAGAGCACTTCGGGTGTGGAGATCACAGAGACGGTTCCATCAGCGACGATTTTTGATCCGGTTGGAAGTACGGCGGGTTGGGTTTGCATCCCGGACAATGAGGCCGGCTCGATCTGCAGCCTCGCCATCGGTGACGCCGCTGCGGGAGCGACGGGCGCTGTGACCTTCGCGGTCGTTGTCGATGATCCTGTGGCCGGAGGGATCACCACCATCGACAACAGCGTTTCCATCGCCGATGACGGATCCCTGGGCGCCGA
>Ga0070729_10006677_pt1 | contig 11300 bp, 8 predicted proteins | sample tdDd472_FD_66725 | JGI IMG/M metagenome (GOLD analysis project Ga0070729, IMG submission 66725) | Marine sediment microbial communities from the Atlantic coast under amendment with organic carbon and nitrate - tdDd47.2 | ecosystem: Environmental > Aquatic > Marine > Coastal > Sediment | place...
GGTAAATTACCTGATGCTACCCAAAGATTAAATGATGTAACTCAGGCCACGGAGATGGCGACTCATGAAATCATGGATAAATTAGAATCAATAAATGTTGGACTTGATAAAATAACTGTAAATGTACCAGATGATGATAAAAATATCGTAGAGACACTAAAAAACGATGTTATGGATATAACTTTTGCACTTCAATTCCAAGATATTACTTCTCAAAAACTTGAACATGCAAATAGAATTTTAGAAGCAATTAGTAAGAAATTTTTAGATTTATCTAAAAATTCTGAATTGATTAAAGTAAAAACAAAAGTTGGCGAGAGAATTATGCATGAACTAAATCTTGGACCTAATCCGGAAGACCTAGAAAAAACATCGGAAGAATTCCATAAAGAAACAGAAGATTTAATTCGTGAAAATGAAGATTTTTCACAGGATGATATTGATGCATTATTTGGATAACTGACAAGCAATATGGATGATGAAATAACACATAATAAAAATTTGAAATTTTTTAAATCCAGGGGGAAGGTTATTATTAAAAATATTATCAAAGAGCAAACTGTTAACTATTCCCCACCAATTTTTGTTGGTGGTGAGAGTACTTTTGAAACTCCAATAGATAATGAGTTTGAGCATGAACATGAAATTGAACCAATCATAGAAAACGAAGAAGTCGTTGGTGTAATGCACCGCTGCTCTTGTGGAAAAGCCACTGAAATTAGGTTTGATTATTAAAATCAACAAAATTTATGTACAGAAAAAATTTAGATATAAAAATTAGTAAAGATAAATTAGCGGCATTTATCTCTTTGGATTGCAAATCTTCAGCTTTCCCCACAGCTCAAGTATTACTTGATGAAATAAAGAATAATGGAATAGTATTCGGAATTGATCAGATATTACTCGATAAAATATGTAAAAATAAAAAAGCAGTACAAAATGCAAAAATAGCTACTGGAATTGCACCAGTTAACGGACATGATGCTCAATTGATTTGGCATTTGGATAATGGCAATTTCAATGATAAAGTGGTTTTTGATGAAACCGGGATGGCTGACTATAAACATGCACGTAGTTTTTGTGAAGTAAAAGAAGGTGATGAGATTGTATCTAAATTACCAAAAACCAAAGGGAATCTTGGCAAAACTGTTACAGGTGAAGCAATTGAATCTAACGAAAAGGACATAGAACTTCCTATTGGCGAAAATGTACAGATTAGTGATGACGGGTTAACATTATCAGCAACATCTTCAGGTTTATTAAATTTTTATAATGGAAAAGTTGATATTTCAAACATATATCATGTAAATGGTGATGTTTCCTATAACACTGGTAATGTGAAGTATGATGGTAAAGTTGTAGTAACAGGAGATGTGAGATCCGGTTTTAGGGTTGAGGCAACAGATAGTATCATTATTGAAGGTGATGTGGAAGCTGCTGATATTCGGTCAAAAAATGGCAATATCCATATAAAAATGGGAGTGCTTGGAAAAGGACGTGCAAAGATTTTGGCTGGACAGAAAATACATTGTGGTTTTATACAAGATTCTGAGGTAAAGGCTGGTAATGATATTGTTGTAGATCATTATATAATAAATAGTGATGTATATTCAGCAGGATCTATATCAGTAAATGAAAATGAAGGAATGATCCGCGGTGGAAAGGTTTTTGGTGAAAAAGGTATTGAAGCTAAAGAAGTTGGATCTCCTAGGAGTATCAGTACAACATTAGGTATTGGATTAAACCGTAATGAAGAAGAAGAAAACGAATTAAATAAACTTATTCGAAACGAAGATGAATTATTTAATCGTTACGAGTTAATTTCTAAAAAAGAAAGATTTCTAAAATTATTATTCGAAAGAGTTGGAAAACTTTCAGATGAAAAACAAAATGAATTGGATTCTATTTCCAAAGAATTAAAATATATAAATACAAAATTAAAAGAAATAGACCAAAAGAAAAGAGAATTATCTGATAAATCAAAAGATATTATAAATAAGCATAAAATAATTATATATGAAAAATTACATAAAGGAGTCCTGCTTAATGCCGGTGCAGATGAATTTTATATTGATAAATTGTATGAAAAAGTAAATATTTATCAGGACTTGGATAATATTGTTATTGATGATATTAAAACTGAAGAGGGACAAAGATATGAGTAAAGAAAAGATTAATATTCTGATTGTTGATGATGAAGAAATGATTGTTGATGAGTTTCTGTTTTTTCTTGAACAATTTGGTTACAATGTACAGGGATTCACAGATTCAAAAGTAGCAGTTGAAAAGATCAAAAAGGAAAAGTTTGATATTGTTGTTACTGACCTCAAGATGCCGGATGTGACTGGGATGGATATTGCAAAAACAGTGAAGGAATATAGTCCAGAAACATTGACCTTTATCATTACAGGTTTTGCTACTGTTGACTCTGTAATTGAAGCTATTCAACATGGAGTATATGATTATATTCGTAAACCATTCAAGTTCAAAGAGATTAAAATTGGTATTGAAAGAGCGGTTGAACAAATTCTATTAAAGAGAGAAAATAGAATTTTGAATCAGAAAATTCAACAGATGTTATCTTACGTAACAACTCTTTATGATATTTCTTCCATCCTCTATCAAATTACAGATTTTTCAATGGTCCAGGAGATGATTATTGATACAATTACTGAGGGATTGAATATTAATAAATCTGCGATTTTTATTAAAGAGAATAACAAAGATATTTTCACAATCAAAAAACATCACGGACTTAGTAATGAATTTATTGAAAGCTGCTATTTGAGAAATGAATCTGTAATAAATGATAAAGAAGTAAGTGATATACATTCAACAATTATTGAGAATATTCAGGATTATATTTTATTGGATGATCGTGAAATTAAAATCACAGAAGATATTGATTATTTCATCCTAACACCCATTAAATTTCATAATAGAATTCTTGGATATCTGGCAATCTTTTCACACACTGATGAATCATTACCCCTGGAAGATGAGTTGAAACTACTTAATATTATTGCCACTCAAGCAGCGCCAATTTTTCAAAAAAAATATGCCTTGAAAAGTGATGATTCCGAAAAAGTAAAAAAAATCCAGCCGGTTGTGGAAAGTACAATGGAACAATTCTTATCAAATGCTGAGAAGAGAAATAGTTCTGTCTCATTTTTCAAATGTAGAATAGTAAAAAGTAAAGGGGCAAAAGATCAGCAAAGCATAGCTGCAATAAGTGCCAAACTGAACAATGTGATAACCAATGATATTGATGAAAAAATTATGATATTGTGGCTCAACTTTGATTCGTTTTTATTGATCCTACCAGATAGCAATCCTGCCTCAGGTGAAATGATATTGTCGAATATCAAAAGTAATTTTGAAAAATCAGTTTCATTAAATGAATCAGATGTAACTTTTTCTTTCATACATGCAGGTTGTTCTTTTCCCTATGAAAAAGGTACTGCAGAAGAGTTATTGGGAAAAATCGGTGAAAAACTATTTGCCAATATTAATAATATAGAAGAATAAATATGACTAAAATACATGAAATATTAATTGTAGATGACGATAGATCAATCCTGGAAGTATTAAAAATTGGTATTGCAGAAAAAGGATTTAGAGTAGATGCCTATTTGGATGCTGAAGATGCGTTGAAAAATTTTACTGGTGGTCGTTACAGATATGCTCTTATAGATATAAAATTAAAAGGAATGGATGGACTAGAATTAAGTCAGGAGATTATTAAAATTGATAATAATATCGTGGTAATTCTAATGACTGGTTATCCTGATATTCGTAATGTTGTTGATGCACTTCGTTCAAGAGTGTTTGATTATTTGATCAAACCCTTTAGATTATCACAACTTTTTGCTGTTCTTGAAAAAGCAGAGAAAAGCATACAAATTAATGCAGAAAATGTTTTGTTGAAAAAATATGTAACGCAACTGAATAAAGAAAACCAAGACCTCAAAACCAAAATTAAAAAACTTTCTCCAATGTTTTTTAAATATAATGAAAATAACCAGAAGTCGCCTAAAGAGCAGGTTTTGGACTCTTATAAGAAAAATCAGGAAAGTTTACTTTTTTCGTCAGAAGATGAAAGTATGTGAGGGGAATTTTATTAAAGGAGGAAAACATGATACAACTTCTTGTTGTAGATGATGATTATAGTATCCGTGCTATTATGCAGGAAGCTTTCAATGAAGAAAAATATGATGTAAAAGTCTGTGAAAGTGGTGAATCTGCTCTGAAAATTATTAAAAAAAGAGAATTTGATCTTGTAATTACCGACTTGATGATGGAAGGTATGTCTGGATTGGAATTGATGGAACAGGCAAAAAAGGTCAAAGATGATTTGGGATTTTTAATCATTACTGCTTACGGAACTATCAAAACAGCTGTTGATGCATTACAAAACGGGGCCTATGATTTTATAACAAAACCATTTTCAATATCACATATAAAATCCCGTGTTGACAAATTCATGGAATTTAAAGGTCTGAAAGAGGAAAATCAAAAGCTCAAGAAGAAATTATCCTTTGATAAAAAATACAATAAATTGGTTGGGGCTTCCGCAGGAATGCAAATGATTTTCAACCAGGTAGATATTGTTGCAGATAGTGATGCACCAGTATTTATCCAAGGTGAAAGTGGGACAGGAAAAGAACTGATTGCTCAGGCAGTCCATGATAATAGTAGTCGACGAAAGGCTCCTTTTATCAAAGTGAATTGTCCTGCAATTCCTGAAACACTTTTTGAAAGTACACTGTTTGGACATGAAAAGGGTGCTTTTACCAATGCTATAAAAACCTACAAAGGTTTATTTGAAGAAGCAGATGGCGGAACTTTATTACTTGATGAAATCACAGAAATGCCAGTATCAATGCAGGCAAAACTTCTTCGTGTACTTCAGGAAGATGTGATCACTCGTGTTGGAAGTGCAAAAGAAATTCCAGTCAACGTTCGTGTTTTAGCAACATCAAACCGAGATATCCAAAAAACAGTTGATGAGAAAAAATTCCGTGCGGATCTATATTTCCGTCTGAATGTTTTCCCAATTAAAGTTCCAAGTCTGAGAAGCCGTCCTGAAGATATTCCAGTGCTGGTTATCCATTTTATTAATAAGTTCAAGGAAAAATATCAGTTTGAACACAAAGAAATTGAAAAAGAAACTTTGGAATACATGATCTCCAGACAATGGCCGGGTAATATCCGTCAACTGGAAAATCTTGTAGAAAGAGCGATTTTGTACTCTGGTCAAGAAGAAGTCTTGAAACTTGCCCACTTCTCAATGGAACCTGAAACCATGAAAAATGATTCCATGGATGTTGATGATATGGCTTTGATGACTATTGCAGAAATGGAAAAAAGATTGATCTTCAAAACACTGAAGAATACTGCCAACAATCGTACAAAAGCTGCGGAAATTCTTGATATCAGTGTTCGTACTCTTAGAAATAAATTAAATCAGTACAAAGAAGAGGGAATGGAAGTACCTATCTAAATTATTTTGAAATCTAATAGATAAAAAAAAGCAGGATTAATTCCTGCTTTTTTTTGTTTACAACTTCACAAAACATCGATTTCCCGATAATAAAGTAAAATCAAAAAGAGTGACAACTATTTTTAAACAATCACACACTAAGTTTGTGCGGTAAAAATTATTTTACCAACCGGTAAGTAAAAAGTGTTGACAATAGAAATTTAAGATTGTAATTTTACCTACCGGTAAGTAAAAAATATGTAAAAGGAATATAATGGAAATTAAAACCGATACGAAATCAAAAATTATACATGCAGCCGTCAAACTGTTTCCAGAACTGGGATTTGAAAAAACCTCTATGCGAAGAATAGCAGAAGAAGTAGGGATCACAAAACCAGCGCTTTATTACTATTATAAAAACAAAGATGAACTATTTAAATCCATTGTTGATTTTGGGAATAATTTCAGTTTGCATCGGTTGTTAGAAATTCGTGACGAAGATTCATCTTTTGACCAAAAACTAAAGGATCTAGCCTGGATTAAATTTAGTTTTATGCATGAAAATGAAGATGTAAGACGATTTTCTGGTTGGTTAACAACTGATGGACTAAAGCATTTAGCAAAATTTGATATAGATCAAGATATTAATAAACAGATGTCAATAATTTACGAGATCATTTCAAATGCCAAAACTAAAGGTGAATTGAGATCTGATCTGGATGAGGAAGCATTTATCTTTCTTTTATTTGGAGCAGCAAATGTATATGTGCGAAGACATTTTGTACTTGGAAAGAATCAAATGACTGAAGATAAAATAGATAAATTAATAGAAACCCTTATGCGAGATGCAAGAAATTAGAAAAATGGATAGGAGACAAAATCTATGAAATTAAGAACAATTATTTTTTTCATGATTTTCATTGTAGGAATAACCAATGCCGAAACTTTGGTGTTGGATCTGGATACGGCAAAAGAAATAGCCCTGGAAAATAATCCTACAATCAAAATTGCTGAAAAAGGTGTAAACAGAGCAAAAGCCCAGATCACTGAGGCAAGAGGTGGAATGCTACCTTCAATCAATGCTTTTTCATCGCTTGACCATGCCTGGGATTTGCAGAAAAATGTAATTCCTAACTTCCTGAAACCAAGTTTAGCACCACTATATGGTGATATTGGAAATGCATTAGTAACTCTTGGAGATCAATTTGAGAGTCAAGCATTAACAAACCAGGGCATAGGTATGCTTCAGGCCGGTGACATGATGCCTGATTATTTGGAAATGGCTTTTGGGTTGGAAAACACGTTGGTTTATGGTGTACAACTACAACAGCCTCTTTTTGCTGGTGGAGCAATTCTCAATGGATATAAGATTTCTAAGTTTGGATTGGATATCGCTAAGAGCCAATTAGAATCAGTAACACAAAGTTTATTAGATAATGTGACACAAACTTATTATTTTGCTCTATTCGCAAAATCTGCATGGGAAGTCAGTGAAGAAGCATTGGCTTCTGCTGAAGAAAATCTCAGCCAGGTGCAGAAGTTTTTTGATTCCGGTAAAGCATCAAAACTCGACTTGCTTCGTGCTGAAGTGGAAGTTGCTAATCTGAAACCTTCAGTCATTTCTGCAGAAAATGGTTTAAAAATGGCTTTTTCACGATTAAACATTATACTGGGATTTGATAGTGACAAAGATGTCGTACTTTCTGATAAATTGGAATATACAGAATGTGATTTACAGAAAATGACTTTGGAAGAATTGGTTAAAATGGCCAAACATAATCGTCCTGAAATAGCAATTTTGCAAACTCAACAAAAAATTGTAGACAAACAGTTAGCCATTTCAAAAGGAGCATTTTTGCCAACAGTTGCTTTGGGGACCACTTATCAATATATGGGAATGAGAAATGATTTGGATTATACAGGAGATGATTTTAATAAATCTTTCAATACATCTGTTACATTGAGTATTCCATTATTCAACGGATTCCGTAAAAGTTCACAGGTACAGCAGGCCAAAATTGCAAAGTTTGAAATGAAAGACCAGATGAATTCTGCAGTTGATGGTATCCAAATGGAAGTAGAAAGTGGATATTTTCTTTTGAAAGAAGCTGAGAAAAAAGTGGAAACCCAGGAAAAAACCATTGAGCAGGCCAAAGAAGCACTGAGACTGGCAACATTGATGTACAAAGAAGGTGCTGCAACTCAGTTGGATGTACTGAATTCTAACCTTGCTCTGAAATCTGCAAGAATGAATTACCAACAATCACTTTTGGAATTCAATAATGCCATTTCACAACTCAAAAAAGCGATAAATAAACAATAGGAGTAGTATAATGAAAAAAGTTTTAATAATTATGTTTAGTTTAATTTTACTGATGATGTCATGCGGTAAAAATACTGAAACCGAAGTTATTGAGGAAGAACAGGTATTCAGTGTAAAAGTGGAAAAACCTGTAACAGGACACATCGAAAATCGAGTGAAATATCTTGGTAATATTGAGGCCAACAACGAAGTGTTAATTTATTCACTTATTCCACAGAAAATAACGTCTGTAAAAGCTGATATCAATGATGTTGTGAAAAAAGACCAGGTTCTTGCTACAGTGAAAAATGTAGAAGTAAAACAGGGCTTGCTACAGGCAGAAGCTGGAGTTTCCTCTGCACAAGCAATGTTGGATAATGTAAATACAGAATGGGATAGAACTCAAAAACTTTACAAAGAACAAGCAATCAGTAAGGCGCAATACGATGGTGTAAAAGCACAAAGAGAAGGTGCTGAAGCTGGTGTAAAACAAGCTAATGCTATGATGAATTCAACAAAAGAACAATATGACAATTCCTTTATTAAATCACCTATTGCCGGAGTTGTATCTGCAAGAAATTACGATCTTGGAGATCAGACCAGTCCACAATTTCCTGCCTACACAGTAGTAGATATGGAAATGGTCAAAATCAAAGTCGATCTTGTGGAACATGAACTTCATACTATCAAAGAAGGTGCAAAAGCCTATATTGAAGTCAAAGGCTTCGAAAACAAAAAATTTGTTGGAACAGTGAATAAAGTTCATCCCACAATCGATCCAATAACAAGAACAGTTAAAGCGGAAATCATTGTGGATAATGCTAACCTGGAATTGCGTCCTGGTATGTATGCAAAAGTGAATATCGTAACTCAAAGTGCTGATGATGTAGTACTTCTGCCAAATCACGCTATTATCGAAAAAACTTATCGTAAATGGCTCGGTGGTGAAGTATCAAATGCTGAAATTGAAGTATCAAAATATTGCTATGTTGTTCGTGATGGAAAAGCTGTTAAAGTTGACCTGAAAACTGGTATTGAAAATTCCCAATATTCACAAATTCTGGAAGGTTTAACTGTAAATGATGATGTGATTGTAATTGGTCAACATAATGTTTCTGATGGTGAAAAAATCCAGGTTGTAAAATAAGGATTAAAATATGAGATTATCAAAATTATCTATAAGAAGAGGTGTAACCTTCACCATGATCTACCTAATCCTTTTGGGTGCTGGATTTTATGGTTTAGCAAGCCTGAAACTGGATCTCTATCCTGATATTACTTTTCCAATAGTTGGTGTAATGACAGATTACACCGGTGTAGGTCCGGAAGATATTGAAAATTCTATCTCCCGAACTTTGGAGAAGGCAGTAATATCTGTTGAAAATATAAAGCATGTGACCTCGTGGTCAAAATCAGGATCATCGACATTGATCCTGGAATTTGACTGGGGTACTGATATGGACATGGCAGAAATCGAAGTTCGTAAACAGGTTGATTTTGTGCGGGATTATCTACCGCCGGAAGCATCTGATCCGATTTCCTTTGCCTTCAATCCAAGTATGCAACCAGTCATGTTCCTGACATTGATGTCCGAAGAACTAGGAATGGCAGAGTTGCGTAAACTTGCGGATGATCGAGTCACTGCATCTCTGGAAAGAATCAATGGTGTTGCTTCCTGTTATGCATCTGGTGGGATGGAACGCCAGATCAAAGTATTACTTGATCCTGATAAACTTGCTTCTCATGGAATTTCAAGTACTGCAATAGTTCAGACTTTAGGAATGGAAAATTTACAGGTTCCCGGTGGTTTGGTTGATGATGAATTCCGTGAATTCTCTGTGAGAACTTATGGTGAATACAAAAATGTTGACCAGATTAGAAATACAGTGGTTGGCTATGCTAATGGACAAGCAGTTTACCTAAAGAATGTTGGACTCGTGATTGATGGATACAAAGAACAAACAGAAATCCTGAGAAACAATGGCAAAAACGGAATTATGTTGGTTCTAATGAAACAGTCTGATGCCAATACAATCCAGACAGTGGATAAAGTTTTTAAAGCATTACCAAAGATCGAAGAAGAAATCGGTCAAGGTATTGTGATCGAAGACTTGTGGAACCAGGCTGGATTTATCAAAAAATCTGTTTCCAATCTTGCTGTAACCGGAATTCAGGCTTTTGTGTTGGCATTTCTCGTAATGCTCTTTTTCCTTAGAAATTTCGCCAGTTCACTGATTGCTTCTATTTCGATTCCAGTATCAATTATCATTACATTTTTTGTAATGAAACTGGCTGGAACGACATTGAATATTATATCCATGGCTGGGCTTGCATTGGCTATCGGAATGTTGATTGATAATTCTATCGTGGTACTGGAAAATATTTTCCGTCACAACCAAATGGACAAAAATATTGCGAAAGCAGCTGATGAAGGAACAACAGAAGTAGGTGTTGCTATTGTGGCTTCAACTTTGACAACCCTGGCGATTTTTGTACCAATACTTTTTGTACCGGGAATTGCTGGTGTTATGTTCAAAGATATGGTAATTGCCATTGTATGTTCACTCTCAGTATCATTATTGGTTGCGCTGACTTTGATCCCATTACTATCATCAAGATTCCTGAAAAACAAAGGTGGAAAAACTAGTGGTAGCAAATACATGGAAAACCAGGGTTTCATTGGAAAAATGCTTGGAGCAATGGAAAAACGATATGTTTATGGACTTGATAGAGTTCTAAGACATAAGAGATTGTTACTGTTGGGTTTAGTTCTCCTCGTTGTTGCGACTGTAATGGTTGGTGGCAAAGTGGGTGGCGAATTCATGCCAAAAACCGATGAAGGTTTTATGCAAATCGTTGTTGAACGAGAAACAGCTGCCTCATTGACTACAACTAATGAAACTTTCCTGCAAATGGAAGAAATTATAAAGAATGAAGTACCTGAAGCCACAAATATCTACACTAACTTTGGAATTACTGAAGGTTGGGCAGCAATGGAAGGTAGTGGTTCATATCGAGGTGAAGTATTGTTAACTTTGGTTGATTTAGCAGATCGTGATAGATCGGTTGAAGAAATCCAGGAAATACTACGCGAAAAATTTCAAGACATTCCCGGAATCAATGTAACATTTTCTGCAGGACAGGGACCAATGGGCGGTGATGGTGATATTACTGTGAAATTATTTGGTCATGATTTGCAATTATCGAGACAACTCGGTGATGATATTGCTGAGAAAATGGTAAAGATCGAAGGTATTGTTGATGTCAAGAAGAGCTATAATTTGCCAAAACCTGAATACCAGGTTCGTCTTGATAGAGATAGAATCTCTGCTCTGGGCTTGAGTGTTTACCAGGTGGCTTCCACTGTGGAAATTGCTGTGAAAGGTAAAGTCGCAACAAGATTCCGTGAAGGTGGAGATGAATACGATGTTGTTGTACGTTATGATGAACAATATCGCCAGAATAGAGATGATCTGGAGAATATTTTCATCACAAGTATGACTGGTCAGCAAATTC
>Ga0070729_10006681_pt1 | contig 11297 bp, 9 predicted proteins | sample tdDd472_FD_66725 | JGI IMG/M metagenome (GOLD analysis project Ga0070729, IMG submission 66725) | Marine sediment microbial communities from the Atlantic coast under amendment with organic carbon and nitrate - tdDd47.2 | ecosystem: Environmental > Aquatic > Marine > Coastal > Sediment | place...
AAAAACGCCCTCGAATAATCAGGGCGTTTTGTATTTCTATCAACCAATAAAAAGCAGAATTACTTCTTGGAAGGAGGCATTTTCTTCTCGACAAACATTACATGCATGCCTTTATTGCCTGTCTCTGGATTTACAGCCCAAGGGTCGTATTTTTTCTTTTTGATTTTATATTCTGCGCGAGTAGAGCGTTGTGTATAATAGCGGTATCCTGTACCTGCTTCGCTTTCTAATCTCACTTTTACGTATGATGCTTTCGCCATAACTTAATCCTAAATTCTACAATTGAGGTGGCTTTATGAAAGGTTTTACAAAAAATGTCAAGCGTTTCAGTCGGCTCAATTAATTTTTTTTATCTTTTTCGCCTAACGGGGCGCTTTTTATGCCCTCGGCGAGGCTTTTCACCACGTCCCATGCGCTCATTTCGCATAGCTGATTTAGGCTTTGCCATGCCGGGAATGTCTGCTCCTTTTTGTCCGGGTGCGAGTTTAAATACGCAAGATCCTGTCATGCCATCGGCTTCTTTAATAACCACACGAATATGTGCTCCTAGCCGGAATATTTGCCCTGTGCGCCGCCCGACCAAGGCATGTGCTTGTTCATCATGAATGTAGAAATCATCACCCATTGCTCGCATCGGGATAAGTCCGTCTGCGCCGTTTTCATCTAGAGTAACAAATAAGCCAAAGCGCGTTACGCCGTTAATCGCGCCGTTAAACTCTGCACCGATATGGCTGGATAGGTAACTCGCCGTAAATCGATCTACAGCAGAGCGTTCAGCCACCATAGACGTGCGCTCGGTTCCGGAAATATGTTCGGCGATCTCTTCGATGCGTGATTTATCTTCCTTGTTCAAAGCACCATCGCCAAGGCCGTAGGCGCCAATCAAGGCGCGGTGTACCAGCAAATCTGCATAGCGGCGAATGGGTGAGGTGAAGTGCGCATAACGCTCTAGCGCTAATCCAAAGTGTCCGATGTTATCAACGGAGTATATGGCTTGGCTCTGACAGCGTAGGACCATTTGCGAGATTAGATGCGAGTAGGGAAGTTTTGCTGCTTTATGCAAAAGGCCGTTTAGCTGTTTTGGCTTAATGTTCTGACCTTTAGGCAAGCTCAAATCAAAGCTCTGGATAAAATCGCGAGCGCCTTCAAGCTTGTCGTATGCAGGCTTGTCGTGCACCCGGTAAACGCATGGATAATCGCCGCTCGCTTTCTGGTTTTTGTTCTTATCTTCCAGAGCGCTGGCCGCAGCCACATTGGCCAAGATCATGAACTCTTCGATTAGCTTATGTGCATCGAGGCGTGCTCGCGGTTTTACGCCGGTCATAACGCCTTTTTCGTTAATCAGGATTTGACGTTCGGGTAAATCCAGATCCAGAGCGCCGCGCTGTGTGCGGGCTTTATCGAGAATTTTATAAGCTGCGTAAAGTGGATTGATAACGTTATCCATTAAATGTGCAGTAGTTTTATCTCCATTACCATCACGCGCAGTTTGCACTTGTTCGTAGGTTAAACGTGCATGGGATTTTATAAGAGCGCGCACGAATTTATAGCGCAGCAATTTTCCGTTCTCGTCTATATATAAGTGCGCTGCTAGCGAGGCGCGTGCTTCTCCGGGGCGCAAAGAACATAAGTCATTCGACAAAGCTTCTGGCAGCATCGGCACAACGCGATCAGGGAAATAGGTGGAGTTTCCGCGTTTCTCGGCCTCTTTATTTAAAGCCGAGCCAAAGCGTACATAATGCGCCACATCGGCAATAGCCACGATCAGGTGATACCCGCCATCATCCAGCTTCTCGGCAAACACCGCATCATCAAAGTCTCGCGCATCTGCTCCGTCTATTGTTACGAGAGGAATATCGCGCAAATCTTCGCGTTTACCAAGAGGAGGTACTTTTAAATCTTTTGTTTCATCAAGCACAGCTTTGGGGAAAGTGTCGCTTAAACCGGCTTCGTGCAAAGCAATCAAGCTGATGGTTTTAGGATCACCTTGGCGTCCTAATATTTCGGCCACGCGCACACGTTTGCGCTTTAATCCTCGTGACGGCAGAACTTCGGCGCTAATCAAATCACCTTCTTTTGCGCCGTTTAAATCTCCTACGCTTACATCAAAATCATATTTTGCTTTTTTATCGGTAGGCTGTAGCACGGCGCCGTTTTTCTGCATGCGCAAGATACCCAGCACGCTGCCGCCATCATAACGCTCGCCTTGATCAATTAGGCGAATGATACGTGCTTCATAGAAATTGTCATTTACACGCGATAGGCGGCATAGAGCGCGGCTGCCCTCACGTACATGTCCGGAATTTTTCTTATCGGGAATAATTTCGATTTTAGGCGCAGCTCCGTGAAGATCCTCATCCCACTCAAGGGGCAGGGCAAAGACGTCGCCATCAATATCAATCTTGTGTACTTTAACAACGGCCACGGAAGGGAGGCCATCAGGCGCACTATATACTCCGCCGGGTTGTTTGGTTATTGAGCCATCTTTTACAAGGGCCTTTAAAAGTTGCTTTAGCGCAACACGATTCTCTCCACCTTTAATACCAAAAGAGCGTGCAATTTCGCGTTTTGTTACAGGTTTGGAGGATTTTTTTATAAAATCAAAAATTGTTTCTTTGTTCAATGTATTCATGAGGGGTGTTTAGACTTTATTGCGCGGGGCGTAAAGGAAATAATGGTTTTTGACATATTGCCATACAATATAGTAAAAGTTGTAGTGAAGATAAATAAATAAAATTTCTTAAGTTAGCAGGGTGTATTGGGATGAGTAAAAAGAAGGTCGTCATTATTGGCGCGGGTCAACAAGGCGGCTCGATTGCGCGGGCTTTGAACGGTAAGTCCGATAAGTATGATGTTTCGGTAACTGATGTCTCCTCGGATATTCTTGATAGATTAGCTCAACAATCTGACACCGAAAATGTAGAGGTTGTTCAACCTTCTGACTTATCGGAACATGTGAAAGATGTGGATATTGTTATCCTTGCAACGCCAATGGATCAATTTGCTTCTGTTTTAGAAGAAATTGGAGAAGATCTTCCCGAAGGATGCGCCGTATCCGATATTGGCTCGGGTAAGGTCAAATCAATTGAGAGCATTAGTGCGGTTTTGCCTAAAGGCGTACGTTACGTTCCTATCCATCCGATTAATGGTAAAGCATTGCCTGGGCCAGAAAATAGCGACCCTGACATGTACAAGGATCAAACAATTGTAGTTGTCCCAACAGGAGGGAAGGAAAACGCAGAGGCGCTGAATATAGTCTGTGATATGTGGGATGATATGGGAGGGGATGTCAATGGAATGCTGGCCGGGGATCACGACCGGCTTTATGGTGCGATCTCTCATTTTGAGCACGTTGTGGCCTTTGCTTTGACCAATATGGGGGAAGACGTTAATGCTCCTGAGTGCGCTATAGAGGACTATAAAAAAGGGGGTGAATCGCTTCTGGCAACAACGCGTATTGCGGTGGGAAGCACGGCTATGTGGATTCCGATTTTTCTAGGAAATAAACAAGCAATATTAGAAACAGCCGAGAGTTTTAAGGAACAGCTGGACGTGCTTGAAAGCGCGTTGGATGACAGGCAAAATCTAGAGTCTATATTGAGAGGGGCTCACGGATACCGCGTAGGGTTTAGCGATGAAAAACGTGAGGTTGTTCAGGGCGAGGTATGTGATTTTTATGATTCTTTAAAGTCTGAATTCAATGAAGTTGCGCAAGCGAGTTTTGCGCGGCGCATTGGTTTACCGACCTTCATTGGAGCTGCAATTACAACAAACGCTATGGATATAGATAAGCAGCTTACAAACATTTCCCTTCCTGATCTGGCTAATCCCAGCTTCAAAGACGGATCAGCGCCTATGTTATCAGATCCAGCTTATGTCGCTGACCTCTTGCACGGGAATGTAGGTGTAATCAAGGAGCAGTTAAACCAGTTCAGGGGAGAGCTTGGCTTTCTTGTCGAAAGTATTCGAAGCGAAGATAAACAGGCAATACGTACTTATATTGAAAAAGCCAACGCAATTCGTTCTGACATGCCGCCCAAAGCCAGCCCTGATATAGTGCGCAAAGAATTTGATTATACTTTGGATTAAGCGTTTTTCTTTTTAGCTGCCGCTTTTTTCTTAGGGGCGGCTTTCTTTTTGGTCGCGGGCTTTTTCTTAGGGGATGCCTTTTTCTTTTTAGCAGCAGCTTTCTTTTTCTTTGGCTTAGCCTTGGCTTTTGCTTCTTTTTCCGCAGCTTTAGCAGCCTTTGCCGCTTCTCTTGCTGCGCGTTTTTCGGCTCCCAGAGCGAGAACTTCAACGGCGCGGTTCATGCCGACATGCATAAGGTCATCGTCTTTGGGCAGTGATGTAAATACACCTTGATGCTTCAAAAATGGCCCAAAGCGGCCAAGGCCAGCTTGTATCATCTCGCCTGTTTCCGGGTGTTCGCCGACATTACGCGGCAATGATAATAACCCTAGAGCCATTTTTAATGTGACATCTTCCGAGTTCGTGCCAGCGGGCAAGCCTTGACGTTTTGGCTTGGGAGCAGCTTTTTTCTTTGGCTTTTTAGGAGCCTTTTTACCAGCGTCCTTTGCTTTTTTGACTTTTGCTTTATGAACTTTTTCCGCTTCTTTGTTCTTCGCATCAACCTCATCAATAGCTTCTTGAGCCGGATCGATCTGAACGTAGGGGCCATATGGGCCACGGCGCAGGGAAATGGTGCGTCCATTGTCCGGGTCTTTGCCCAAAACTTTAGGCTCATTAGCAAGAGCTGCGTCTTGAGCATCTTCACCATTGGGCATAACCAAGGGCCGGGTGAATTTGCATTCAGGGTAATTAGAGCAGCCGATAAACGCGCCAAACTTGCCGAGTTTAAGACCCAAGCGACCTTCTTCTAAATCTTTGTTTTCTGCGCAGGCTTTACATTTGCGCTCTTCCTGACCTTCCGGGAAGAAGTGATCGCCAAGCTCGGCATCCAGATGGTCGATAACATCTGTGATGGTGAGGTTCTTGGTTCCATCTACAGCAGTTTTGAAGTCTACCCAAAATAGGCGTAAAGCCTCTCTCCATGCCACGTGGCCTGAAGCGATAGCATCTAGCTCTTCTTCCAGATTGGCTGTAAAATCATAATCAACATAGCGAGTAAAGAATTTTGCCAAAAATGTTGTAACCAAGCGGCCACGGTCTTCCGGCATAAAGCGGCGTTTTTCCATGCGCACATAGTTGCGATCACGTAAAACTTGCATAATAGCGGCATAAGTTGACGGGCGGCCAATGCCGAGCTCTTCCATTTTCTTAACTAGCGATGCTTCACTATAGCGTGGTGGCGGTTGGGTGAAGTGTTGATCTGGATTGGTCTTCATGAGCTTGGTCGCATCATGTTCTTTCATTGACGGTAAAATGCGGTCTTTGCCGTTTCCATTTTTACCGTTGTCATCGCTATCTTCGTGGTAAAGGGTCAGAAAGCCATCAAACGCAATGACCGAGCCGGTAGCGTGCAAGATCACGTCATCCGTACCATCCGATATACTTACTCTCATCTGATCGAGTACGGCACTTTCCATTTGCGAAGCGACAGTGCGTTTCCAGATTAAATCATAAAGCTTCCATTGATCGTTTTCCAGCTTACCGCGCATCATTGCAGGTGTGCGAGATAGGTCAGTGGGGCGAATGGCCTCGTGCGCTTCTTGTGCATTTTTGGCTTTTGATTTGTAAAGCCGCGGTGCTTTTGGCAGGTATTTAGCACCATAATCTTTGGAAATCACATTACGGCATCCGGTTACAGCTTCTTCGGATAAAGTCGTGCCATCGGTTCTCATATAAGTAATCAAACCGCCATCTTGAGCTGTTCCTTCATAGAGCCTTTGGGCAAGTCGCATAGTGTTTGAGGCTGACATGCCGAGTTTGCGCGACGCTTCCATTTGTAATGTTGAAGTAATGAATGGCGCTGATGGATTGCGGCGTTTTTGCTTTTTCTCTATTTTCTGAACGCTAAGCTGTTTGCTCTCGATGCGTTTGGCGGCAGCTTTGGCGGCTTCTTCGGATGGGATATCAAACTTATCCAGCTTGTTTCCAGCTAGGTGAGTGAGTTGTGCTGTGAAAGGCGCGCCATCTGGCGTGCGCATGTCTGTTTCAATTGTCCAGTATTCTTGCGGCTTGAAGATTTCTATTTCTGTTTCGCGCTCACAAATGAGGCGTAAGGCCACTGATTGCACACGTCCTGCTGAACGTGAGCCGGGCAATTTCCGCCAAAGCACAGGAGATAGGTTAAATCCTACTAGATAATCCAGTGCTCGCCGCGCCAGATAAGCATCAATCAAAGGCTGGTCAAGCTCACGCGCGTTATCGAAAGCTGTTTGTACAGCTGTTTTGGTGATCTCGTTAAAGGTGACGCGGTGTATGTCTTTGCCTTCAAGTAAGCCGTCTTCTTTCAGAAGCTCGAAAATGTGCCAGGCAATGGCTTCTCCTTCGCGGTCGGGGTCGGGTGCGAGGTACAATGCATCGGCTTTTTTAAGTGCTTTTTTAATATCGCGCACAGTCTTGTCAGCGCGATCGCCCATTTGCCATTTCATTGCAAAATTATCATCGGGAAGGACCGATCCATCTTTGTTGACCAAGTCGCGCACATGTCCATAAGACGCCAGAACAATAAAGTCTGTGCCCAGATATTTGTTGATAGTTTTGGCTTTAGCTGGTGATTCCACAATGACGAGATTTTTACTCAAAACTATGCCTCTTATGCTTATTAATGGGGTCTAACCCTAGTTATCATTTTGTTCTATCAGGATTATTTTGTTTCCTGGTAGGCGTTTTATACGCCCTGCGAGCTCCAGTTCCATCACAATTAACTGGACTTCAGAGATAGTCACATGACATGCTCTGACCAATTCGTCAACATTAATTGGTGTAAAAGAAAGATTAGATAGAATTTTTTCCTGAAGGGTTTCTCTTGAATTTTCGGTTGCTGAAATGTCGTTTTCTATTATGTCATAGATGAAATTTTGTGGGGTGGAGATGGGTTCACGAAAGCCTTTGCCGGAGAAGTTAGTTATGATTTCCAGCACATCATCAGCGTTTCGCACCAATGTTGCACCTTCACGTATGAGATGGTTTGGCCCTTTAGCCCTTGGGTCTATTGGAGAGCCGGGCACAGCCATTATATCGCGGCCTTGTTCTCCGGCCATGCGCGCAGTAATAAGTGAGCCTGAACGCATGCCCGATTCTACGACGATTACTGCCGCTGATAGACCAGAGACAATTCGGTTTCTGCGAGGAAATGCGGCAGCAAAAGGTTTGGCTGCAAAAGCGCTTTCGGCGATTACAGCGCCTTTTTCTATGATCTCATCATAGAGCTTTTTATTTTCCTCTGGATAAACCACATCCACTCCGCCAGCCACTACGGCAATTGTTCCGCTGTTTATAGAGCCTTGATGGGCGGCGGTGTCAATTCCGCGCGCTAGGCCGGAGGCAATAATTTGTTCGCGCTCGCCTAGATCTCTTGCCAGTTTGCTGGCGAACTTGCGGCCATTGAGTGAGGCATTACGCGCGCCGACAATGGCGATACATTGTTTGTTGAGTAACGCGGGATTGCCTAAAACACTGAGCACAGGCGGGGCATCGTCAATGGCGCTTAAAGCCAGAGGATATGTGTTATCTTGCGCGGTAATGAACGTTCCACCGCGTTTTTTAAGAGCCTTATACTCGGCCATGATTTTCCCAACGGGAGGAGGGGAAAGAGGCTTTTTGCGGCCGCCATTTCGAGAGAGTTCAGGCAGAGCTTCAAGCGCTTCACCGGCTGAGCCGAACCGCTCTATAAGCTGATAAAAAGTAATCGGGCCGATATTATCCGTGCGAATAAGCCGCAGCCAGTTAAGGCGCTCTTCTTCACTTAAATCGTCTTCTTTATTATGTGCTTGTTTTAACTTCACCTAATAGTCCTTACTTAAAATGTCATACCCGCTTCATGCGGGTATCCGGGGCTTTAGAGCACAAATTTTCGGATCCCCGCACGGAGGCGGGGATGACGTCTTGATGTTAATTTTTATTACCAATCTTACTCTCTGTGCCAGCTAGTAAGCGCTGGATATTCTCTTTATGGCGAACAAAGACAAATATTGTAATAAGTAAACAAATTGCAGCAGGCATGGTGCCATATACAAAGAAGGTGGCAATCGGCGCTACGGCGCATGCTGTTAAAGCAGATAGGGAAGAGTAACGCGTTGTAAAAGCAACAACCAGCCAAGTCGCAATAGCGATCAAGCCGCTATAAGGAACAGCAGCTAAAAGCACGCCCAATGCTGTGGCGACGCCTTTTCCACCCTTAAACTTCAGCCATATAGGAAAGCAGTGACCGAGTATTGCTCCAAAGCCGACGGTTAGAGCAAAGGCGTAAGACGCGTCTGGTGGAAACTTAGGGACATAATTGGGTTGGAAGTTGTTATTGATAACGATCTCTGAAGGGAATCCTTTATATATTATCAAGATTAAGATCCCCCCTTTGCCCATGTCAGCAAGCAGAGTGGCAAGAGCCAAGAGCTTGTTTCCGGTTCTCAAGACATTGGTGGCGCCAATATTATTGGAGCCGATCTTACGAATATCTCCATAACCAGCCATACGAGATAGGATGAGGCCAAAGGGGATCGAGCCGACGAAATAATTGACGACAATGGGAATTAAGAACAAGAGAAAAAACAAAGAACCTAAACTCATAACATCTCTCCAGTTTTACCTTATTTCGACAACAACAAATCAAGCACCGCCATGCGGGCATAGACACCGTTTTCCACTTGTTTTGTCATGCGGCTATATTTCGGATCATCGGCTAGTTCGCTGGAAATCTCGATGCCCCGGTTCATGGGGCCGGGATGCATAACCATAGCATCGGGTTTAGCAGCTTTTAAACGCTCGTGAGTTAGCCCGTAATTCTTGAAATAAGTGGCATCGTTAGGGATTTCGTTTTTATCCATGCGCTCTTTTTGGACGCGCAGCATCATAACCACGTCACAATCCTTGATGCCTTCATCAAGCGAATCGTGGAAGGTAATGCTGTCCACTGGCATTTCGTCGGGTTTAAAGAATGCAGGAGCAACAAAGCGTAGATTTGCCCCCATTTTGGTAAGTAAATCAGCGTTTGAATTTGCCACGCGGCTATGTGAGATGTCGCCACAAATCGCGACGTTCAATCCTTCAAGAGAGCCTTTTTCCTGTATCATTGTCAAAGCATCAAGCAAGGCCTGCGTTGGGTGCGCGCGCCAGCTATCTCCGGCGTTAATAACCGGACAATCAAGTCGCTCGGCTACTTTAATAGGTGCGCCATATTCGCTGTGACGAATGACAACTGCGTCGGGCTTCATTGCGCCAAGTGTATCGATTGTATCGTTAAAGCTCTCATTTTTGTTAAGTGAGCTAACGCCGGCGTTCCAGTTGATAAGCTCTGCGCCAAGCCTTAAAGCTGCAAAGTTAAAAGATGTTACTGTTCGCGTGGAATTCTCGAAAAACAAAGTCATAACGACTTTGTCCTTAAGCGTTTTTTTATCCCAGTCTCCGCCGTTAAGAGCGTCTGCGTAATATTGTGCGCGATCAAGGATCTCTTTGATTTGTCCCGCACTAAGATCTTTTATGTCAAGTAAATGCTTCATGCTCTCTCCCGTTCACGTTGTGTATTCTTATAATGATGTCATGCTGAATATATGAAATGCACTGGATTTGTCTTAATGTCCAGCAGATTTTTAAAACAGGCTATGTATGAATGTGTGATATTTTAGAGCTGCACATATAATAATGCCAACAATAAAGCCCGGTCCCGCAGGGATAGATAGCTCATGAAGCATGATGGTTTTGTCTGTTTTTAAACGTGAGTAAATAACAAATCCTAATCCATGGATAACACCTGTCAGGGCACCAAGTGAAATTGCTAGAAAGATATATTCACTCCCTAGCCATATCCCCGCGGCGCCAATAAGCTTAATATCTCCCATCCCCAAAGTATCAAAGTCATAGAGCTTGTTTCCTATGGCGCGAATCACCAGTAAAAGTCCAGAGCCGAGAATAGCTGCGATTAATAGGTCAAGGGGAGCGTTTTGGCTGAAGCCACTGACAATGTGGAAGGCAAGCCCTGCAAAAAGAAATTGAAGCACATAGCGATTAGGCAAAAGGCGCTTTTTTAGATCAATGCGAAAAAGCACGGCTAAGATAATAAGTGAGTATGATTGTGTGGCTAATAGGAAAGAAGATGTCATAAATTGCGTTATAACATATTTTATCTGTTATTAAGATCTTATTTATTCTTCTTTTCCGCAAGTCTTCGTGCAATTCTGTGGAAGTTTTAAAATGGTAAGTTAAATAAAACAAAGTAAAAAACAGGATGTTAGGTAAAGTGGGCCAAAATAGAATTTTAGTTGTCGAGGATAACGATTTTGTTCGGATGCAGGTTTGTCGTTTTTTAAACGATGAAGGCTTTGAAACTCTCGAATCAACAAACGGACAGGAAGCTCTTGATTCTATATCAAATAATGGTGCGGATATGGCTATCGTGGATGTGCGTATGGAGCCTGTAAACGGTTTTGAGTTTGTAAGTATTTTGCGTGGGCAAGGTAATAAGATGCCGATTCTTGTTGTGACCGGAGATGAAAACGCTGATATTCTGAGTGAAGCGTCGAGGCTAGGTATTGCTGCGGTGCTCAAAAAGCCAGTGCAAAAAGATCGGTTGATTAAATCGGTTTTGCGTATTTTGCACGTGGAAAAATAAGGTTTTGAATGCTACATTTAAGATTACGTTTGAATGTAAATAAACCTGTTCAATAAGGTTCAGAGGTTAATTTGATACCATCTGTGAGGTGTTATGCCTCAATTTTTTTAGTTTTTTTATGCGGGACGCTTTTGCTGGCGTGTTCGCCTGTTGACGTGCCCGGGGCACGAAACTTGTCGATTCCTTCTCCGGTAACGGCGGCGCAGCGTCGTGAAGCTATTAATGAAAAGTCGGATAGTGTTATTTATCTTCCGTTAGGTAGTGATGTTCTTGTGCCTAAAACAATTTCAGGGATAGGTTTGCCGACCGAAGAAGTTGGGCCGTTTGAGCTGCGTTCTGAAACGGTGGCTGGCGCGTTGCAGCTTATGCTGGCTGACTACGAAGTATCAATGGCTTTTGAAAGTGATGAGGCGTTTTCCCGTACAGTCACAGTTGCAAACTTGCGAGGCCCCTTGGATAGGGTGGTTAGGCGTGTTTGCAGTCTTGCTGATTTGTATTGTTCCTACGATGATGGGTTGTTGGTTGTTAAGGAGACGCAGACTTTTACTGTGACTGTGCCGCCCATTGG
>Ga0070729_10006682_pt1 | contig 11297 bp, 9 predicted proteins | sample tdDd472_FD_66725 | JGI IMG/M metagenome (GOLD analysis project Ga0070729, IMG submission 66725) | Marine sediment microbial communities from the Atlantic coast under amendment with organic carbon and nitrate - tdDd47.2 | ecosystem: Environmental > Aquatic > Marine > Coastal > Sediment | place...
GCGGGAAATGACCCGGCTACTCCAGCGCCTGGGCCATGCGCCCGGCAGCCTGACAGCGGATCAGCTCGCGCAGCCAGCCAAGGGCCGGCGCGTCCAGCCCCCGGCCGAGATCGAGCCGGGTCTCGTCGGAGGAGAGCCGCACGACCCCCTGGCGGCCAACGCGGATCCCCTGCCCCCCGCGTCGAGGGCCAGCCGCGGCGTGCACCTCGACCTCCTCGGCCTCGTCGAGGGAGAGCTGGGTCTCGCGGATCCGGAAGCGCCCGGTGCGCACCAGCGTCACCCCCTCGGGCGTGACGCGGATCGTCTGGAACTCCATGGCCGAGAGCACGACGCCGGCCGCCAACGAGATCGGCCCCAACACGAAGGCCACGAAGAACAGCCCCACCGCGACGTGGGCGTAGGGATAGGCCGCCTCGGGCAGGCCGCCCACGAAGCCGAAGCCCACGGCGGCGGGGATCACGGAGAAACCGACGCACATCACGGCCAGCACCGCGTGCGGGGGCCCGACCCCCGGCGCGGGCACCTCCACGATCGCGGCGCTCCCTTCCCGGCGGACGTCGAGGCCAGGAGGAGGCGGACCCGGGTCGTCCGGCGGGTCGTCGCGCCCCGCGTCGCACAGGGAGCGGTCGAGGGTCCCCGCCTCGCGCACGACGGGGGTCGCCCCGGTCTCGTCGCGCAGGCCGAGGCCCAGGCACTTGGCGACCCGCTCGGCCTGGCGCCGGCCCTCGGCGTGGTCGCTGCGGACCTCGGTCACGTCCACGGCCTCGTCCCCCTCCTTGGGCACGAGGCGCACGGGGTAGACCGAGTAGCTCGAGTTCTTGCTCCGCCGCACCTCGTGGGAGAGCGAGACGAGCTCGAAGTCGTCGGTGGAGTGGCGCCGGCTGCTGAAGGGCACGAGCAGCCCCCACCAGGAGACGACCTCCCGCAGGTCCCGGTCGACGGAGACCCCGGTGCGACCGAACATGAACAGCGCCCCGATGGAGGCGAAGAGCGTGCCCATGGCGGCCAGGGTTGCGTAGTTGGCGGGGTTGCCGTTGCCGTCGCCCCACTCGGCGCCCATCCAGGGCGAGATCACGGCGAACGACCCGAAGGCGAAGAACGGCAAGCCGAAGAGGATCAGGCAGCCGCCCCCGCTGCGGTAGTCGACCCTGCCCTCGCTCACGAGACCCTCCTCTCCGCGATCCTAACGCGAGCCGCAGGGGTCAGCGGGCCGCGCCCCCTACTCGGCGAAGGCCCGACGCTGGTAGGCGCGGAAGGCCTGCAGCCGCTGCACCACCCGCTCCCGCTCGGCCTCGCCGACCTCCTGCGGTCGCTGCTCTCCGGGGTCGGCGAGGAGGTCGAACTTCACCAGCCGCCCCCCGTCGGGCTCGTAGAGCCACTTGGTCCCGTCTTCGATCAGGGCCTGGCCGACCCCCTCGAAGAAGGTCGTGAGGTAGATCGGCGCGGGGCCCTCGGCGCGCAGCAGGCTCCGCCCTTGCACCGGGAGCTCCCCGTCCTGGAGCCCGAGCAGGTCGGCTACGGTCGGCGCCACGTCGATCTGCTGCGCGACGAGGACCTGGTCGTGGCGCAAGCGCCCGTCCGCCGACCAGAACACGAGGGGCACGGTGACCTCCTCCTCGTAGAGCGAGTTGTTGTGCACCTCGTGGCCGTGCTCGCCGAAGGACTCCCCGTGGTCGCCGACGAGCACCAGGAGGGTGTCGTCGAGGACCCCCTGCTCGCGCAGACCCGTGAGCAGCTCCTCGAGCTGAGCGTCGGCGCGAACCAGCGAGCGCTCGTAGGACTCGAGGCCGTCGCCGTCGCTGGGGCCCTTGCCCGGATACACGTAGGGGTAGTGCGCGGCGAGGTTGATCACGCCGCACACGAAGGGCCGCGGCGCGTCGGCCAGCTCTCGCGGCACCATGGCGTAGAGCGCGGCGTCGCTCTTGCCGAAGGAGCTCTCCCCCGCCTCGGGGTCCGCAGGCGACTCCTGCTGGACCTCGACCCCGGCCGCCGTCAGCAGGCCGGACGTGTTCTCGAAGGCGAGGTAGGCCGAGGAGTAGACCCGGGTGTTCGCGCCCAGCTGCTCGCGGACGAGCCACAGGAGGGACTCGCTGCGTGGGCGCAGGCTCTCGCGCATTTCGATCCCAGGGAAGGGGTGCCGCCCGCAGAGCACGGCGTAGTAGGCCTTGGAGGAGTGGGGCAGGCAGGTGTAGCAGCGCGCCTCGAGCCCCTCCCTCGCCAGCCGCCGGAGCACGGGCGTCCGCTGCGGGTCCACGCTCTTCAACCGCACCGACTCCATGAACACGATCACGACGTTGGTGAAGGGCTCGACGTCGGCGAGGATCCGCCGCGGCGGGGCCAGGACCTCGGCCAGCGGACGCGCCGGCTGGTCGAAGGCGGCCGCCAGCTCGCGCTCGTCGGCGTCGGAGTGCAGCACGGAGCGAACCAGGTTCACCGCCGGGCTGACGAGCACGTTCTCCTCGGTGCGGTAGCGGTGCTGACCGACGCAACAGGCGGCGACGAAGAGCAGGACCAGCACGGCCGCGTTCGCCCGGCGGGTGCGCCGCGAGGGCGGGCGCGAGGACGGCTGGGACACGACGAGCGAGGCCGCCCACAGCGCGCCGTAGCCGGCGCCGAAGAGCACCAGCAGCTTGTGAAAGGTCAGCCCGAGGCCGGCGTTGTGGTTGAAGAACAGCGCGCCGCCCGAGCGCAGGTCGTCGAGGTTGGCGACGAAGTAGCTGAGCATGTCGAGGTCGATCGGCCGCAACCACAGCTGGCGCACGCGCATGTCGAGGAACAGCACCACCAGCAGGCAGCCGACGGCGAGTCCTCCCAGCGCGTGGACCCGGCGGGTGGTCGCGCGCCGTCCCCAGGCCACCAGCAGCACCCCAGCCAGCGCCGCGGCCAACAGGTCCTGCTGCAACGCGACCAGGGTCTCGAGCAGCCCGTAGCGCATGAACATCCGCTGGTTGGCGAAGCGGATCAAGACCAGCTTGGGCACCAGCAGGCAGGCGGCCAGCAGCCAGGGGAGCAGCGCGCGCGCGGCCAGGAGGGCGCGCGCGGGAGGCCGCAGCGCCGGACCCTCGACGTCCTGCTCCGGCTCCTCCTGACCCTGCTCCTGCATGCCCTCACCGTAGCGTGCGGGGAGGGTCAGCGCTCAACGTGACGAGGGCGCCGGTGATCCACCGACGCCCTCGTTCAGCGAGTCCGCTTCAGCGGTGAAGCGGCGAGCCGATCACTCGATCTGGATCGGGAGCTCGAGGGTCAGCTCTTGCTCGCCCACCGTGACGGTGACGGTCAGGTCGTGGTCACCGGCCTTCGCGCCCTCGGGCACGTCGACTTTGACCTTGACCTTGCCGCTGCCCTCCTGGGACGCGTCGATCCCCAGGCCTTCGTGAGACGCCTTGACCGCGTATTTGCCGCCGCCCTTGACGTGAACTTCGATCTCGCCGGACTTGCCCGCCTGGAGCTTGCCCGTCTGGACCGCGCCGACCTTCACCTTGCCAGCGCTGACGTGCGCCTTGACCGGACCGTGCCGGCTAGGCTGATACCCGAGGTCGGAGACGGCCTTGAGCATGGCGTCCATGTCGACTTGATCGGGGTCGTAATCGATTGCGTAATTGAATTTGCCGTTGCTCTCGGCAACCTTCTTGACACCTGCGAGCCCTCCCAGGGCTCGTTTGACTTTAGAGCCTCAGCCGCCGGGTCACGTCATGCCCTCGATGTGAAAGACAACGGTGTTGCTCTGCAGGACCACCTGCTCGTCGGCCACGCTCGCGGTGGGGTAACCCACCACCATGGCCGCGACCAGGAAGGTCGCTTGGAACCACTTCATACGTAGGAACTCCTTCGTGCCGGGGCAGGATTGCCCTCGACCCTTGGAGCCTACCGGCAGCGCCCAGGGCAAGCCCGTGGTGGGGCCAGGCACGTTGGGGAACAGGGACTTAGGGCGACCTAGCCGTGGACCGCAATGTAGCGGTCGAGGGCCCGGGCGTCGTCGGGCGGGAGCTTGTCGAACAAGAGCCCGACGGCGTAGGTGCCGTCGTGCAGGTCGTGGGACGAGCGCACCTTGGCGGTGACCTCGATCACCTCGTTCTCCAGCGCCAACTGCAGGCGCACGTGGGAGCCGATCAAGAGCTGGTGGTTGAGCTGGATCGAGACGCCGTCGTGGGAGAGGTCGATGGTCCGGCCGACGGTGAGCTCGGTCCCCAAGCCGACCTCGTCGAGCTCGGTCACGTTGACCAGGTTCAGGCCCTTGACCCGCGCCTCGTGCCGCCGCTCGGTCTCCGCGGCCTTCTTCTGCACCTCGGTGCCCACGAACCACTCCTGGCGCCCGGCGGAGAAGCGGCGCGGGTTGCGCGCGAAGCGCGCGGCCTCTTCCGGGGTCACCAGGCGTTGCTCGACGAGCGCCGCCAGCGAGTCGTCCAGCAGCATCATGCCCGCGGCGCGCCCGGTCTGAATCGCGTTGCGGATCTCGTGGATCTTGTCGCCGCGGATCATGCCCGCGATCGCCGGGGTGCGGAACATGATCTCGCAGGCGGGGACCCGGTTCTTGCCCGTGCGCTCGTCGAGCAGGACCTGACTGACGACGGCCTGCAGCGAGTGCGAGAGCATGACCCGCACGAGGGCCTGCTCCTCGTAGCTGTAGAGGTCCAGGATCCGGTCGATACTCTGGGCCACGTCGTTGCTGTGCAGGGTGCCGAACACGAGGATCCCGGTCTCGGCGGCGGTCAACGCCGCGCGCACGGTCTCGTAGTCACGGAGCTCGCCGACGACCAGCACGTCCGAGTCCTGGTGCAGCGAGTCGACCACCCCCTGGTGGAAGCTCGGCACGTGGCGGCCTACGGCGCGCTGCTCGACGGTGGAGAGCGCGCTCTCGTGCAGGTATTCGATCGGGTCCTCGATGGTCACCACGTTGCGGCGGTAGGTGCGGTTGACCAGGTCGAGGATCGCCGCGAGGGTCGTGCTCTTGCCCGAGCCGGTGGCTCCGGTGACGAGCACCAGGCCCTGGCGCAGGTGCGCCACCCGCGCGACCTGGGGCGGGAGCCGCAGGGCCTCGAGGCTCGGGGGCTTGCCCGCCAGGTGACGGAAGGCGGCGGAGAGCCCGGTGCGTTGGCGGTAGTAGTGCACGCGCCAGCGGGCTTCGCCGCGGGAGAGGGCGAAGTCGAGGTAGCCCTGGTGGTCCAGCCGCTGACGCTGGGGCCCGTCGAGCAAGCCGCAGAGCAAGCTCTCCAGGTCACCCGGCGGGATCACGCTGCTGCCGTCGACCTCGCTCAGCTCGCCCTGAAGGCGCATGCGCGGGCGCTCGCCAGCCTGCAGATGCAGGTCGGAGCAGCCGAGGGCTACGGTTTGGCTCATGAGGGACTCGAGGTCGGTCACGGGGCTCTCCTACACGTCGAGCTTGAGCAGCTTGGAGCGGTCGGTGGCGCGGGCCACCGCCTCGGTCGGGTCGATCTTGCCCTCGAGCACCAGCCGGGAGAGCGCGTCGTCCATGAGCTGCATGCTCTCGGCGCGCGAGGTCTGCATGGCCTGCGGGATCTGGTGCACGCGGTTCTCGCGGATCATGTTCGAGACCGCCGCGGTCACGGTCAGCACCTCGGCGGCCAGCCACAGCCGGTCGCCCTGCTTGCTGGGCACGAGCTGCTGGCAGATCACCAGCCGCAGCAGGTTGGCGAGCATGCTGCGGACCATGACCCGCTTGCGCCCGGTGTAGGCGTCTTGGATCCGAACCAGGGTCCGGTAGGCGTTGGTGGTGTGCAGCGTGCCCAGCACCAGGTGCCCGGTCTCGGCGGCGGTGAGCGCGGTCATGATGTGCTCGGGGGTGGCCAGCTCGCCGAGCACGATCACGTCGGGGTCTTCGCGCAGCGCCGAGCGCAGCGCCGACGTGAAGTCGCCGACGTGATTCCCGATCTCGCGCTGGCTGACCATGCTCGCCTTGCTCGGCACGATGTATTCGATCGGGCGCTCGAGCATGACCACGTGGCTGCGGCGGGTGTGGTTGATGCGGTCGATGATCGAGGCCAGGGTCGTGGTCTTGCCGCTGTTGCGCGGGCCGGTGATCAGCACCAGGCCGCGCTTGATCTGGTTGATCTTCTTCGCGATCGGCGGCAGGTTCAGCGACTCGTAGTTGGGCAAGACCTCGTGGATCCGGCGGAACACCGCCCCCTGCCCCTCGGAGGTCACGTAGACCGAGGCGCGGAAGCGCCCGATCCCCTCCTCCTCGTGCAGCAGGAGCACGCTCTTCTCACGCCGTAGCTGCTGGCGCTGAGCGTCGTCGAGGATCGACTCGAGCAACGCCTGCCCCCGCTTCGGCTCGAGGGGCGTGGGGCAGAGCCGGTGCATGATCCCGTTGATCCGGGCCCCCGGGCGCTTGCCGCTGACCAGGTGCAGGTCGTCGGCGTCGATCTCGGCCTGGACCTCGAGGAACGTGCGCAGCGGCCCAGTGGCCAACCGCGCCGCGACCTCGACATGAGGAAAGCGACCCGTGGTCGGGTCGCCTTCGTGGTGCAGCTTCTTCTGGGTGTTGAGCAGGCGATCGAGGGTGCTCTGCCGCAGGTAACCCTGCTGCACCAGGATCTCCCCCAGGAAGGTGGGGGGATCCGTGACCTCTTGGAGCGTGAGGCAGTGCTCGAGCTCCTCTTCGTTGATCAACTCGTAGTGAACGGCCAACTGGCCCAGCGTAGTGTCCATGGCGCCCACGTTAGCAATCAGCGCGCCGACACCGAACCCGTCTGCGCGCGGTGTTGAGTCGCCGAGGGCTGTCCCAGGACTGTGACGCTGGGCGCAGGACGAGCCGTGACGATCGCGGTAAGTCGGAACGAGGACGGTGTTTGGAAGGGACGCGTCCGGACTGCGCAGAACCGACCCGTCCCAGCTGCGTGAATCGAGCGGGCGAGCGACGAGAGCAGGACGCAGCTGCGACCCGGCCCGCCCGGGCCTGTCTGGTCGGAGCCCACTCCACGCCGCAGAATGTGGCCCGGCCATGAGCGAACACCACGAGCACTACGACCACTACAGCGAGGGCATGATCCAGCGCCTCGACCGAGGCTACGGCCACGTCGACCGCTGGATCAACGACCAGCTCTTCGCGCTGCTCTCGCCCGGCGCGCGGGTGCTCGACCTGGGCTGCGGCTTCGGCAGCCTGGGCGAAGACCTCCGCCGCCGGGGGGTGCGAGCGGTCGGGATCGACACGCTCCCCTTCTGCCTGCGGGCCGGGCGCGAGCGCTTCCCTGAGGGTCACCTGGTGTGCGCCGACGCCAGCGCCCTGCCCTTCGCCCCCGGCGCGCTGGACACGGTGGTGCTCAAGGACGTCCTGCACCACCTCTACGACGAGGCGCCCCTCGAGCGGATCTTCGCCGAGCTGGAGCGGATCGGGATCCAGGAGGTCGTGGTCAGCGACCCCAACCCGAACGCGCTGCTCTTGCTCGGGCGACGCTTGATCGGGCACGTCGACCCCGTGTGCAGCCCGCGGGCCGCGCGCGAGCTGCTCCGCCGCTTCGGGTTCGAGGTCACCGCCGAGCGCTACGGGGTGGTGACCACCCTCGCGCTCAGCGGCGGCTACGTGGCCCCCCAACTGCTCCCCAGCTCGCGCCTGGTGTGGCGCCCCCTCGTGCGCGCCGACGCGCTGTTGAACCGCGCGCTGGGCAAGCTCGGGCTGGGGCGCACCCTCTGCTGGCGCTACTTCCTCAAGGCGCGGCGGGTCTAGCGAGTCGGCCCCGGGTTTTCAGCGGGCACCCCGGGCACGCCGCGGAGCGTCCACAGCGCGAGCGCCTGCTTGACCCCCCGCTCGTCGCCGGCGATCCCCTTCACGTTCGCCTGCCCCCAGCTCGTCTCCTGCAAGCCCTTCCAGGCGAGGAACCGCGGCAGCCCCTTGCCCTCGCGAAAGCCGAGGGCCAGCTCGCGAATGCAGAGGGTGGCGCGGACCTCGGGGTCGGCTTCGGCGAAGGCCCGGTAGCCGTCGCAGTCGAGGTAGGGCCCGATCGCGCTCACCGGACGCAGCCGGTCCGAGGTCGCGTGCTCGATCCAGGCCTGCACGTGGGGCTCGGCCTCCTTGATCCGCCTGCTCAGGCGGCGGAAGCGGAGGACGAGCGCGCCGCCCTCCTGGGGAATCGTGAGCTCGAAGGCGTCGCAGCCTTCGGGCAAGGCCTCGAAGGCCAGCGCCTGCCTGGCGGGGGTCGCCAGCGGATTCGGCACGGCGGCCAACGGCTTGCCCCCGGCGCTCAGCTTGGCCTCCTCGGTGACGGTCCAGCCGCCTCGCTGCAGCGCTTCCAGCCAGGCGCCATAGAACGAGATCACCACCGCGGGCTTGGACCCCTCCTCCGCCCCGAGGATCGCCGCCGCCGAGAACAGCGCGTCGGCGTACTCCAGCTGATCCGTCCCCTTCCGCTTGCCGATCGGCATCCACACGCAGAGCCCGGGTCCGTCGGCGCGGGGCGAGACGCCCCAGGGGTCCTTCCACACGTCGTCCCGGCTCTGGGCATGCGCCTCGCCTCCAGCCAACGCGATCAGCAGCGCCCCCACGATCATGATCCGCATGGGGTCCTCCTCGTCTCGGGCGCTCACCTTAGGCCGCGTGGGGGCCGAGAGCACGCAAATCGTTTGCAACGTCATTTCAGCCGGATCGCGTGCGGGCGCCGCCCGCACGGTTTCGTCCTCGGACTCGTTTCAGCTCGACGGGAACCGTCCCGTATGCAGAACATGTTGTGTTTTCTGTGGTTACGCGAATTTGAGACGCACGAAAACCGCAGGACGCGGGCTATGCCCAGTAAGGAGTCGACATGGCCCGCCGCACCGCCCCCCGCACGTCCGACACAGCCCCCCTCCGCCGGCGCTCCCCCGCGCTCGCCGCCGTAGCCGCGGCGGTGGTCTTCGGGGTGGGCGCCTGGGGCAGCGGGCTCTTCGACGAGGCCCCCGCCGGGGAGCGCGCCGCGAAGCGGGGTGCCTCCGCTGCCACGGAGCGTGGCCCCGACCGACGCCCGGTCCACCCCGAGGGCGCCCCGCCCCCCACTCACCAAGCAGCCTCTCAGCTCACCGCCGGGGTCACCCCCCACACGACCCCGGCGGGTGAGCTCGCTGACCACGCCGAGCACGCCCCCGAGGCGTCCCTCGCCGCGCACGTCGACTGCCAGCACGGGCCAGGAGACCTCAAGACCTCGGCCGAATACGAGGCCATGCAAGCCAAGGCCGAGGGCCTCGTCCAGCAAGGGACCGAGGCGATCCTCGAGGGACTGCGCGACCCGCTGCTGCGCTCGTGGGTCGGAGGCGCCCTGCTCGAGGACCTCGACGCGTTCAGCGAGCTCGATCTGGTCGCCGGGCTCGCCGAGCTAGCCGCGGACGACGAGGCCGACCGCGGCCTGCGCGAGCTGAGCCTGGAGCTGATCGGCCGCTCCCCCGCCACCGACCCCGCCACCGTGACCCGGCTCAGCGACCTGACCCTCGACGAAGCCGCCGACGAGGAGCTCCGCGGCATGGCGCTGAGCGCGCTCCGCCTCCTGGCTCGCGAGCGCCCCGACCTCGGCGGCCAGACCCGCGCCGCGCTGTTGTCTGCCGCCGAGCGCGCGACCCACCCCTGGATGCGCGCCGACGCCCTCGACGGCGTGCGGTCCGAGGGCGCGAGCCCGACCCAGGTCGCGCGGCTGATCGACTACCTCGACGCCCAGGACCTCGAGACCCGTAACGGCGCCGCCCGCGCCCTCTCCGACGCCGACCCCGACCACCGCCAGCAGGTGAGCGCCGCCCTCGAGCGCGCCCTCCTCCGCGAGACCGACCCGACCCCCGCGAGCACGCTCCTCGAGAGCGCGCTGCGCGTCGGTCGGGGAGACGCCGAGGCCCTGATCGCCCGCCTCGCCCAGGCGGCGATCGTGCAACGCACCCCCGAGCTCAGCGAGCAAGCCCGCGACTACCTCGAGCTGCTCGCCGCCGGAGAGACCGACCCCACCCATGTGATCCGCGCCCACCAGGAGCGGGTCCTCCACCGCCTCAGCCAGTAACCCCAGGAGGCCCTCATGACACGCCTCGCGACAGCCACGCTGTGTACTGTCCTCGCCAGCGCTGCGATCGGCGCGACCCGCCCCCCCGTCGTCAGCTACCCCGCGTCGACGACGAACTACACCCGGGCCAACCGCTCGATGGTCACCCAGGTGGTGATCCACAAGGCGCAAGGGAGTAACTCCGCCGCCTGGTCCGCCAACCCGCGCGCCAACTCCAGCTCGCACTACGACGTGCACTACGACGGGCAGATCTTCTACTGCGTGCCGGAGGACGACATCGCCTGGCACGCCGGGAACTGGAACGTGAACGCGAACTCGATCGGGATCGAGCACGCGGGCTACGCTCAGCGCGCGGACACGACACCGGTGCAGTACCGCAACTCGGCGCGCCTCGTCGCCTACATCTGCGTGCGCTACCGGATCCCCATCGACCGCCGGCACATCATTGGCCACGCGGAGGTCCCGCACCCCACGATCCCCGGGCGCTTCGGCGGTCGCAACGCGCACTGGGATCCGGGCCCGCACTGGAACTGGGCGCACTTCATGAACCTCGTGCGCAGCTACGCCGGCGGGGCGGCGCCGCCGCCCCCGCCGCCGCCCCCCGCCGGAATCCCGAACCTGCCCACCCTGCGCCAGGGTGCTCGTGGCGAAGCGGTCAAGGCCATGCAGCGCCTGCTCCGTGACCGCGGCTTCTCCCCGGGCCCCATCGACGGCTACTTCGGCCCCCAAACCACGGCCAAGGTCCGCGCCTTCCAGCAGTCCCGCCGGATCGTGGTCGACGGCGTCGTCGGCAACCAGACCTGGGCCGAGCTCGCCAAGCCCAGCCCCACCGCCCCGGCCCCTGCTCCTGCTCCCGCGGCTCCGGCCCCGCCGGCGGGCTCCCTGCCTCCGGGCTTCAGCCTCCCGACCTTGCGCCAGGGCGCTCGCGGTGAGGCGGTCAAGACCATGCAGCGTCTGCTCCGCGACCGCGGCTTCAGCCCCGGCCCGATCGACGGCTACTTCGGCCCGCAGACCACGGGCAAGGTCCGCCAGTTCCAGCAGTCCCGTGGGCTCGTCGTCGACGGGGTCGTCGGCAACCAGACCTGGGCCGCCCTCGCCCGAGCTACGCCGACACCTGCTGCGCCGGCCCCCGCCGCCCCGGCGCCGGCACCGTCCTACCCGCCCCTGCGCCACGGAGCCCGGGGGAGCGCGGTGGTCACCCTGCAAAACCTGCTGCGGGCGAAGGGCTTCGACCCCGGTCCCAGCGACGGCTACTTCGGCAACATGACCCTCGCCGCGGTGCGCCGCTTCCAGTCCGCTCGCGGGCTGGCCGTGGACGGCTACGTCGGC
>Ga0070729_10006686_pt1 | contig 11294 bp, 15 predicted proteins | sample tdDd472_FD_66725 | JGI IMG/M metagenome (GOLD analysis project Ga0070729, IMG submission 66725) | Marine sediment microbial communities from the Atlantic coast under amendment with organic carbon and nitrate - tdDd47.2 | ecosystem: Environmental > Aquatic > Marine > Coastal > Sediment | place...
AAAAAAAAGGTAACAAGACAGCAAAAAAGACAAAGAAGAAATTTAGTTTTAGTTATTATTTTAGCAGGTGGATTTATACTAACTACCATACTATCTATTTTATTATCTGGAATAAGCTAAAATATAAGCAAATAAAGGGTTTTTAACAATAATAATATGTAAAAACTTCATAAAAATTTATCTTGATTATTACATAACTAGTGTGCTATAATGAGCATTGTCTGAAAATCAATGGATTGTAATTTCGAGGGTAATTACAGCTACGAAAGGAAATATTAATGAACGTATTAAAAATAGCACTATATGTTTTAGTTGCACTTGATGCACTATTTTTAATTGCTGTTGTATTGATGCAGGAAGGTCAATCTGGCGGTTTAGCTGGTATGGTTGGCGGAGAATCAGAATACGGAGCTTTTTCAAAACGCTCAAAAGCAGCAAGACTAAAATCATATACTAGGATTTCAGCTGGATTGCTGATGGTATTGTGCGTTGGTTTAACTGTTATTGAAAAACTAATGTAATAATCCAAAGGTTGCAGAAAATATTAAAGACAAAAGCCAAAAGTTAGGCAGGTGAATAAAATGAAGCAAGGAATACATCCTAAATACACAAAAGCAGTTATTAAGTGTGCATGCGGCGAAACTTTTGAATCTCTTTCAAACAAAGAAGAAGTAAAAGTAGAAATCTGTTCAAAATGTCATCCTTTCTATACTGGAAAACAAAAGCTTGTAGATACAGGCGGACGTGTAGACCGTTTCAAAAGTCGTTACGGAATGTAAATATGAATTTTATGTTGCAATAATGCAGGACGTTTTATATCGTTCTGCTTTTTTGCTTATTTATGGAATTAAGAAACTTAAAAGGTGAAGAATATGACTAACAAAGACAATAGAAAAAGGAAATTGCCTAGCATCGGCGGCCAGGCAGTAATGGAAGGGGTAATGATGCGCAATGGCGAGGCTACAGCTATAGCCATTCGTAAATCAGAAAAAGTTTATTCCATTAAAAAATATAAAATAGGCAAGAAAGCTAATCAAAAGCCTTGGTATAAAAAATGGTTATTCGTTCGTGGAGTAACCAATTTTGTAGATATAATGAAATTAGGCATAACCAGCCTTAACGACTCAGTGCAAATGCTGGGAATAGAAGAAGAAGAGCCAAGTAAGTTTGAAAAATGGCTTGCAGAAAAAACAGGCAAAGACATTATGGACATAGCCATGAGTCTTGCTATTGTTTTGGGAATTGGTTTTGCAGTATTACTATTTATAATACTTCCAAATCTATTAACAACATGGTTAGGACAGAATTTAAATAGTTCTTTTGTAGTTAATCTACTAGAAGGCTTAGTAAGAATCTTGATTTTTGCAGGATATATAGTTGCAATCTCACAAATGAAAGATATAAAAAGATTCTTTGGTTTTCATGGTGCAGAGCATAAAACAATAAATGCATTTGAAGCAGGTAAAAAGCTAACTGTAGAAAACGTACAAAGCTATACAACAAAGCATCCTAGATGTGGAACTTCATTTTTAGTATTTATTATGCTTGTGTCTGTTATAGTCTTTTCATTAACAGGTTGGGAAGGTCAACTTTGGTGGCAAAGAATTTTAATGCGTATTGCATTATTACCAGTAGTTGCATCAATATCCTATGAAATCTTAATGGGACTTGCAAATAAAAATAATTTATTAGTTAGAATTCTACGTTGGCCTGGAATGCAAGTGCAAAAGCTTACAACCAATGAGCCTGATGACGGAATGGTAGCAGCTGCTATTATATCAGCTTTAGCTGTTATGGATGATGATTTATTTGATGAATATGCACCTGATGAATTCAAGCATGTAAGTGAAAGATATCAGGAAGAAGAAATAGAAGTTTTAGAATCTGTAGAAACTCAAGAGGAAACAGATAGTAGTAGTGCTGATGACGCAAAAGAAGAGCCATGTAAAAAAGAATATGCTATTATAGATTTTGAAAAAGAAAAAGCTAAAGAAAAAATAAACAAACAAGAAACTGCTAAAGCAGAAGAAATCAATGAAACTAAATCAGCTGAAAAATAAATACCCAGGTGTAGAGCACAAGGATATTATTCTATTGCTTGAAAAAATACTGGATACTACATATAGCAGAATAATGCTTTTGGACGAAATTAAATTAAATGAAGTACAAAAGCATACACTAGATAACTATATCTTAAGGCTAAAAAAACACGAACCTATACAATATGTATTAGGTTCGTGGGATTTTATAGACATTAATTTAAAAGTGGATAGCAGAGCACTTATCCCTAGACCAGAAACAGAAATCTTAGCAATTGAGGCACTTAATTTAGCTAAAAACTATAAAAAGCCTAAAATTCTAGATATCGGCTGTGGAACAGGGTGCATTGGATTATACATTAAACACATGCTAAAAGATGCTGATGTAACATTATGTGATATTTCAAAAAATGCAATATCTTTATCTAAGGAAAATGCGGATAAGTTAAATCTAGATGTTAACTTCATTCACACAGATATGAAGAACATAAAAGGTGTATATGATATTATTATATCCAATCCTCCTTACATAACTAAAGATGATATGGCTACACTTGATAAATCAGTTAAGGATTATGAGCCTGAGAATGCGCTATTTGGTGGAGATGATGGGATGGAGTTTTATAAAATCCTCTCAGTTATGCACAAAAATTTAATTAATTGTGGATATCTTGTTGTAGAAATCGGCATAAATCAAGATAAACAAGTAATAAAACTACTTGAAAATAATTTTAAAAAAATTATAATAAAAAAGGACTTAGCTCAAATACCGAGAGTTATAAGTGCTAGAAAAGCTTAGTATTAGCATTAATATATTTAAATTATAAAGAATGGATTAGTAAATATGTTTATAGAAAAGGTAAAAAGCATAAAATCAACATACGAAGAACTTAATCAGTTTTTATCTCAACCAGATGCAATGGAAGATCAAAACAAATGGAAAGATTCGTTAAAAAAACAAGCTGAACTTGCACCAATTGTTGAAAAAATTGATGAATATCTAAATGTCCAAAGAGACTTGGAAGAAATTCAAGAGATATTAAGTTCTGATGATAAAGAAATGATAGAGCTTGCAAAAGAAGAACATATTCCACTAAAGGAAAAGGGCAAAGCTTTAGAAGATGAGATAAAGGTGCTACTTATCCCTAAAGATGTTAATGACGACAAAAACGTTGTTTTAGAGATCAGAGCAGGTACTGGTGGGGAAGAAGCAGCACTATTTGGTATGGTTCTACTTCGTATGTACATGTATTATGCTGACAAAAACAAATGGACAGCAGAAATAATGGATATATCAGAAACAGACATCGGTGGATGTAAGGAAGCTACCATTTTAATCTCAGGTAAAAATGTTTATTCTAGACTAAAGTTTGAGTCTGGTGGTCATAGAGTACAAAGAGTACCAGAAACAGAAAGCGGCGGACGTATTCACACAAGTGCAGCAACTGTTGTTATTATGCCAGAAGCTGAAGATGTAGACTACGAAATCAACCAAGGTGATTTAAGAATAGATACATACAGAGCTAGTGGTGCTGGTGGTCAGCATGTTAATAAAACTTCATCAGCTATCAGAATTACACACGAACCGACAGGGGTTGTTGTTACTTGCCAAGATGAGAAGTCTCAAACCAAAAATAAAGCAAAAGCAATGCGTGTTTTAAAAACTAGAATTATGGATATGCTAGAAACTGAAAAGAACACAGAACGCGCTCAAGAAAGAAAAGGTTTGGTTGGTTCAGGAGATAGATCAGGTCGAATTAGAACTTATAATTATCCACAGGGTAGGGTAACTGATCATAGAATAAATCTTACATTGTATAAATTGGACGCAATATTGCAAGGTGAGCTTGACGAGATAATTGAGCCACTAATCATCGAAGATAGACAGGCTAAAATGGGCAGTGATGAATGAGAGAAGTGAATCATGTTTCTATATAGTAACATGATTTAATATCACTCTGTACAATAGAAGTTATATTTAACTTAATAGTTTTTATGAGCGAGGCAATGTTTTATCAATTGATAAGATTTTACCTCCTTTATTTTTACCTATTAGTATAAAGTCTTTGCTAATCCATTAAGATATGTTGATGGTTTAGAATATATATGTTAAAATGTGACAAAAAATATAATGAGGTAGATTTATGATACTATACGGAGCAAGAAGGACTTACCATGGACAAAAAGTAATAGAGGAAATGCAATGCGAAAAATGTGATAGTACCACATATGTATTAATTAATGAGTACTTTGCTGCACATATTTTCTATATTCCTTTTCTAGCTGTAGCATGCAACACTTTAGCAATTTGTCCATCATGCAAAAAAAGATATTCCTTAAAGAAATTTAATAATAAATATAATCTAGGTTTAACCAAAGAAGATCAAAACACCATTAAAGATCAGTTACACGAACAACTTACTGATGAGGAAAAGAACAAGTATAAACGTAGAAGTGCTATTGGCTATACTGTAGCTTGTCTAGCTCTTGCATTATTTATTATTGTGCTAGTTTCATCTGCAATCGGTTGATAAATAAAAAATTATTTAGTTACAAATAATTAAAACTGAATCTTATAAAAGTAGAAAAGTTCTTATTATAGCTTTATATTGCTATTCTACACATACTTATCATCATATATTATTGACTTTTGCACTTCAATATGATAAACTATTTCGGCAAGCCGCACAGTCAAGGTACAAAAAGAGGTATTAAACCCACCTTAAAAGTTTGTAGTTTTTACAAACGTCTGGCGAGCCCTAAAAAAAGGAGTAGCAGAATGTACGCAATCATAGCAACAGGCGGAAAGCAACATAAAGTTGCAGTAGGCGACACAATTTATGTTGAAAAGCTAGAAGTTGCCGACGGAAAAAAAGTGAAATTTGACACTTTAATGTATTCTGACGGCAAAAAAGTTAAAGTTGGAGCACCATTAGTTAAGGGTGTAACAGTTGAGGGTAAAGTACTTAAGCAAGTAAAAGGTAAAAAAGTTATCGTTTTTAAGTATAAACCAAAGAAGAACATTCGCAAAAAACAAGGTCACCGCCAAAAATATACAGCTGTTGAAATAACAAGTATAAAAGCAGCGGCAGACAAGTAAGGAGGATTATAGTATGGCACATAAGAAGGGCGTTGGTTCATCCAAAAATGGTCGTGAGAGCGAAAGCAAACGATTAGGTACAAAATGTGGTGATGGACAATTTGTCACAGGTGGCAGCATTATAGTTCGCCAGCGTGGCACAAAAATCCATCCAGGAAATAACGTAGGCATCGGCGGAGATGATACATTATTTTCACTAGTAGATGGACGTGTAAAATTTGAGCGTAAGGATAAAAAACGCAAGCAAGTTAGCGTATATCCTGTAGCACAATAACAGAGCTAAAGAAAGCACAGCTAATCGGCTGTGTTTTTTTGTTACATCATTATAAAAAAGATGATATAATCTAAAAAAACTGGAGGTAGATATGAGATTAAGGAAAATTGACTTTATTGATTTTGAATCAAAGAATGTTCTAACAAAAAAGACATGGCTAGTACTAATAATGGTGGCAGTTGTTTACTATTCATATATTATGATTTCTACTTTATTTACAATTATTGTCGCATTTATACAAGCAATGAACACTGGCGCTGATTTTATGAGCGTACTAGATACAGATTCTTTAAAACTTTTCTCATTGTTTTTAACAAGCTTAGGCATTATTATTAGCCTTCTTTATGTACGATTTTTAGAAAAAAGGTCACTTAGTACAACAGGGATAGTAAAAAAAGGGTTGTTAAAGCAATATGCCATAGGATATTTGCTTGGTATACTTATGATTGGCTTGCCAACTCTAGCTACAATTGTATTTAATGGCAATGTGTATGTTAATGCTAACGCTAACTATGGACTTCTCGCACTTTATTTTTTAGGATTTTTAATCCAAGGAGCATCAGAGGAAATAATGATTAGAGGCTACTTGCTTACAACATTAGCCAAAACAACTAATAAGCTGTGGGCTATTATACTTTCTTCTGTTGTTTTTGCATTATTACATATTGTAAATCCAAGTATGGGAATAATACCATTTTTAAATCTTTTTCTTTTTGGTGTTTTTGCAGCACTCTTTTTCTTAAGAACAAAAAACATATGGGCAATTAGTGCAATTCATTCAGCATGGAATTTCTTCCAAGGTAATGTATTTGGTATCCAAGTAAGCGGGCAAATTTTTAACGAAAGCGTCCTAAATATAAAATCTACTGCACCAGAGATACTATCAGGTAGTGATTTTGGTCTAGAAGGCGGATTGTTTGTAACTATATTATTGGTAGTTGCAACTCTCATCACTGTTTTCTATGGTGATAATAAACTAGTAGGAGAAGAAGATACACATGAAGATAATGTTGAAAGCTAAATACATCAATTCGTGAAAGAAAGTAGATTAGTATATGAAAGAATTAGACTTTATCTTATTTGAAAAGGAAGTCAGACAACTTTTAAGTCATATAACACAAATGTCCTTAGCTACTTGTAACAACAATAAAGTTACTGCTCGCACAATATTTGTAATCTGCAAAGACTTTGACATACTCTTTTTAACAAAGAGATCCTACAATAAGTATAAGCAAATATTGAAGAATCCAAATGTAGCATTATGTGTAGATAATATACAAATTGAAGGTATTGCTTATATAAAAGGTCATCCTCAATTAGAAGAAAACAAAAAGTTTGTTGATTACTGTTTAGAAAACGGTTATGAAAGTTTTAAAAGATATATGAAAAATAAAACTACTGCCTTAATTCAAGTAGAGCCTAAATTGATTACTCTATGGAAAGGTAATGGTAGGGAGTATTTAGATTTAGATAAGCAGACAGCTTACAGAGTAGGTTAGTTTAAATAGAAATTATGCATAGCATTACTACTATAAATCAAAAAGATAGATTATGGAAGTGTATCCAAACAGTTTTTCAAAGGATAACTGCAACAGCGAAAGATGTCTCTGTAAGAGGTATTGAAAGTTGATAGAGCAAATCTAAAATAAATAACAGCATGAGTTGTCCCAGCATTGCTGCTGGGACAATCTCGTATAAAAGGTATGGTTTATGATAAAAGCATTAAAACAATCTCCAAGAGGTGAGACAAAAGATTTCCTATCCATATTGTTCAGGCTGTCTTTGCCTGTTATATTCCAAAACGTATTACATTCTCTAGTAAATCTAATAGATGCTATTATGGTTGAATCCCTAGGAAATGTAGCACTTAGTGGAGTAGGGCTTGGCAATCAAGTATATTTTATTATTCACTTAATCATCTTTGGCGTTGCAAGTGGAATATCGGTTTTTATATCCCAGTACTGGGGTAATCAGGATTTAAAAGGTATACATAAATCTATGGGGTTAGGCTTTGCAATTCTAATGCCTATTCTGGTTTTAGCAACAATATTAGTAATAGCTTTCCCCGTGCAAGTATTAATGCTATTTACAACAGATAAAGATATTTTAGTAGAAGGCGCAAAATATTTAAGAGTAGTTTCAATATCTTATATTTTTTCAGGCATTACAATGATACTTGGACAATCATTAAGAAGCACAGAAAATGTACTAGTTCCATTTTTATCAACAGTTGCTTCCTTAGCTATTAATGTATTTTTAAATGCTATGCTAATATACGGTATTTGGATATTCCCAAAACTAGGAATTGTAGGAGCTGGTCTTGCAACTGCTATTGCAAGAGTAATTGAAACAATAATTCTGCTAGTTGTTATATACACCAAAAGTTCTCCTGTAGCATTTAAAATAAAGAATGCCTTCTCTTTTACCAAAGAATTTATAATAAGGTTTTTCAAGACATCCTCCTTTGTTATATTAACAGAAACTCTATGGGGGTTTGGCACAACTCTATTTTTTGCAGCATATGGTCGTGTATCAGGTGGCAGCAATGTTATTCAGGAGGTTGTGGCCGCAGTTAATGTTTCGAAAACCATAGAAAATCTAGTACTGGTTTTCTATTGGGGATTTGCAGCAGCTAGTGCAGTAACCGTAGGCAAGTTTATTGGACAGAATATGTTCCAAAAAGCTCGACGCTATGCATATAGATTTATTTTAACTGGATTAATCGCTGGTGTTATTTTAGGTACAACATTATTTATAATAAGCAATCCTGTGCTTTCATTTTTTGATGATATGTCTCCTAATGCTAGAAACTATGCAAGGATATACATAACTATGTTTTCCATATTTCTTTTCTTGCGTGGGTCCTGTGCAATTACTACAGTAGGCATTTTAAGAAGTGGGGGAGATACAATCGTTGCAATGCTGATTGATATAGTTCCTCTATATCTAATAGTATTACCTGCAATGTTTATATCTGCGATTGTGTTTAAGTTTTCACCAATTGTTCTTTTCATTATTGCAATGAGTTATGATTTGCTTAGGTTTGCACCGTCCTTAATAAGGATATTGGGTAATAAGTGGATGAAGAATGTTGTTGAATAGTGGATTTTTTAGCTTCAGAAGCTAGGAACTCATCATTTTCTTGTCTTGACACAAGAAAACGGATGCAAAAGAAAGTCAAGACTTTTCAATGCAGCTTGACAGAAAAGGCAGTATTATTCAATAAACCGATATAAAATCAATGCTTTTTGCGCCTTCGCGATAGTGAACAATAATACCTTTTCCTACTGCTAGTTCAAAGTCGAATCGAGTTAGTGATAACATGTTTTTCATGTGCTGGAAATAAAGATTAACTTTTCATATTTATTAATTGTTTTATATTCTTCCACAGTATGAAGCCATCTAATTTAGATGGTTTTCATATTTAGACGGAAGATAAGACTCATCACAATAGAAATAATATAATACCTAGAATTAAAATTAAATACCTGTAACAATCTTGTTTTAACTGGTGCTGTTAATGTAGTAACTACTACAGTTAAGGAGATTTTGGGGATATATTGGAGGCGATCGTGAAGTTAGTTATTTTAGGTAATGGCTTTGATTTACATCATGGCTTAAAAACATCATTTGTAGATTTTAGAAATCATCTATTATCAAATGGAGAAGAAGATTTCGTAAACATAATTGACACAATAATTGAAAAGCACAAAGGCGATTCGGAAGTTGCGAGTATGTGTTGGAACGATGTTGAAAGATATTTTTTTACCGAGTTTAATAGTACAAATATGCTTACTATAGGTAATCAAGAAAGACAGAAAGTAAAAGATGAACTAGAATATAATATGGAGGAATTTACTTTAAAATTATTTGAGTATTTAAAAGAAATTTCAGACAATCCTACCTTTGATAAGAATCAAACAATAAGTAAAGAAATATCATCAACAAATATAATACTTACTTTTAACTATACTAATTTATACAAGGATTATTTTCAAGGTAATCTCGGTGAAGTCTTTCATATACACGGCGATTTGTCCGAAAAAAACCTGCCTTTAATTGGCCATTGGTCGTAGCTCACTTAAGTCTGAAGATTATAATGTTATATATTCTAACCATTTTCTACATAAACCTGCTTTAGCTCTAAAGCAAAATGGTTTAAATTTCGAAACCAATCTGGGAAATTTTACTAAGAAGCACGTTTCTACAATAAATGAAGTAGTCGTAATCGGTTTTTCATTTGGAGAGAGTGACGAGCATATTTTTAATATACTTGAAAACTTATTAATAAAACAGCAAAGTGAAGCAAATATGCGCTATGAAAGTGCAGAGAAAATACCTAAAATCAAATTTAAGATTTTTAGTTACAATGAGGATGAAACAAATGCAACAATCAACAGAATTAAACAGAAATTAAGTAAAAGAAGATTCACTGTTAAAAAAACTGGGCGCAGATTTCATCCCTAAAAAGAAGACGTTATATCATTTGAAAAACTTTACTATTCTTGGTTATATAACCTTTGAGTAAATTGAATGATATTATTTATTTTAAACAACAAAAAGAAAATAGACAAATACAGTAATGCTAATAATAAGTATTTTTCCTTAACTACCGTAAGTCAATTTTTATTATGTAGTTTACACATGCAATAAACTACATAATGCTTCATAAGCTAATTGTGCATATCTAATGCAATAACTATTAAATAATTTTACTTATACCTTCAAAACAACCTCATCACAATACTCTTCACATTTTTTAGCAAATTCTTCTAAATACTCTTTGCTGTGGGGCTGTACGTTAGCCTTAAACCTATCGCATTCCCTCAGGTGTTGTGGTTTTACATATTGTTGTATAGCGTATCTAGACAGCTTAGGAAGCTCCCTGATAGCATCTAGCATCTCATCACCTGTTATCTGTGGTATCATAGTTGTTCTTATTTCATATTTAATTTGGGATTTCACAACATACTCTATAGTCTTTCTTGCTATATCTCCATCTGCACTTCCATCGCATATCTTATTATATTTATCAAATGGAGACTTCAAATCTATTGCAATATAATCAATTAATTCATCTTCAATTAATTTCTTAACTACGTCTAGATTACTACCATTTGTATCAAGTTTTACTTTATATCCTAAAGATTTTATTTGATCAACAAATTCGACTAAGCTACTCTGTAGAGTAGGCTCTCCACCGCTTATTACAAACCCCTTAATAAGTCCTGCTCTTTTTTTTGCAAAGTTAAGTATTTCATTTGTATCCAGCAGTTCATCACCAGATAGTATCTGTCTGTTATGGCAATAGAAGCAATCATAATTGCAATAGGGTGTAAATACAGCAATAGATACCAATCCAGGGTAATCTACCATCGAGCTTTTCTGCATACCAGCTATTTTAAATTCCATATGTACTTGTATTTTCCTTCTCTTTATATCTTAGTTTATTATGCACTATTATTTTCCATATGGCAATATTAAATAGTACTACTTTCATTTCTTGTAGACCATCAAATATCTCCAGAAAACTAATCTTCTTAAACTTATTTTATTGGACAAGAGTTTAGAATATGACTCTTTTAATTCATTAAAATAATCATACTCATCATATTTACTATGCTCTTGCCATAATGCTTTTTCCTGCGGATCTATTGCAAGAGACTTATTATAAATTAATCTAAGAATTATATTTGATGGTACTGCAACTAAATCTAGAAATCTATCTAATACACCCCTACGTTCATATAAATCCAAAACTATAAATACACCACCATCCTTAAGCAATCTTATTACTTTTGGTAGGGCAGTTGTTAAATCAAGATGGTGAAATGTTGCTACACTTACTATGCAGTCATATTTATTTTCCTCATCAAACTCA
>Ga0070729_10006688_pt1 | contig 11292 bp, 2 predicted proteins | sample tdDd472_FD_66725 | JGI IMG/M metagenome (GOLD analysis project Ga0070729, IMG submission 66725) | Marine sediment microbial communities from the Atlantic coast under amendment with organic carbon and nitrate - tdDd47.2 | ecosystem: Environmental > Aquatic > Marine > Coastal > Sediment | place...
TGCTCGTTGGCAAGGTCTGCAAGACGGAACAGCAGGAAGATTTTCTGCTGCGGGTCTTCGGTGATGGCGATCTGGCGGGTGATGATTTCACCGTAGATTTCGTGGTGTTCGCTGTCGCGGAAGATTTCTTCCAGGTTGCCCAGTTCTTCCACGTTGGGATTGTCGTCCAGAACCTTGCGGGTGTAATCGATGGCCCGGCCGGCGTCTTCAACATGCTGGAAGTACAGGGAGGCAAGGCGCAGATTGATCTGCTTCTGCTTTTCGGGCTCAACCCGGGTCAGCAGCAGGTTCAGCAGGTCGGCGAGTTTCTGCCATGCCTTGTTGTTGATGTAGATGTCTTCCAGCATACCCACGGCTTCCATGTCCGAGGGGGCCAGTTCCAGAACCTTGCGGTACAGGTTGACCGCTTTGTCTTCCAGGTTCAGGTAGGTGCGATACACATAGGCCAGCTTCTTGTTGTAGCGGACCTTGTCTTCGGGTTTGCGGGCGCGGCGCAGCTGTTTTTGGATATGAACAACAAGCTGGTCCCACAGTTCCATGGACTCGAAAAGATTTTCCATCTTTTCGATGACTTCGGTGTTGGACTCGTCGAACTGTAACACGCGGTTATAGAGGTTAAGGGCTTCCTTGGTGCGTTCGAGCTTTTCGAACAGCACGTCACCCATGCGGGCGTACAGGCGGGCCTTGTTGGTATCGCCGCGGGCGATGCGGACTTCGGCTCGCAGCACCTGAACCAGCTGGTCCCAGCGTTCCTCTGCCTCGTACAGCCGTTGCAGGGAGTGCAGGGCATCGGTGTTGTCCGGTTTTTCCGAAAGGATTTCTTCGTAGATGCTGATGGCGGTTTCGTTGTCCTCAAGTTTGGTTTCCCACAATGAGGCCACCCGCAGCTTCTGCTCGAAGACCGCTTTCTTGTTATCAAGCAGCTTGATCTTCTGAGGAATCAGTTCGACCAGCTCAACCCACATTTCTTCCTGCTCGTACAGGGTATCCAGTTTTTCTGCGGCATCGATGTTTTCGGCGTCAATGGCCATGATGTTGCGCAGCTGGACAATGGCGTTCTGGTAATCCGCGAGATGTACTTCGCATACTTCGGCGACCTGGGTGTAAATCTCGATTTTGGTCTCGGCCTGTTCCACCTGCTGGACGATTTCCAGATAGGTTTCCACCAGACCCTCGTATCCACCGGTGGCCACCGCAAGGCGTTCCAGTTCGGCGGCGACGATGGGATCTTCGTAATCCTCCATGTAGAGGCGGCGGGCGGTAGCGTAGGCGGATTCCTCGTCTTCAAGGCGAAGTTCGTGGATTTCCTTGATTTCCGTCAGCAGATCAACCTTGAGCTGGTGATCTTCCACGGTTGCCAGTTTGCGTTCCTGCAGGTCGGCAATCTTGTCCCAGCGGTCCATTTCTTCATACACGGGCCGCAGAACGCCAAGGCTCTGCTCCTGGAATTCCGGATTGCTGACAAGATCCGTGACATTGTCGAAGGGCGGTTCGTAGTCGCGGTTCTCGTTGATAATCTCTGCATAGAGTTCGATGGAGCGGGGAACGTCTGCAAGCTGATGCTGCCACAGTTCGGCGCGGCGGAACAGCAGTTCCACCCGGATTTCGCCGTCCTGGGTAAGGCGTGCCAGATGTTCCAGGGTGCCTTCGAGTTCCTGCCATTTTTCGGTGTCGCTGTACAGGCGGTCCAGTTCGATCAGGGCGTTCATGTTGTCTGCATCGTTTTGCAGAACCACATTGTAGGTGCCGATGGCGGCTTCCACGTCCTGAATATTGGATTCCTGAATGTTGGCGGCCAGGAACAGCAGGGACAGTTTGTCGGTCAAAAGTTCGCTGAGGTCTGCCTTGCGGAACAGCATTTCCACCATTTCCGTCCAGCGTTCCAGCTCTTCGTAAATGGTCTGCAGGGTGTCCAGCAGGTCGTATTCTTCGGGGCGCTGTTCCAGTGCCTGACGGTAGAAGGGCTCGGCGTTGGCCGGGCTGTCCAGACGATGCAGATGGATGTTACCGATGCGGTCCCGGTAGGTGTACAGGGCGTTGTCGTCTTCACCCAGTTCGTCAAGCATCAGGGTGTAGTGTTCGACAAGCTGCTGCCACTGATCCAGCTCAATGGCCAGTTCGGAAAGGTGATCCGCCAGACCGGTATCCATGGGATGGGCGGTGATGGCGCTGCACCAGTAGTCGAAGGAAGAGGCGGCATCGGAAAGTTTTTCTTCGTAGATTTTTGCGATGCGCTCGTTGAGGCTGCGTTTTTCGTCGGCCTCGGTGGCGTGGCGTTCCTGAATTTGCAGCATCTGAATGAGGCGGTCCCATTCTTCTTCAACATCGAACAGGGGTTCCAGAATGCGGCTGGCGCCCAGTTCAACTGCTTCGTCGCCAAGCATTTGTTCCAGCAGTTCCCGGGCCTCGAAGTGATCCATTTCCGCGTCGACGACGTCGGCGAGAGTCTGCAGGGCTTCTTCACCAAGGGAAAGCTGCTGCCACTTGACCTGCGCCATCTGGGTAAAGACATGACGTTTCTCGCCGTCTTCTTCCAGAATCAGCAGTTCGTGTTCCAGAATGCCGATGAGGTCGTCCCACATGGCCTCGCTGCGGCACAGACGGGCCAGGGCGTGCAGGGCGTCGCGGTCCCGCTCGTCGAGTTCCAGCATTTCGCGGTACACGTCAATGGCGGTGCGGTTGTCTGCAAGCTCGTCCTCATAGATGTTGCAGATGCGGAAGTATACGGTTTTCTTTTCTTCCAGATCTTCGGCGATATCCAGCTTGAGGCGCAGGATTCCGATGAGTTCGCTCCACTGCTGTTTGACCGAGTAGATGCGTTCCAGTTTGTTCAGGGCATCGCGGTGCTTGGGTTCGATACCCAGCACGATCTGCAGTTTTTCCGTGGCGCTGTCGAGGTTTTGCAGATATTCCTCGTACAAGCGGGCGGCCTGCAGGGCCAGCGGAATGATAAGGGCCTGCTGTTCTTCTTCTTCGCTTGCCTGCACCTGACCGAGTTCTTCTTCGTACAGGGCAACCAGATCCTCGAAACGACCAAGCTCGCTGGCCAGGCGTTCCAGCTGGTTCTGGATGTATTCGTGACCGGCGACTTCGCGGAAGGCACGGGTGTAGGCAACGTATGCCATGGTGGTGTCTTCAAGCCGGTTCTCGTAAGTGTCGGCGATGGTCAGCAGCAGATCCGCCTTGCTCTCGCGGCCTTCGGTGAACTGGATTTGATATTCCAGAGCATCGATGTACTTGGGCCACTGTTCGGCCTTCTTGTACAGGGGCGCCATGAAGGGAGCCAGATCCTGCTGGTATTCCTGTTGCTCAAGATAGAGTTCCAACGCGGCAAAGGCCTGGCCGTGATCGTGTTTGGCTTCAATGATGCTGCGGAACCAGGTAATGGCGTTGACCGGCTGCTCCAGGCGATCCTCAAAGAGCATGGCCAGCTTGAGCATGGTGTCGATTTTGTTTTCTTCGTCCGGGGCCTGATCCACCTGATACTGTAGTACCACGGCGGTCTTTTCCCAGTTCTCGGTTTCGGCGTACAGTTGCAGCAGGGTCAGCTGTACCTGACCATCGGTCACATCGAGATCCAGCAGCATTTCGTAGTAGGGCAGGGCTGCCAGACGTTCGTTGAGCTGGTCGGGGTTTTCGTACAGTTCACAAATGGACCACAGCAGATCCCGTTTTTCGGAATCATCGTCGGCCAGCTCGATGCGCTGCAGGTAGATGTCCACCAGCTCGGGCCAGAGTTCCGCCTTGCGGCACAGGACTTCCAGAGCGCGGATGGCGGTAAGGTTGACGGGATCGTGGTTCAGGACTTTGCGGTATGCCCGGATGGCGTCATCCTGCTGGGCAAGGATTTCCTCGTAGAGCTGGGCGGCTTTCAGCAGCAGGGCGCGGGCGCTGTCGTGGTCTTCGCCAAGGGCGTCGCTGCCGCGCTCGTACACGTCTGCCAGTTCTTTCCAGTATCCCAGTTCGCTGGCGAGTTTTTCCAGCTCGAACAGGGCTTCTTCGTTATGGGGATCTTCAATGAATACCCGGGTAAAGCCCTCGAAGGCTTTGACAGGATCTTTGAGTTTCTCCTGGTAGATGGCCGACAGCTTGGAGAGCAGCTTTTGCTTTTCGGCTGCGTCTTCCTGATGGCGAAGCTGAATTTCGTGAACGCTGACCAGTTTGAGCCATTCCTTGGTTTTGGTCAGCTTCATCTCGATTTCATTGGCGACTTCAAGCTGGGTTGCTTCCTGTTCCAGCAGGCGGTCGATAAGCTGCTGAACGTTTTCGCGCTCGTAGTTGTTGCGAATGACCTGAAGATAAATCTTCATGGCCTCGTCAAGGGTGTCCAGCCGGTGTTCGTACAGTTCACCGATGGCGATGCGCAGCGGAACGATTTCCTCTTCTTCCCGCAGGAGGTTCAGCTTGTGCTTGAACAGTTCCAGCAGGTCGTCCCAGCGTTCCATTTCCCGCAGTACCGAAGACAGCAGGTCGATGACTTCGAAGTCGTTTTCGCGCTCGGCCAAAAGGGTGGCCAGAATAATACGGGCAGAGTCGGTATCCTCCAGCACATTGCGCTTGAGGTCGGCCATTTTGAGGCTGAGTTCACGCTTGCTGGTGCGTTCTTCGAGCTTGTCGATTTTGCGTTCCCACAGGGCATACAGTTCTTCCCACTGCCCCATGTTTTCGTACAGGCGCTCGGCGGCTTCAATAACCGGCAGGTTGACATCTTCCGCCTCAAGGCGTTCCAGCAGATACTCCAGAGCGCGTTCCGATTCGGCAAGTTCTTCCCGGGCGATCATGGACTGACGCAGCAGCAGGGTCTCTGTGCGCAGTACGTCGTCGGTAAACTGTCCCTTTTTGGTTTCAAGGGCGCTCAGATAGCCTTCCCAGTCGCCGGTTTCAACCGCCAGGGTTTCCACATTGGAGCTGGGATCAACACCGGAGGTGTAGATATATGCCTGCAGCGCCCAGTTAAAGGCCTGCTGTTTATCTGCCAGTTCCACAATATACAGGCCGGAAAGTTTTTCGGCGTATTCCCGTTTTTTGTCATCTTCGGGGCTGGTTTCAAACAGCACCGCCAATGCCCGGGAGAGTTCTTCGTGTTGTTTGTGACGTTCGTACACCGGAGCCAGATAGCCGGCGGCTTTATGCCGTGCGTCTTCCTGTTCCAGCAGGCGTTCCAGCCCCTGAATTGCTTTGCCGATTTTTGAGTTGAGCAGCAGGATATCGCCATACAGATCTGCGGCAACTTCGTATTCCTGCATGATCTGTTCATGGATTTCACCAAGTTCCAGTTTGGCGTCGATGATGGCTTCATCACTTTTGGAGAGGTTCAGTTCCTCATTGAGGTGAGCAACCAGTTTCTCCCACTGTTCGGCCTGACGATAGTAACTGCGCAGTTTGGCGCGGGCCTGTTCGTGGCCCGGCTGTTTTTCCAGCAGCTGTTCAAGAACCTCAATGGCGTCGTCAATGCGTTCCAGTTTGCGGTGGTTGACATCCGCCACTTCCAAAGAAAGGGTGGCTGCTTCTTCTTCGTCTTCCAACAGCGGCAACAGGCGGCTGGCGAATACGGAGTAGTGAGGCCAGGATTCCGCAAAGAGGTAGAACTCCACAACGGTCCGCAGCACGGTGGGGTCTTCCGGGGAATACTGCGCCGCTTCCACCAAAGAGGCTTCGGCTGCATCCGTGTTGTTGAGTTCTTCCATATTGATCTGGGCAATGGTCAACGCGTAGTGAGCCTTGACCTTGTCGTCTTCAATGCTTCCCTGACGTTCCGCCAGCATCTGTACCAGACGCTCGGAGCGTTCAAGTTCGCGGGCCAGCCGACGCATTTGCGGAAGAATATCGGTTTCGATGGGATTGGCGGTCAGGGCCTGTTCCAGCCAGCGGAAGGCGGTTTCCCGTTCGTCCAGATATTCGTCATGCAGGTTGGCGAGTTTCCGGTACAGGGGAGCCCGCTCTTCGTTGCTTTCCGCGTCATCAAGCAGATTCCGGTATCCCTGGGAAAGTTTGTCGTAATCCTGCTTGCTCAGATAATAGGGTTCCAGAGCCGTGAAGATAACATTGGTCTGGCTTCCCTGTTCCAGCAGGCGCTCCAGGGCTTCAATACTGGGCAGATGATTTTCTTCCAGTTTCAGGACTTCGGAATACGCGGTAATGGCGCCGTCCACATTGGAAAGCCGGTGCTCGTACAGATCACCCAATTGATAATACAGGTTGATGCGTTCCGGCATGGATGTGAGGATATCAAGCTCGGCCTCAATGGTAGTCGCCAGCTTGTCCCACTGTTCCAGATCGCGGTACAGGTGCTCCATGCTCTTGTAGGCTTCGATCTCTTCGGGGAAGAGTTCAACCACCCGGGCAAAGGTTTCGGCGGCTTCTTCGTTGCGTCCCAGTTCTGTTTCCAGAATCTGACCGCGTTCCATCAGTACGCCGCGCCGTTCGTCGTCGTCGTCAGAGACTTCGATCATACGGGCGTAGACGTCCACCAGTTTTTCCCACTGTTCATCTTTAAGATGCAGCTTGCCCAAAGCGCGCATGACAACGATGTCATTGCCGTCCATCTCCAGCAGACGCAGGTACAGGACTTCCGCCTTGTCGTACAGGCTCAGTTCACGGTCCAGAATGCTGGCAGAGTGCATCAGCAGATTATGGCAGGCTTCCGGGTCTTCTTCGCACAGAGCTTCTGACTGATGGTTGTATATTTCGATGACTTCTTCAAAGGCATCAATTTGGGAGGCGGCTTTTTCAAGGGCCTCAAGATATTCCACGTTTCCGGGTTTAAGGGCTTCTGCCGCTTTTGCCGCTTCAAAGGCTTCGTCGTACTGGTCCAGCAGCAGGCGAAGTTCGATCAGCTCCAGCCCGGAGGTTGCCCGTTGCTCGGTATCGGGATCGTGGGCAGCGATGACGGCAATGGATTTGGCAAGATTGAGGTCTTCCTGATCCTCTTTGTAATAGGGAAGCAGCGCCCGTGCGGCTTCGACACAGGTTTCATCAAGATCAAGGGCTTCTTCGTAATAGTCGCGGGCCGTAAAGGGGCTTTCAAGCTGATTTGCCATAAGCTCCGCAAGGGCCAGCAGGTTGCGAACTTTGAAGGAGGGATCGGGAGACAGTTCGATGCGGCGTTCATACTGCTGGGAAAGCTCGACCCAGAGTTCTTTTTCCACCAGTATTTTGCATACCGCTTCAAAGGCCTCGTTTTTGGTGGGGTCGAGTTCGTAGGCCTCTTCAAACATTTTTTGGGCTTTTTCAGTGTCGCCCTTATCTTTATAATAGCTTGCTGCCCTGGTGAGGCAGTAGCTTTTCATTTTTTCGTCGCGGGTGCGTTCAAAGATCGACTCATAAAATTCTACCAGACGATCCATGTCGCCCAGTTCATGCAGGAAGCGCTCGGAAAGATTCAGGGCGCGGACATTTGCAGAGTTGAGCAGTAAAGCCTTTTGCAGGGCATCGATGATGCCTTCCTGGTCGTCACGGTTGTAGAGGTACAGGAATGCCGCTACCTTGAAATACAGGCGGCTTGCTTCGGATTTTTCCGCCATGTCCCGGGCCTGCTCCAGCCACAGAGGAACAATGGCTTCCCATTCCTTGGCCTGATTGTCGATTTCCTTGATGCGCTTGGTGGCGGTTGATTTCTTCTTTTTACTGGGTGCATTCTCGGCGGCCCGCTGCAGCAGCTCCCGGGTGCGTTCCAGTTCAAAGGGATCTTCGGCCAAAGCATCGGCGGTGGCGATAATGGCGCCAAAGGCCTCTTTGGGTTCGCCGTATGTGGCGATCTGCTTTTCCAGTTGCTCCAAAGCAGCGTCGAAATCCTGGCGCTCCAGATGCAGGGTGCGCATGGCGGACAGCGCTTCGGTGTGTTCCGGCATATCGGAAAGAGCGGCGGTGAGATACTGCTCACGTTCCGTCAGATCGCCGCCTTCACGGCTTTCCAGTTCCGCCAGCTTAAGAGCAAAGCCTACCCGGACTTCCGGGTCGTCTTCGTTCTCGTAATATTCTTTGACAAGCCGTTTCAGCTTGCGGTGCTGTCCGGTTTCTTCCCAGTATGCCTGAAGCTGGTCGATGGCTTTTGCATTGCCGGGTTTGACTTCCAGCAGCTGCAGAAGGGTACGTTCCATCTCTTCGGTGTTTTGCAATTTCTCGCGGTACACCTCTGATGCCTGCAGATACAGCTTTTCTGCCTGTGAAGCAACAGCGCCCGCCCGTGTCTCGTACAGTTTGGCGAGCTCCTCCCAATTTTCCTGTTCCGTGAAGAGTTTGTCCAGCGCTTTGAATGCGGGGACGTTCCCAGGGGTGGTTTCGAGGATTTTCAGGTAATTTTTGATTTGCTTATCCATAGGCCTCACCTGTTACTGCAACGTTAAAATAGTTATTAACTAAAGTTCCGCTAAAATTTTTCGACCAACCTAGACTACCATCAGACCGGAATTTGTCAATTAGGCATATCCTTTTTAAATAGTATTAATAATGTAGAGTACCGATAAAAAAAAGATGCGGGATTGTTACGGAGGACAGGGAAAGGTTGTTGCCGGGCAATATGAAAAAACGCTCTCCGGAAACCGGAGAGCGTTTGATTGATGAAGTTGGTGGCGATGGAGGGATTTGAACCCCCGACGCATCGGATATGAGCCGATTGCTCTGACCAACTGAGCTACATCGCCACAGCGCAGTTGTTTATATGCAAAGAGAGCCATTATGTCAAAATTTTTTTACGTTCAAATGCCATTTTTTTGCATATTTTCGTGCCTGATTTATTCCACCGGGTCATCCAGGACATGAAATGTTTTTCTAAACCGGCTTTTGGTGTGGGGAATATACAGGCTGACAGACACACCAATAGACTGTGGAAAGGTGAGGGTAAAACGCCCTTCGGCGGCAAAATCACTGCTTACGGAATGCACCAGATTTGATCCGGGGATAACGGCAAACAGGGGGTTGATGTCAATCTCTGTCCGGAGACGGCCAACCAGGCGCTTGCCGGAACTGTCCCGTGGTATTGGCACCAGCTCGGCATGATCGTTGGTTTCAATGGTGATATTGTCTCCCTCCTTTTCTTCCCAGCCACCCCAAAAATAGTCCGGAGCCTCAATGAGTATTGAGCTTTGAGCTGCATTGCTGAAACGCAGGGTAATGCTGTCCAGAACCTCATCTTCATACATGGCCTGAAGGCTCAGTTTTCCCGGTGCGCTTTGTTGCAGTCTGACATCCGGCAGCGATTCGGGATTGCCCGAATCAATGACGTTCTCCAGGATAAGATTACTGTTTTTAACCCGATGATAGATGTTCCAGGGGTCATGTACCCGGGATGCGCCTTTTTCCGTGAGCGAGACTTCTACCAGATGATTAAAATTTGTGATCAGCGCTTCTTCCGTCAGATTGCCATCCAGTTCGTAGCCGGTTTCAATTTCGTATTTCAGCATACCGCTTTCTCCCTCTGCGGATACAGAGGTGCTGGAGCAGGCGGTCCCGAGGGCTGAAATTGCCACAAGTATCAGAATATATACCTGAAGACGTCTGTGCATGGTTGATATCCTTTGGGGTCATGCTGAATATATCATGGTATCATCATACGCCGGTTTGCCCGCTGATTCAAGTGCTACCAGGGCTTGCGTTACCCATGCCGGATATTATAGAATGTTTTCCAGTGACAAACCCCGGCGTTGCGGCGCAAGCCTGCAATGCCACGCATATCGCACAATTGAGGAATAGCATGGACAAAGATCCTATCGGAGTAACCGGTGCAGATTTTTCTGTGGAGCACGTGGCAGTCGACCGTACTGTCAAACTTCGGGTCATGAAATGGCAACCGAAACATGATGACAAACAGTCTCCCCTGATTTTTGTTGCGGGCTGGGTGTCGGTGGTGGAAGGCTGGGCAGACCTGTTGCGGGAACTGGCGGGAAGCAGAACCGTGTATTACATTGAAACGCGGGAAAAGAACTCTGCATTAATAGATAAGGGAAGGCTGACAGCGGACCAATTCAGTATCCAGCGGATGGCCGAAGATATGATCGCCGCCTGTGACGCCCTGAATCTTGACATGTCCAATGTCATTGTTTCCGGTTCCAGTCTGGGAGCATCGGTGCTTCTTGAAGCCATGAAGCACGGGCGGCTGAAGCCCAAAGGCGCATTTCTTATCGGCCCCAGCCCGGAGTTCAAATACCCGTGGTGGGGCGGTATGGTGGTGAGTATGCCTGCGGCCACCTATCATGTGTTGAAGCATCCGATATTATGGTATATGCGCCATTTTCGGGTGGATGTAAAAAACGAGCCGGAGCAAATGCAGCGATACGAGCAAACCCTGCGGCAGGCGCATCCCCAACGCATCAAATTATCGGCGGTCAGTTTTAATAATTTTCAGGTGTGGCCGGATATCGAAACCATTGAAAGCGCTGTGGGGATTGCCTATGCAGGCAGCGACAAGCTGCATGATCATGCGGTCATTGATCGTATGGCCGGGGCGATTCCCAATGCATCCACATTTGAGTGCCCCTCAAACAAGCATATGCACTCGGCTAAACTGGCGCCGGATATGGAGACCTTTATCAAGGGTTTGTGATTAGCTTTTGACCGATTACATCATTAGTGTTGGGGGCAAAATGTTTCCGGTAAGATGGTGACTTGCAAATCCGAAGGGTTTCAGTCATACTATGATATATTATTTTGTTCTGAAACCGGGTGTGGCCCGATCTTGCATACGAAGCTCCGGGAATCATGCGCAAACAGGAATTGACCGGTAAGCAGAGGGAAGTGCTGGAAATCGTGGCGGCATGGATCGCCAAATACGGGTTTCCGCCCACCATCCGCGATATCGCCAAAGCCCTTGGGGTGGCATCCACCAATGGTGTGGTGCAGCATCTCAACGCCCTGGAGCGCAAAGGCCACATTATGCGGGATTCCCGGCGTTCCCGGGGTATCAAGCTGCTGCGCACCAATATCGGCCCCCGGATGGAGGACGCTCCGGCAACGGTGCTGGCCCATGGAGGACAACTGGAGCAGGGGATTCGCATTGCGGTAACCCGGTCCGGCATTGCCCTTAAGGAAGCTGTAGCGACACCTGAACCGGAACATATACTGCTTGATCCCGCTTTGTTTGCCGAGGGCGTGGTGCGGGCCTGGAAACTTGATGTTCCTGTTCCGGCTTTGCATCTGCTGCGGGGGGATATTGCGGTTGTGAATCCATCTGCCCATGTACATACCGAAGATCTGGTGTTGCTGGGGTATCAGGAAACCCTGGATGTACGCCGCGTGTTTTTTCTTGAAGAAGGTATTGCTCTTGATCCCTTTTTCAGAGATCAGGAGTTTGGTGCT
>Ga0070729_10006694_pt1 | contig 11283 bp, 9 predicted proteins | sample tdDd472_FD_66725 | JGI IMG/M metagenome (GOLD analysis project Ga0070729, IMG submission 66725) | Marine sediment microbial communities from the Atlantic coast under amendment with organic carbon and nitrate - tdDd47.2 | ecosystem: Environmental > Aquatic > Marine > Coastal > Sediment | place...
TTCAACATGTTGGTCCTGACCCTCGAGGTGAAGGTACATTTTAAAATTTTCTCGGTGCTCGCGTCGCTTCTCCATAAGAACCATCCCGAAATGCGTTGACCGCTACACCTTATTTTTCGACAATTATTGGCCGTTTCTTTAGTCCTAATTTCATCCTATGAATAAGTTAATGAGGCACAATCAGTTTCAGGGAGCTTGGACAGATCGAAATCTGGAGATCCTGGATCGCCGGCCGGGGTTCACCATCCAAGTGAATCAGTTGAGGCGCATTGAAATGCACCTTGACGTTTTTCGTTCGGACATAGGAAATGAAAGAGGAGGTATCCAAATTTCCGCGAAACATACGCCATGCGATACCGGGGACTGCATACCAAGGAAAGCGTTTCAGCATGCAGACTTCAAATTCGCCATCGTCCGGCTTGGCCTGCGGTGCGATTTTGGCACCATTCCCATACTCGGAAGCATTTGCGTAGCTCACCAGAAAAAACGTGTCTTCGATGCGCTCCCCATTGCATTCCACTTCACAGAATAGGCCCCGAAATGAACGAAAGCATTGGAAAGAGGAACGGATATAAGTCTTTAGACCTCGAGTTGACATTCCCGCAAAGTGATGCGCGACCTCAGCGTCGAATCCGGCTCCAGCCAAATTCAAGAAGAAATGGTCATTGAGCGTCAGGGTGTCGATCTGAATGGTGGTCCCAGAGGTCAAAACCTTTATGGCCTTTTCCATTTTGAGGGGAATTCGAAAATGCCGGGCGAATCCATTTCCCGAACCATCGGGAATAATGCCGAGTTGGGATTGCGTGCCTTTTAATCCTTTACCGACCTCATTAATCGTTCCGTCCCCACCAACGGCGACGACCGTGGGAGTTCCCATGGCAGCAGCTTCGGCGGCCAATTGGGTTGCGTGGCCAGGCCCTTCCGTTCGACAGATCTCAACGTTTTGACGCGACAGTTTCGATTCTAACACCTCGAGGATGCGCTGTTTACGCTTCGCGCTACGACGCGTTCCGGCATTTGGGTTTATGATAATTCGATAGTGATTCACGACATCCATTTCTGGTCCTCAAGTTCCTGGGTACTAACCCGAATTCCTTCGCCCGTCTCCCGGCGTCATGGTACAATCATAGTGAAAGTCGATTCGGAATCAAGGAAAGAGGTGTCTTGTGACAGAAAATCTCGCTCAGATCCAATTGTTTCAAGGTTTAAGTGATGACCAACGTGAAGAGATCAAAGGGCTGGTTGAGGGTGTCGAATTCTACAATCGGGAACGGGTCTTTAAAGATGGAGACAAGGCGGATTACCTCTGGTTCGTTCGAGAGGGGAGGGTAGATTTGCGTTTTGATCTGCCCAGCAGGGACACTTCGAATGAATGCACTGTTTCAACGGTTATTAAGGATGGTGCACTAGGCTGGTCCTCGCTTGTAGCACCTTACGAATACAAATTGTCTGCGTACTGCGAGGCAGATTACGTATGCCTGGCCCGCATCGAACGCGAACCGTTCCTCAAACTGCTCTCCGCTCATCCAGAGATCGGTTATAAGGTGATGGGCAACCTTGCCCAGGTTATTGCCACCCGTTTTCACGACCTTCAAGAAGAAGTCGCTACACAAATGGGTCACAACATCATGAATCACTGGTAAGAGCGCCCTTGCATTTTTCTCAAATTTTAGCTGCAAAAAGTCAAATTATTGGGCCTGGACGCCTATTAAAAACCAAGCTTTGGCGATCGGAGTTCTTCTCCAAGCGGCTCAACACCGACATTTTCTTCAAGGGGGAACATCTCCAGCGCGGTGGAAGCATAAAGAGTCGCGGTATCTACCATTGGCTTCGGGTACATCGCCAATCGCACACGTCTGTCGTAGGTAAGGGATGCCTCAACACCCAATTGGGGCTCGCATGGGCGTGTGACACACTGGGAATGACCTGCAAGCTCGTGACTTCGAATCCTGTACATCGATCTTTGTTGGAATCTTATGGAGCTGAAGTAATTCAAACGGACGAACCCGATGAGGTATGTCACGAATCGAGTCAAACGCTGGTTTTCGATCCCGCGAAAGAGGATGAATTTATTCAAGGCCAGGCCACCCTCGCCATTGAGGTTCTTGAGGACGTCGAACGATTTGATGCGATGGTCTGCCCAACCGTCAGCGGCAATCTCTTCAGTGGTATTCAATGTGTATTCGAAGCCCTGCGTCCAAGGGTGAACTTGATTGCATGTCGACCGACTGAAACAGATAAAAAACTGCCAGCGCATTGTCTTCCAGAAGAAACCATAATGGTCACCAAGTCACAAATGGCCGCAGCATGCCTCCAACTGGCCATTCATGAAAAACAGGTCGTTGAACCATTAGGTGCAATGGGACTCGCCGCCCTCCTTGCCCAGCCTGAACCCTGGCAGGGTCAAAAATTGGTTGTTCTTCTCACCTCAGGCAATGACCCAGCTGTTCTCGATAGGTTTCCATGAACGATCGTCCCGACTACCTAAAACCACTCAACCCGCAGCAGCTAGAGGCCGCTGAAAAAATCGACGGTCCAGTCTTAGTCCTGGCTGGAGCTGGATCAGGGAAAACACGTGTCATAACCAGCCGAATTGCGTATCTCATCGCTTACCACGGCGTTCCGCCCTATCGTATTCTCGCAATGACCTTCACCAACAAAGCAGCAAAAGAAATGAAAACACGTGTGGAATCCATTCTGGGCCTGGTTCAACCTGAATTAACCATCTCTACATTTCACTCGTTTTGCGCCCGATTCCTGCGCATAGAAATCGATTATCTCGGTCGAGATTCGAACTTTGTCATTTTCGATACCCAAGATCAAGACAAAGTGCTTCGAGAACTGTTAAAACGTCTTAAGCTCAGTCCAAAGGAGTATCCTCCCGGCCTGCTGCGCCAAAAAATCAGTCGTCGCAAAAACCAAATGCGCGATTCCACCTTTCTGGATGCAGATCTCGAACAGAAACTCTTTGAAGGCTACCAGGCGGAACTCCTGGCGCAAAATGCCCTTGATTTTGACGATCTGCTTCTGCTGACCAATGAGATTCTCGAAACGAATGAGGATTGTCGAGAACGCTATCGAAAACGTTTTGAACAGATTCTTGTCGATGAATATCAAGATACGAACCGTGTGCAATTCAAGCTTCTTACCTATCTCTGTCGCGAGAACCCAAATCTCTGCGTGGTTGGCGACGAGGACCAGAGCATTTACAGCTGGCGTGGGGCTGATATTCGCAACATCCTGGATTTTGAACGGCATTTCCCTAATGCGGTTACCATCAAACTTGAACAGAATTATCGCAGCACCAAACATATCCTTGAACTGGCCAATCAGGTTATCGCCAAGAATACGCAACGCAAAGAAAAGAAGCTCTGGAGCGATGGTCAACCCGGACCACCGCCTTCAGTTCGAACCTACGGAAGTGGCCGCCAGGAAGCTGAATCGATAACGCGAACCATCAAAATGAATGGGGGAGCTTTTCGCGATGTAGCTGTTTTATTTCGGGCCAATTACCTCTCGCGTTCTCTGGAAGAGGCGTTCCGTAGGGAAGGCATTCCATATCAGTTGATCGGTGGACTTAAATTTTACGATCGCAAGGAAATCAAGGATGTCCTCAGCTATATGCGCTGCATGGTCAATGACCGTGACTGGACCAGTTTTTCACGTGCGGTCAACACGCCATCGCGCGGGATCGGTGCCCGCTCACTCGACCTGTTGCGCTTCTATTTCGATACGAGTCAGAGTATTGAAAAGGCGATGCAGCAGGCCCTGGATGAACGTGCCCTATCTGGACGAGCTAAAAACGGGGTGCGTTTCTTTTTGGAGATGCTGCGGGAATACAGGGATCAAATGAGCGATGAATCGCCCAGTCAATGGCTCAATCTCCTAATTCAGCACATTGAGTACCGCGAAGCCCTTCGTCGGGAAGATGCGTTGAGTCACGAAAAACGTGAAGACAACCTCAATGAACTCCTCGCCAGTATGCGCGAGGCAGAAAAGCAGGGTATCAACAACGTTGCAGCGTTCCTCGATTTCAGTTCGCTCGTTTCGGATCAGGATCAAATGGATGAAGTCGCTGACAAAGTAAGCCTGATGACCGTGCACGCTTCAAAGGGTTTGGAATACCGTCAAGTGTATGTAGTCGGATTGGAGGAAGGCGTTTTTCCCAACAAACGTGCACTTGAAGAAAACGAAGGCGCCATTGAGGAGGAGCGTCGTCTTTTCTATGTCTCGATAACGCGCGCCATGGAACGGCTCTACCTCAGCTACTCAAAAACCCGAATGACCTACGGTTCTGTCATTTCAAATGAACCTTCGAGATTTTTGCAAGGTCTGCTGCCCGAGTTCTCACAGAGGAAACCGATTCAGGCCGTAACGCCAGGAACGAATACGGCGAGTGAGTCGTACCGAATCGGTGAAAAAGTTCGACATCCCTATTTTGGGATTGGGACGCTAGTTGCCATGTCGCCCAAAGGGCATGACGCTCGCATCACCATTCGATTCCCTAGCTGTGGTACGCGTGTCTTTCTTAAAAGTAAAGCGCCTATTGAGAAAATATGAGACTCGTTGAATCTGCCTAGGTTGCTTCGCGGCGCAGTCCGCGTTCTATGATCTTTTGCAGGACAAAAGACACAGCGACCAGTCCGAAGGTGGCGGTAACACAGACCGAGGCGCCTAATCCACCTTCACAGTTCAGGCGAATGGCCGCCTCTTCGGGGGCACGTTGGTGGCAGACGCTACCGTCGGCCTGAGGATAGTTGATCTGTTGGGTGGAATAGATGCAGCGCACACCGAGTCTCCGTTTCGGGTTTTTGGAAAAGCCGTAGTGCCGTCTCAAAAACGAACGCACTTTGGCCAGAAGGGGATCGTTGTAAGTTCGACTGATATCACGTATGGCGATAGCTGTGGGGTCGGTTTGACCTCCGGCTCCTCCCGCACAGAGAATCGGAATCTTTCGACGCGAACAGTGGTGGATCATTGCTGCCTTGTGTTTCACCGAATCGATTGCATCGATGACGTAGTCCAAGTCGTCTGAAAGGTAATGCAAGGTGTCAGAGGTCAAAAAATCATCGATGGCTTGAACATCACAGTTTGAATGTATATCGCGAATCCGATCGGCCATAACGTCAACTTTACTCGTCCCTACCGTGCTGCCAAGCGCATGGATCTGCCGGTTAATATTAGTCACACACACTTCGTCCATATCGATGAGCGTGATCCTTCCTACCCCAGAACGCGCAAGTGCTTCGGCTGCCCAGGATCCAACGCCGCCGATACCTACGACAGCGACATGGGCCTTTCGAATGTAGCCCATCTCTCGTTGCCCGTAGAGTCGGGTCACACCACCGAAACGGTTTTCATCGTGCCTTTGCTCAGACATTTTCTCTCCCTCGACGGGCCATTTTAGGCCATGCCGGCTTGAGTCTCAACGATAGATAGCCCCTTTTTTTTCGCCTTTGGAAGGAGTTTCACACCGTCCATGACGGATGCAAAGCCCTAGGTTTCCGTTCTATCTGGGAGGGACTGGACATGAAGATCCATTTGAGGGAAGGGGATTTCGATACCCGCTTCATTGAGCGCCTTGTAGATACCACAGTTTAGACGATCCAAAACTCGGCCGCGTAACTCGGGCGGGTCCACCCACACCAGGAGATCGAAGTTTAAACCGCTGTCTCCAAAAGATGTAAAGCGAACACGTGCCGCAGGTTCTGACTCTACGAGTTCTTCATTGTTTGCCACGTTCAAGAGAACCTCGCGAACTCGGTCGATATCGCTCCCGTAGGCCACGGAGGTTGAGGCACGCACCCGAAACTTGGTAGTGGGTCCACCACTTTGATTGAGAATTTTGTCGCCCCCAATCACGGCGTTAGGAATGATGATTTCCACATCATCACGCGTAAGGATGCGAGTGCTCCTGAGCCCGATATTGGTGACACGACCCCGTTCTCCACCACCGAGTACGATGTAATCGCCTATTTTATAAGGCGCATCTGCCATGATGAACACTCCGGAAAACAGGTTGGCAATCGTATCTTTGGCAGCGAAACCAAATACCAAGCCGATAACGCTGGCCGAGGTCAGAAGTGCAGTGGCGTCTTTTCCCCAGGTTAAAAGGATCAGGTAACCACCTAGCAGGAAGATCCCAATTTTCAGGATCATGGTGAAGAACGGTTTGGTACGAATTTCGGAGTCCTGCATGGTCTTGCGGCTGAAGACCCAATCCATGAAGAATACGCCAAAACCCATGCCGGCTATTACCCATAAGGCAATAATGAGCGTTTTAACCACCTTCTCAAGGCTGGTCATGATTACTGTGGGTATTTCGAGGGGAATACAGCTTAAAAGAACTCCCACCAAAACGATCGACAGGAAAAGTGGTTTCTTGACGACTTTCAGGAACTGGTCATCCAAGTCCGTGCGCGTTTTCAACACAAACCGCTGTAAGACCTTTTCCATCAAAAACCGAACAAGGTATGCGAGTAGTATCGTACCGATTACGATACTCAATGACTGAATGGCCGGGGAATTCCAATCCAACTGTCTCTCCTCCCGATGCGGTGGACAACCCGCCAGTTTGAGCCTAAACCGGTCCAACCACGTCGTTTAAGAAAATTGTTCTGTGAAAGCGATTCTTGCACGCTTTGAACGGGAACGCAATTACCGCGCTTGAGATTCCATGCTGTCTTGGCCAAGCAGGTCAGGGGCCCGAATGTCGTAACTTGCCAGGGGTTTGATCCAAAACGGTGCTTTCTCCCTTATTTTTGGGACGGAAACAGGAATGCGAGTGAAAAGAACATGAGCAGGCCAATCAGAAAAATGATCCATGAGAGCGTGAATAGGATGTGGAACAGTGGGTTCATGGGCTTTAATACACTGTAGTGCGTGACGTAAATGGTTTCGCAGGCACCGTTGCCCGTGTCGTTGCGCACCGTACTTGTATCGCGTGAAAATCCGACTGCAGGGTTCTCATATTTACACAAAAAACCCTTCAAATAGACCTGGTCCCCAATATGGGTCTCCAAAATGGCACGTGCAATAGCCTGATCATTGGCCAGCAGATGGTTATTGGAGAGAGCTGTACCAGAGAAGCGTCGACCAATATCAGCCGTTTTCCATTTACAGAAACATGTGAAGTTGCCACTGCTAAATGTGACGTCCCGAAAAACCTGGGTTTCAATATTCGACCCCCACACGACACAGATATCTTTAATGTTCAGAAAATCATTCCACTGTTCATGAAGGACATCCGTCAGCGAATCACTGCGGTGTTGGCTGACCACTAACCCAAACAATTCATAGTTGAAGCGCGGTGTGATGTTATAACTCACGCCCTCGCGATCCACCACAAAAGGTTCTGGAAGATCAGTTCGATCCTGAATGGGGGCCTGATACGTCTCCTGAAGTATGTCCTCCTGGCTGGGCCAACCATTGCGAAGGGGAAATGACACCAAGAAGACAACCGCCGAAACAGCCATCAGGATGAGAGCGCTGTACTTGAATGCCAGAAAAAGTCCTCGTTCCTGACGCGTTCGAACCTGAGTTTTTAAGTAGGGCTCTGGGTTAAGAGGATAACCACAATCGCAAAATGATGTTCCAGGCGAATTGTACGAACCACATTTGGGGCAGTTATTGTACACAGAATCTCCTTTTGTCAATAGCGTCCAAAAGCCTTCATCGGCCTAAGTTTCGTTTCCTTGAATGCCTGTTGATGATAGGTCAACTCATGCATGGATTCCAAGGCCGATTAGAAAAAGGAAACATGTCCAGTAGGTCGCTATTCCGAATTCGGTTTTAAGCACCAGATCTAACCATGTTTTGAACCATGGAGCAACAAGAGCAACTAGAACCAATAGAGCAGCGCACATGCCAAACCAAAGCATCAATCTAAGAGCCGTTCGATAAGTCGCCATAATCCCCATACGGGTGCTGGAACTGTACTGACCGCTGACACGCACCTGGTGTGACATAGGTCGTGGCAAATGTCGTAACCCATCGGATTGATCCATTTTGTTCTTGTTTTTCTTGTATCCAGTGTCCATTTCCAATCCTTGTCTCGTCTCCTTGCTGATGTTGTTGGCTCACCCCATTAGTAACAAGGAAGATGCCAAAGTGAAGATATTTTTAAATATAACAAAGATAATAACTTAATCGCGCGACACCTTATTGCTTGATGTGAGGATTTTCACGAACACTGGTGAATTCCACTAATCCTTGGGGTAGAATGAAATTCACATGATGTCTTCACACTGAATCCAACAGGGGACTTATGCCAAATACGATTCTCTTTCTCGACAACCCACCGCGCAGCGATATATCTCCGCTCGTGCAGGCCATGAAAGAGGCATCCGGCCAACAGTGCCGTGTAACCGATCTGCTCAGCCTCCAGGAAGTGCGGGCATGTTTGGATGGAACCTCCAAGCCTGATCTTCTCTTTGTTGATGACCTGTTTCAAACCGAAGCAGAACGAGGGCTTCCCTTTCTTATCGACGTACTCGAACTGATGGGTGATATTCCGGTCGTGGTTCTCCTGAACCGAGAAAATGCTGCGCGAGCGGATGAGATTATCGAGACCGGGGCTACCGATGTTTTAATTCGGGATGAGAACCTCGGTGAAAAGATTAAATCCCAAATTCGAAAAATTAAGCGCATCATTGCATTAATAGAGAAGAACAAGACCTTGGCAATGCAAAATCGTCAACTGATTGACCAGGAGATGGCGCGCCATAGAATGGTGGGATCCAGTCCGGAGATGTGCGAGGTATTAAATCGGATCAAACGTATCGCCAAGGTGCCGCGTCCGGTTTTGATTACAGGGGAACGCGGGACGGGCAAGGAATTAGTTGCTCGGGCGATTCATCAATACAGCGTTGGATATGCCAAACCAATCGTGGTGGTAAATTGCGCTGCGTTTTCGGATGAATTATTGGAAAGTGAACTATTCGGCCATGAGAAAGGCGCCTTCACCAGCGCGGATCGCCAATACATCGGGAAATTCGAGCAGGCGCACCAGGGGACCCTCTTCTTGGATGAAATCGGCAATATGTCACTTTCCTTCCAGAAAAAAATTATGCGCGTGGTCGAATATGGTTCTTTCAGGCGGGTCGGGGGAGCACGTGAAATCCGCGTCTCCACCAGGATCATTACCGCCACAAACGCCAATCTGGTCGAACGGATTGAAAAAGGCAGCTTCCTTCCCGACCTCTACGATCGGCTCGCTTTTGAGGAAATTCATCTTCCTGCATTGCGCGAGCGTAAAGGGGATGTGGAAGTACTAGCCAATCATTTTCTGCAACGTTTCATGGAAGAAGTCCCCGACTTTCAAGGAAAACGCCTCTCCACTGCAGCCATACGCCAGCTCAAGAAGTACCACTTCCCGGGAAATGTCCGCGAACTCAAAAATATCATAGAGCGCGCTGTTTACCGCGATACCACCAACGAGATCAGCCCGGAAGATATTGGTTTCCTGGGTCATGGATCCCAACGTAGTAACACCGGAAACTTTAAACAGCGCATTGAGGAATTCGAAAAGCAGCTTGTCCACCAGGCCATGGAAGATGCCGATGGCAATCAGGCAGCAGCCGCGCGAATCCTGGACATCAGCTACCATCAACTGCGCTACTACCTCAAGAAATATGGCACTTGATTTGAGGTGGTCTAAGGCCTCTCCTCAAATTGGACATGGAAGAATTCACACCTTTCAAGGTAAACTCTGACCCAAACTCACATGCGAGGCCAGCTTGTCCCAGTTCACCCTTCTTAATAAAAAGCGATTCGGTCCCTTTTTCTGGACCCAGTTCCTTGGCGCATTCAATGATAATGTCTTTAAAAATGCTTTACTGATCACCTTTGCGTTCCAGGGGGCACAATCACTCGGGGGTACCGATCCCAGCACATTGGTGAATCTGAGCGCAGGTCTATTCATTCTCCCGTTTTTCCTTTTTTCCGCCATCGCGGGACAACTCGCGGACAAGTATGAAAAAGGACAATTGATTCGATGGATCAAACTCTGTGAAATTCTTCTGATGAGCTTGGCGGCGATTGGATTTATTTTCGATCTCACCCTTTTTCTGATGATTATTCTTTTCATGATGGGTACCCAAAGCGCTTTTTTTGGACCGGTTAAATACAGTATTTTGCCCCAGCACCTGAGAGAGGATGAGCTCGTAGGTGGCAATGGGATGGTCGAGATGGGTACATTCTTGGCCATTCTGCTCGGCACCATCGTAGGCGGAGTTCTCATTGCTTTTCACGGTGGACCCTATCTAATTGCAGGCTGCATCATCACGGTGGCTTTCACTGGATGGTTCAAAAGTCGAGGTATTCCAAAGGCTGATGCCGCCTCTCCCGACCTGAAAGTAAGCTTGAATCCACTCACTGAAACCTGGAATATGATCACGTTCTCTCGCCAGAATATCGTTGTCTTTCGATCCATACTTGGCATCTCATGGTTTTGGTTTTATGGCGCCATTTTCCTTGCCCAAATGCCCACCTTCACCGAAAACGTGCTGCATGCCAACGAACATGTGGTCACCTTACTCCTTACCCTGTTCTCCGTGGGCATCGGTGTGGGCTCCCTACTTTGTGAAAAGCTCTCCAACCGTCAGGTGGAGCTCGGCCTGGTTCCCTTTGGCTCAATCGGGCTAACCCTTTTTGCGCTTGATCTCTGGTGGGTTGCTTCACATTATTCCGCCGCTGAAAGCGTGGGATTCCTGACGTTCGTGAGTTCACTCTATAACTGGAGAATGATGTTGGACCTTGTCGCAATCGGTCTCTTTGGTGGATTCTATATCGTTCCTCTCTACGCGTTGATTCAGAAACGCAGCCCAAGCGATTCGCGTTCGCGCGTCATTGCCGGTAATAACATTCTCAACGCCTTTTTCATGGTCCTTGCCGCTATTTTGGCCATACTCTTTCTCGGTCGAGGCTATTCAATTCCCCAACTCTTCCTGTTGGTCGCGGTGCTGAATGCACTTGTAGCGATGTACATTTTCGCCCTGGTACCCGAGTTCTTGTTACGCTTCCTGGTTTGGATTGTGGTTCATGCCGTTATGCGCTTGAAAGTGACAGGCAAAGAACCGCATTCATTTGAGGGCGGTACCGTCATTGTTAGTGATGTTCGTAATTCACGGGATATCATTGCACTTACAAGTACCTTTCCCCGGCCACTCAGGTTCATTCTGAACGCTGAACACTTGTCTTCATTGCCTTTCGGGCCTTTACTCAAGGCAGGTAAGAGCTTTGCGCGCGAACTATTTGATGACCCTGATCGTGGTTTTGAAACCT
>Ga0070729_10006695_pt1 | contig 11282 bp, 10 predicted proteins | sample tdDd472_FD_66725 | JGI IMG/M metagenome (GOLD analysis project Ga0070729, IMG submission 66725) | Marine sediment microbial communities from the Atlantic coast under amendment with organic carbon and nitrate - tdDd47.2 | ecosystem: Environmental > Aquatic > Marine > Coastal > Sediment | place...
CATTCCGCGGGTCCGTGCGAAATAGTCGTAGAAAGCACCGACCGCCGCCCGGAAGCGGGCCAGCGGATCGACAAGCTCCGCCCAGCCGGCCGTATCGGGCGGCGGGTTGAGGTCGAGCCAGTGCGCCGTGCAGGCCTGGAAAACGGCCGTCTCGTCCGGGAAATGCCGGTAGACAGTCAGCCGCTGCACCCCGGCGCGATCGGCGATCGCGCTGATGGTCGTGTTTCTCGGCCCCACTTCCTCGTGCAGATGCATCGTCGCCTCGACGATCTTTCGCCGCGTGTCCTCCTGGGAGGCGGCGCGACGGCGCATGCGATAGGGACGTTTCTTTTCCGACATTCGCAGAACAATACTGATTATTGAAATCTTGACAAGGCGATTTCGGGTTTCTATATCGCGATTTCGATGAACAATGATGTTCTGTGAAAATGGAGAAACCGAATGTCGAATATCGAACAACCGACCCTCATGCCGGTTGCCCGCGTGACCGACGCCTGGTCGGTGCTGCCGTCATGGCTGCCCGTGCCCGGAGCGGGCGTGCTTCCCGTCAACGCGTTTCTGCTGAAGGGGGCCGAGCCGATGCTCGTCGATACCGGTCTCGGCGCGCTGTCCGACGGGGTGGTCGAGCGACTGGCGGAGGAAATCGACCTTGACGACCTGCGCTGGATCTGGCTGAGCCACACCGATGCCGACCATATCGGCAATCTCGACCGCATCCTCGCGCTCGCGCCCGGAGCCGAGGTCGTTACCAGCTTTCTCGGTGCGGGCAAGATGGGGATGCTGGGCACAGGCGACCCGGAGCGCTTCCGGCTGCTCGAACCCGGCGAGGCGCTCGAGGTGGGCGGCCGGACCATCCATCAGGTCAAGCCGCCTTATTACGACGCGCCGGAAACGATAGGCTTTTTCGACGCGTCCGATCGGGTACTGTTCGCCGCCGATGCCTTCGGCGCGCTGCTGCCCGAAACGGTCGAAACAATCGACGAGGTGCCCGCCGCGACCCTCAACGAGGGGCTGGTGGGCTGGTCGTCGATCGACGCGCCCTGGCTGGCGCATATGGATCGCGAGGCGCTCGGCACCATGCTGGCGGGTCTCGAGGATCTCGATCCGGCGCATCTGCTGTCGGGCCACCTGCCGCCGGCGCGGGGCATCGACGACCTCACCGCCGTCCTTCGTGCCGCCTATGGCCGGGGACCCTCCGCGGCCGTCACCCCCGAAAACATCGTCCAGGTCGAGGCGGCTCTCGCCTGACTGCCACAAACGCAAAGGAAAATCTCATGAGCAACGACATCATCGAACGCAACAAGGCCACCGTGGCGCGGTTTCTCGCCGGCACCCACTCGGCAAATATCGACGACGTCGAGATCATCGACGAGACCGTCGTCCCGCATATCGTCTGCCACGGCTTCCCGGGCTTTCCGGACGGCGAGTTCCGGGATCGTGAAAGCTACAAGGCGTTCTTCCGAATCTTCCGCGAGTCCTTCAGCGACATGAGCTTCGAGACGCTGAAGACGATCGCCACCGAGGACTTCGTCTCGGCCCACTGGGAGATCTGGGCGACCCATTCGGGCGAGTTCAACGGAATCCCGGCCGATGGCGCCCGCGTGGTCTTCGACGGGGTGGCGCTCTACCGCATGGAAGACGGCCTCATCGGCGAAACCTGGCTGACCATCAACCAGCCGCTGCTGCTGTCGCAGCTCGGCCGGGGCGGCGCGCGGGCGGCCTGACCGCCGTCCGCCATTCTTCGAAAGGAAAATCGAGTGTTCGACACACGCATAACCCGCCTCCTGGGTCTGGAGACGCCGATCGTCAATGCCGGGATGGCGATGATCGCGCGGCCCGAACTCGCCGCCGCCCTTTCCAACGCCGGCGGTCTGGGCACCATCGGCTGCGACATCAATCCGCCCGAAATCCTGCGCGATCACGTGCGCCAGACCCGTTCTCTGACCGAGCGGCCCTTCGGCGTCGACCTGATCGGCGATTTCCTCACCGACGCGCATCTCGACGTGCTTGTCGAGGAGAAGGTCGCGGTGGCGATCTTCTTCTGGACGTTTCCCTCCGCCGAACAGGTGCGGAGGCTGCTGGAGGCGGATATCCGGGTCTGGATGCAGGTCGGAAGCGTACGCGAAGCCGGGGAGGCGGTGGCGCTCGGCGCACAGGCGCTGATCGTCCAGGGCGCCGAGGCGGGCGGCCACAATCGGTCGGAAGCCTCGACCATGACCCTGTTCCCCCGGATCCGGGTGAAATGGCCCGACCTGCCCATGCTGGCGGCCGGCGGCATCGTCGACGGGCGGAGTATGGCAGCGGCCCTGGTGCTGGGAGCCGACGCGGTGTGGTGCGGCACGCGGTTTCTGGCCGCGGCCGAAAGCGCGGCCCACGAGGGATACAAGCAGGCGGTGCTCGAAGCCGATGTCGGCGATACGATGATCACCGGCCTCTACGGTCCCGAATGGCCCGGCCAGCCGATGCGCGTCATCGCGACCGGTCCGGCGCGGCAGGCGGAAGCAGGCGGATCGCGGACGGGCAAGGAGGTTGCGGCGACGACGAAGCTGAACGGCGAGACCATCCCGGTTCCGGCGTTCTCGGCGATCCTGCCAACCCGGGATTTCCGCGGCGATCTCGATTATGCCTGCCTGACCGCCGGGCAGAGCGCCGGGAACCTCGAAGCGGTCCTGCCGGCCGCCGACATCGTCCGGTCGATGACGGAGGAAGCGGTCGCGATCCTCCAACGGACGCTGGCGGCTGCATAGATCATGAGGCGCCCGCGGCGTAACCTGCGCCGCGGATCGCCAGGCCGGCTGGTGTGTCAGTCTTTGCCGGCGGCCGGCTTCATTTTCCAGTCGAACAGCAGCTTCATCGACACCGATGCCTCGGTCCAGATCGGTGTGCTGGCGAGCTGGACCATCTCGATTTCGAGGCTTTTGAGAACCTTGCCGGCATTATCGACCAGATCGATGCGGCCGGGCGCGTCGCTTGCCTGGCCGGGCATGGCGAGCAGGCCGGGAGTGCGGTAGACGACGATCCGGCAATCCCCGCGCGGGCTCGGGTAGCTCGCAACTTCCTCGGCCGTCAGCGTAGGCGCCAGGGTCAGGGCCCCGGCGGCCAGTCCGGCGAGGATGACGACCCCGACAAAGACCCCGACGAGGCGCCGCCTCAGCCTTTGCGATCGCGTCCGATTGGCGTCGATTTCCGGTGCATTGCCCATGGGGTTGCAGTTTGGCGGCAAAACACGGCGAAGCCATGTCGAAAACACATGGCAAACCGCGTCGGCCATTGCACTTTGGCCGCCGCGCCGATAGAACGCTCACGGAAAATTTCAGCCGAAAAGCATTGCCTGGCGTCGACGCGCCCCTCATGCCGGCTGGTCGCGCAATCGCCGGGATTCGAGCCGGCTCATCACAGGGGACGAAACCATGCGGGTTTATTACGATCGGGATGCCGATCTCAACATGATCAAGGATCGCAACATCGCGGTCATCGGCTATGGCAGCCAGGGGCATGCGCATGCGCTGAACCTGAGGGATTCCGGCTGCGCCAATCTGGCCATCGGCCTGCGGCCCGGTTCCGGTTCGGCCAGGAAGGCGGAAGCCGAGGGCCTCAAGGTGATGTCGGTGGAGGAAGCCGCCGGCTGGGCCGACCTGATGATGATGTGCACCCCCGACGAGCTGCAGGCCGATATCTGGAAGGACCAGATCGAACCGAATATCCGCGACGGCGCCGCGATCGCCTTCGCCCACGGGCTCAACGTGCATTTCAACCTGATCGAGGCGAAATCGACCATCGACGTGATCATGATCGCGCCCAAGGGCCCCGGCCATACCGTGCGCGGCGAGTATCTCAAGGGCGGCGGCGTGCCGTGCCTGATGGCGATCTCCCAGGACGCCTCGGGCAATTCCCACGACCTGTGCCTCGCCTATGCCTCGGCCATCGGCGGCGGCCGCTCGGGCATCATCGAGACCACCTTCAAGGAGGAATGCGAGACCGACCTGTTCGGCGAGCAGGTGGTGCTGTGCGGCGGCCTGATCGAACTGATCCGCGGCGGCTTCGAGACTCTGGTCGAGGCCGGCTACGCGCCGGAGATGGCCTATTTCGAGTGCCTCCACGAGGTCAAGCTGATCGTCGACCTGATCTACGAGGGCGGCATCGCCAACATGAACTATTCGATCTCCAACACCGCCGAGTTCGGCGAGTACGTGTCCGGCCCGCGAATCGTCACCGACGAGACCCGCGCCGAGATGCGGCGGGTGCTGAAAGACATCCAGACCGGCGCCTTCACCTCCGAGTGGATCCGCGAGTGCCGTGCCGGCCAGCCGAAGTTCAAGGCGACGCGGCGGATGAACGACGCCCATCCGATCGAGGAAGTCGGCGAGAAGCTGCGCGGCATGATGCCGTGGATCAAGGCCGGCGCGCTGGTCGACAAGGACAAGAACTGACCGACGACGGTCATCCGTCGGCGACGAAAAATGCGGCGTCCGGGAAATCCGGGCGCCGTTTGCGTTCCGGCGGGAAAGAAAAACGTTATCAGGACGTTAACGGCAAAACGGGAGACCCCGATTCAAGTTGTTAACGTGATCGGTCCGAATGTTAACGTTTCACTTGCGGAACCCCGCCCGTCGGTCGTCGATCCGGTTCCCGACTACTCGGAAATTCTCCGTCTAATCAGAGACTTGGTCGGCGCGACAGAAGTGGCCGGCCGGTCGGCGGAGGTTCATGCGGAGGCTCCGCCGTCCGGCGATTCCGCTCCTATCGGCAGATCTCGGCGATCGACATATTGCCGGGGTTCGCCAGCGCCGTGGACATGCGCGAAATCGTCAACTGGTAGACCCGCGCCCGGTTCCATTTCTCGATGACCTTGAAATTGTGCGAACCGAGCTTCCAGCCGCCATTCTTCTTCCAGCCGTATCCCTTGAGATAGTTGGCGGTCGAGGCGAGCACGTCGGGGACGCTGCGGATCAGGTCGCGGCGGCCGTCGCGGTCCCAGTCGACGGCAAAGCGCACATAGTTGGAGGCGAGGAACTGGGTCTGGCCGATCTCGCCGGCCCAGGCGCCGCGCATCTGGTCGATCCGCATGTCGCCCCGGTCGAGGATCTTCAGCGCCGCGATGAGTTCGCGGGTGAACATCTCCTTGCGCCGGCAATCATAGGCGAGGGTGGCCAGCGAGCGCAGCACGTTCATATTGCCGGAGAACCCGCCATAGCCGGTCTCCAGCCCCCAGATCGAAACCAGCACCGGGCCGGGGACGCCGAAGCGCTTTTCGATGCCGCGCAGCATCCGCGCATAGGCCTTGATCTTGCGCTGGCCGATGCGGATCATCGCGTTGTTCAACCGGCGGCGGCAATAGCGCTGGAAGCTCGCCTTGAAGCCCCTTTGGGAGCGGTCGAGGCGGATCACCTTCGCGTCGTAGGCGAGACCCCGCAGCGCGCGGGCGGTCGAAGCCGAGATCCCCTGCTTGATCGCTTGTTTTTCGAATTTCGCCAGCCAGGGCTTGAAGCCCGCCGCGCCGCCGCAGCGCGCGGCATTGGCCGGCGATGACGCCGAGGCCAGGATCAGTCCGAATACGACAACAGGGATGGATGGTTTGAGACCGTTCATCTACGCCTTCTCTCCGCCAAGAATCGCTCGCCCTCCACCCCAAGGCGATCTTAGGCGCCGGCGAACCGGCGTGGCAAGCGCGCGCCACCCGTATCCGTCATGTGATCGACATTTCATGCCGATAGGTGCATCCTCGTTTTCCGCAGTTTCGAGCGGGTATCCCATTCCGCCGCTCACGCCCTGTGGGAGGCGAGGAAATTGCGTCGGTCCTACAATAAGGGAGATCAAACATGTCGAGATCCAACCTGTTGCGTGCCGCGGCGGTCGCCGCGGCCTTGTCTTTTGCGAGTCCGGCGGCGGCGGATGGCGATCTTGTCAGGATCGCGACGGTGCCGAGCGGTGCCGAGGTTACCGGCATCGCCGTCAACGGCCTGGGCGAGCTGTTCTTCAATTCCCAGCACCCGGCCGGAAAGGGCGAGCTGGAGGCGGGAGGGCCGGCGGCGCTGATCGGCTATGTCGACGGCATCAACATCAACACCTTCGGCGGACCGGGCGTCGCGGTGCCCGGCAAAGACATGATGGACCGGGTCAATGTCGCCGGCGGCGAATACGTGATCCTGGGCAAGATCGGCGACGAACTGGGCGACGGCAAGAAGCTCGGCGGGGTCTACGACCTCAAGGGCAATCTGATGTTCGTCTCCAACGACGTCGACTTCAACGCCTTCATTCCTCTCGGCGCCAACGAAGCCTATCTCTACACCGCCTTCGAAGGAGCCAGCCGCAAGGGCGTGTCCGCGATCAGCCGGCTGAAACTGGTGCGCAAGGCGGGCAAGTGGACGACGGATTTCAGCCAGTCGGGCATGCTCGACCTGTCCAGCATCGAGGGCGCCTGGGTGCTGTGCTACGGAACCATCTCGCCCTGGGGCACGCCGATCCTGGCAGAGGAATATTACTTTTATAACACCTCGCTGTGGAACCATCCGGACAATCACGACGCCGACGAACGCCCGAGCTTTCTCAAGGGCAACGACAACATGTACCACCAGCCGAAGATGATGAACGCCTATCTCGGCAAGCCGTCCAATCCCTACCGTTACGGCTACAATATCGAGATGAACGGAGCGGCGTCGAAGGACGGCGTTACGTTCAACAGGCTCTATACCCTCGGCCGGTTCAGTCACGAGAACATCGCGGTGATGGGCGACGGCAAGACGCTCTACCAGTCCGACGACGACTCGGCGAAATACACCAACGCCAAATTCAACACCAATTCCGGCGGGGTGCTGTTCAAGTTCGTCGCCGACCACAAGGCCGACCTGACCTCCGGCACGCTCTACGCGGCCAAGGTCAAGCAGGACGCGACCTCCGATCCGCGCAAGGCCGGTTTCGACGTCACCTGGGTCAAGCTGGCACACGGCACCAACGACCAGATCGCCAAATGGGTCGCCGAATATGACGGCATCAAGGTGTCCGACTACAAGGAAGGCGGCAGCAACTTCATTTCCGATGCCGACGTCAACAACTGGGCCGAAGGCAAGCTCGGCAAGGACCTCAACGGCGACGGCAAGGTCGGCAGCTATCCCGACGACCGTCCCGCCTTCCTCGAAAGCCGCAAGGCGGCCGCGGCGATGGGCGCGACCAACGAGTGGAACAAGCTCGAGGGCGTGACCGCGACGCCGGCCACCTTCTATATGGCGATCTCGGAAATCGCCGAGACCATGGACAAGCAATGGGGCCATGTCGGCTGGGATACCGGCAAGAAGGACAAGGCGATCGCCGGCGACATCGCCGTCGATTCCGAAAAGTGCGGTGCCATCTATGCCGCGAAGATCGGCGCCGATTTCGACATCCGCCGGCTCGAGCCGGCGGTGGTCGGCAAACTCGGCGAACCCGGACCGGAACGCAAGGGCAAGCCGACGGTGCGCTGCTTTTCCGACAACATCGCCAATCCGGACAACATCCTGGCGCTGTCGAACGGCAACCTGCTCATCGGCGAGGATGCCGGCGACAGGATGCATCCGGTCGACATGTTGTGGTTGAAGCGGTTCTAGGCGCGGGCCGCAACGACGCGACTTCGACGGGGGCCTGCGGGCCCCCGTTCTGCGTTCGGGCCCGCCGGACGGGTTACTGGAGGAAACTGCGCACGCAGCGCCGGTATTTCAAATAGTAGGCGCCGTTGCCGGTAGTCTGGTAGAGCCACCAGTATTTCTTGCATTCCTTCGGCAGGTCGTCGAAGTGGAAGAAACCGTGGTCGATGAAGCGTCCAATTCTGCGGAACCTGCGATCGCGGCGGAAACCGAAACGAAAGCCGCGGCGGTCGCGGCGAATATCGGGGCGGAATCCGCGACCGTCCCGGCGGAACCCGAACCGGGAGCCGCCGTCGTCGCGACGGAAACCGACGGCGACCGTCGACCCGGATTCGACGAGGGGTCCCCCGGGGCCGGCCGACGCCGGAGTGGCAGCCGGAGCCGTGGCGGAGAGCAGCAAGGTGGCTGAAACAAAGGCGAGGGAGAGTTTCTGTATTCGGTGGAACATGGACTGGTCCTCCTGTCGGTTCGCAACTACGTGGCAATGCCGGTGAGCGGTATTGCCCGGGCCGAAGTACGGCCTTTGCCTGTTGGTCGCGGGAACGTGGAGAAAGGTTCAAATGAATCCGAAGCGGTTCGTTCGGATTGATGGGCGGGATTGTAGGGCGCCGCAGTGCGAGCCGGCATCGCCGTTCCTGGATTCCAGCCTTCGCTGGAATGACATATGTATTTGAAATATCTGAATAAAATCGTTATCCCAGCGAAGGTTGGGATCCAGAAGCAACGGTGCAACAGGCGCGCAGCGAGTGTGTTTAGGCCGCGTCGTCCTCCATCACCAGCCCTTTGAAGCGGCGGCGGGAGGTATGGACGCGGCTGCCGCGATCGTCCTCGGAATCGGGCCGCGAGGCGGCCATCCTGAGCACCGCGCCGTAGCCGGGCTTGGTCTCCCGGCGTCCGGCGTTCGGACCGTCTTCCAGCATCCTCGAAAAAACCGGCAGATTGTAGCAGGGCACCCACATCAAAAGGTGATGCTCGACATGGTAGTTGACCCAATAGGGGGCGAGGAAGGCGCGTTCGAGGAAGCCGGCCTTGGTGGTGCGGGCGTTGCGGAACGGATCGTCGTTGTCGGGCACCATGGCGTGCTCGGCGATGTTCCGCACCCTGAGGACGAGCTGGTAGACGGTGAACAGCGGCACCAGCCATAAAAGCGGGTAGAGATACCAGTAGCCGATGAGGGCGAGTCCGGCGAACAGCACGGCGTTGGCGGCGAGTGGACCGCCAAGCGTGCGGAAGAAAGTCTTCAGCCGTTCTGGCCAGCCGTCCTCGCGCGGCCCGAAGGCGGCGGCGAATTGCGCGATACGCTGGCGATAGGCGGTGATGCCCGTGATGTCGCGCAGGAGCTTGCGGCGCAGGCTCTTGCGGGTGATCGGGAACGGCGCGCTCAGCACCAGGTCGGGATCGTCGGGCTGCTGGGTGCGGGCGTGGTGCTTGAGGTGATAGGTGCGGTACTGCACCGTGTCGGCAAACGTCGGCCAGGCGCACAGTCCCTGGCTCAGGATCAGATTGAGCCGGCCGTTCACGACCAGAAGACCGTGGGCGGCGTCGTGCATCAGGATCGACAGGCCGAGCTGTCTCGCACCGATGATCGCAACGCTCAAGAGGAAGGTCAGCGGATTGGGCCATAGCGCAAACAGCGCCATGGCGAGGCCGATGACGCCCCAGCAATGGGCGATCAGCCACACGCCGCGCCAGTCGGAACGGCGGCGGACGCGCGCGAGCTCGTCTTCGCTCAGGATGTCGCGGGCGAGAACCCGTTTGGCGGTCGCGTTCATCCGTGCATGATAGCCTGAGTTCGGTCGCTTCGGAACCGGTGTTCATAGCCAGCCTATGCCCCGGTACAGGGGCCGACGAATCGACTAGATTTCCTGCCTATCATAACGGCTTCAGCGGGAGGACCACGATGGCGCGGCCCTACACCATTCTCGACGTTTTCACCGATACCGCGCTCAGCGGCAATCCGCTCGCGGTCGTCATGGAAGCGGAGGGCTTGAGCGGCGAAGAAATGCAAAGAATCGCCGGCGAGTTCAACCTGTCGGAGACGGTGTTCGTTCTGCCGCCGGAAAACCCGGCTCATACGGCGCGGGTCAGGATCTTCACGCCGGGGGCCGAACTTCCCTTCGCCGGCCACCCGACCGTGGGTACGGCGGTGATCCTCGCCGCCAACCGCTTCGGCAGCGTCGAGGCCGAACAGGACGCGGTCGAGGTGCTCGAGGAGGGCGTCGGCCCGGTCCGTTGCGGCGTCAAGCTGTTTCCCGGCGGCAAGGGCTTCGCGGAATTCGACGTGCCGAAGACGCCGGAGCCGGGCGAGCCGGCGCAGGACAAGGAACTGATCGCCGCGGCCCTTGGCCTGTCGCCGCTGGAGATCGGGTTCGAGAACCACGTTCCCGCCAATTATTCCTCCGGGGTGCCGTTCACCTTCGTGCCGGTGCGCGACCTGTCGGTGATCGGCCGGGCGCAAGTCGTTCCCGAGGCCTGGAACGATGGTTTCGGCGACCACGACCACAACAACGCCCTCGTCTATTGCCGGCAGACGGAACGGACCGCGAGTTCGTTCCACGCCCGCATGTTCGCGCCGCGGATGGGCGTGCCGGAAGACCCGGCGACCGGCGCCGCGGCTGCCGCCTTCGCCGGTGTCGTCAACCATTTCGACGAGCCGCCGTCGGGTCGCCACCGCTACCGGATCGAGCAGGGCTTCGAGATGGGCCGGCCGTCGATCATCGGCCTCGAGATCGAGACCGAGGGCGGCGCGTTGCGGGTGGCGCGGATTTCCGGCGAGGCGGTGGTGTTCGCGCGCGGCGAGTTGATGGTCTAGGCTTTATCAAAGACGCCTTGAATGGGAGTATCGGACATGGTGAGCGGCGGATGTCTTTGCGGCACGGTGACGTGGGAGGCCGGCGAGCTGGTCGACCACATGACCCATTGCCACTGCTCGATCTGCCGCAAGGCGCACGGCGCGGCCTTCGTCACGTTTCTGGGCGCGAGGGCCGACGTCTTCCGCTACTTGAGCGGCGAGGACGCGATCGTCGACTATATGTCGTCGCCCGGATTCGTCCGTAAGTTCTGCGGAACCTGCGGCTCGTCGGTGCCCGAGCTGGTGAGGGAGAACTATATCGCCATTCCGGCCGGCTCGGTCGACGGCGATCCCGGACAGCGGCCGTCGGCGCATATCTATGTCGGCTCGAAGGCGCCCTGGCACGTGATCGCCGACGACCTGCCCCGCTACGAAACCTACGAGAACCCGGAGGACGACCCGCATGTCGAGGCGGTCGATCATGGGGCGCCGACCGAAGGCGTGTTGCGCGGAAGCTGCCTGTGCGGCGGCGTCGCCTACGAGATCGTCGGCGGTTTCGACAGGATCGACAATTGCCACTGCTCGCGATGCCGCAAGGCAAGAACGGCGGCGCATGCTACCAATGGCTTCACCGCGATCGAAAACGTCGCCTTCGTCCGCGGCGAGGACAGGCTCAAGACCTTCCGGTTGCCCGGAACGAAATACTTCAGCCAAGTGTTCTGCGCCACTTGCGGCGCGGGCATGCCACGACTCGATCCCGATCGCCAGGTAGCGGTGGTTCCGCTTTCGTCGCTCGACGACGATCCGCATCGGCACGCCGGGCGCCACATCTACACGGCGTCGAAAGCGGTTTGGGATGCGATCGAGGACGATTT
>Ga0070729_10006697_pt1 | contig 11280 bp, 10 predicted proteins | sample tdDd472_FD_66725 | JGI IMG/M metagenome (GOLD analysis project Ga0070729, IMG submission 66725) | Marine sediment microbial communities from the Atlantic coast under amendment with organic carbon and nitrate - tdDd47.2 | ecosystem: Environmental > Aquatic > Marine > Coastal > Sediment | place...
AAAACGCAAAAATACGCATAAAAACGCTGTTTTGACAAAAACGGAACAGACACTCGCATCCTATTTTTCCTCCGGCAGCAATTTGCCTACCACGGATCTCTCCTCAACGAACAAACGCCCTGCGGCAGCCTGAACATCTTCTGCGGTTACTTTTGAAATCTGACGGGGCCAGTTGATGACATTTTCAATTGCCTCCCCTTGTGCCAGCGCCGCACCAAAAATATTGGCGGCACTACTTATGCTATCTCGTGTGTAAATAGCCGAGGCAAGCATCCGCCTTTTGGCAGATGCCAACTCTTCCTTAGTCACCCCGTTTTCCAGTACATCATCAATTATTTTACGAATTTCGGTTTCTATGGTTTCAAGATCAACCCCGTTGGATGGGGAGCCATACAGAACAAAAGAGGACGGATCCAGACTGGAGCTATCATAGTAACTCCCCACACCGGCAGCGATTTTATCATCGATCACAAGTTTCGAATAAAGCCGGCTAGTCGGCCCATCGCTCAAAATAGTGTTAAGGACTTCAAGAGCGCGAACCTCTTTTACACCGGCGGTACGAATAACCGGCGCCAGATAAGCCTGCCGCCAAGACGGCTGGCGAACGCGCTTATCCCGCATAACGACTTCACGTTTTGCCAGATGCGGAGGTTCCTGCACACGGGTACGTTTTGGTAAATCTTTAGGGACTGCCGGTCCATAATATTTTTTGGCGAGAGCGAACACTTCTTCAGCATCCACATCACCTGCGACCACCAGAATTGCATTATTAGGGGCGTAATATTGTTCGTACCAATCTATTGCATCCTGCGTTGTCAGTTTTTCAAGGACATGACGCCAGCCGATGATGGGGGTGCCGTAAGGATGCGCCATGAACAAAGTTGCGTTAAACTGTTCTGAAAATTGGCTACCCGGATTATTATCTGTTCGTTGGGAACGCTCTTCCAGCACCACCTGCAATTCAGCGCCCACTGCCTCTTTTGTTAAGAGAAGGCCTTGCATGCGGTCCGATTCAATTTCCATTAAAAGAGGAAGTTTGTCCTTACTGGCATTCTGGAAGTAAGCAGTATAATCCTGACTGGTAAAGGCATTGTCCTGACCGCCATTTTCCGCAACAATTTCTGAAAAGCGGCCGGGCCCTATTTTTTTAGTTCCCTTGAACATTAAATGTTCCAGAAAATGGGCAATCCCCATTTTCTCCGGACGCTCATCTGCGGCCCCAATTTTATACCACACCATATGGGTCACGACAGGCGCCCGGTGATCCTCAATGACAACCACCTCAAGACCATTATCTAACGTCGTGGTTATCGGATCAAAAAGTGTTGGGATTTCTTCTTTAGTGTCTGCTTTTGCGCCTGAAATGCCAAAAGCAACTACAGCCACAAGGACATAACGCGATAACTTACTGAACATAGATTCCTCGTTCGGTGTCATTTTCACCTAATAAAGGAACTCTTTGTGTCTATTGCAAGGCAGAAATCCAAACTCTGCCTTACAAAACTTGCAAAGAATTTGGGTTAGTCAAAGAGGCCGTCCAGAATACCGCGGCGTTTACGCTCAATAATCGGCGTATCGCCTCCGTCAGAGGCGGAGTTACCCAAGGCCTGATTTTCCTGAATCCGTTTCTGTTCTTTTGTTGGATCAACAACCGTTCCAAATTCAGGTTTATCTTTCCAGAACATGACATCATCCAAAAGGGTTCCATCACTTTCTGCAAGTTCAGACGTTTCCTGATTGATAATCTCCCGAATAGAACTATCAACATTTTCGGCGTCCGCCTGACGCAAAAGCGCCAACTCACCCGCAGAGGTTCCCGCAGCCTGTGCTTCTTTCTGAGTTATCACACCGTTTGAGTTATTACGTCCAAGCAATGCCTGCTGAGCATTGGTCAAAGCCACCTCATCACGCGGGCTGCGTTGTCCCGGGGTTGGTGGGCGCAAAGTAAAATCTGGTGGAATAATGAGGGGTGCCTTGGTGATAACAGCAAACTCATCAGGCGCCTTTTTCCCGTCCAGGCCAAGCGCCTGACGCGTGCCGTCACAACCGGACAGCAGAACCGTCGCCAACGAAAAAGTTGCAACTGCTACAAATTTACCTGAATTAGCCATCTGTGCCCCCTAAATAAGCACTTAAATTTTAGTCGATTTATCTTCAAAAAACAAGCTATCGACCAACAATATGGCGACGCCGCACACAATTGCAATATCCGCAATGTTGAAGGCAGGCCAGCGCATAAAATATAAATCGAAATCAAAGAAGTCGGCGACCCGACCAAAATGGATCCGATCTATTACATTTCCGATCGCTCCACCCAAAATTAATCCAAGGCCAGCACCTAAAAATCTGTGACTTGCCCGGAATAGCCAAATCAGAAGAACAATACTGATAACAGAAGAAAGCCCTACAAGTGCCCAGCGTGTCGCTTCGCCACCTGAGAACATACCAAAGCTGACACCACTATTCCACACCATCACCAAGCGGAAAAAGGAGGTTACCTCGATCCCATACGGGTAAGCCGCCATATAATCGACCATATTGATCTTGAATATCTGATCTATGGCGACCACAAGGGTCGCCACAATCAGGCCAATCCGCGCAGGCTGTCTCAAGCTGAAACCTCATCCAGATCCATGTCGGCCACAACGTCAGCACACCGGCCACAGAGAGTTGGGTGCGCCTCGTTAGAGCCGACATCATCAAGAACTTTCCAGCAGCGGTCACATTTCTCACCCTCTGCCAATTCAGAAACAACGGCAACGCCTTCAACATCGTCCAAGCGGAAAGCACCCTCTGGAGCCTCTTCCGTTGTCAAAGTCACTTTGGAAGCAATACAGATATCGGCAACCGGCAACCCTTCCAACAGCTTTTCATAGTCGGCACTTACGTAAACAGTTGGGGCAGCCTGCAAGCTTGCACCGATACGTTTCTCACGGCGCTCAACTTCCAGTGCACCTGTTACCACACGACGGAAAGCCCGAATTTTGGACCATTTTTCATGCAATTCGTCATTTTTCCAATCGGCTGGAATTTCCGGGAACTGGTTCATATGAACTGACCAGTTCTCGTCTGGATATCGGGCCTGCCATGTTTCCTCCATGGTGAACACCAGAACCGGTGCCAACCAGGATGTCAGGCAATGGAACAATTTATCCAGAACCGTGCGAGCCGCGCGACGAGTGATATTATCAACAGCATCGCAATACAGAACATCTTTACGGATATCAAAGTAGAAGGCAGACAATTCCAACGTACAGAAATTATGAATAGTGGAGAACATCCGGCTAAATTCATAATTATTGCAGTTAGCGCGAATCTGCGTATCCAACTCTGACAAGCGATGCAGAACCCAGCGTTCCAATTCCGGCATATCGGCGGGATCGACTTTTTCCGCCTCATCCCACTCGCTCAGGTTCCCCAGAATATAGCGCAAGGTGTTCCGAAGGCGACGGTAGGCATCCACCTGCCCCTGCATGATCTCATTGCCGATACGGATATCATCGGTATAGTCTGAGTTTACCACCCACAGGCGCAGAATATCTGCACCGTTCTGTTTAATAATTTTCTCCGGCGCGATGATATTGCCCAATGATTTGGACATTTTACGCCCCTTATCATCCAGCACAAATCCATGCGTCAGAACCCCATCATAGGGCGCACGACCACGGGTACCGCATGATTCCAGCAAAGACGAATGGAACCAACCCCGATGCTGATCTGTTCCTTCCAGATAGAGATCTGCTGGCCATTTCATTTCCGGGCGGTTTTCCAAAGTAAAAGCATGAGTGGACCCTGAATCAAACCACACATCCAGGATATCCATCACCATTTCATAGTCGTCAGCATTGTAGTTATTGCCAAGGAAGCGGGCGGGCGGTGAGTTAAACCACGCATCGGCCCCTTCTTCTTCCATGATCTCTACAATCCGGTTGTTCACTTCTTCATCCCGAAGGATTTCAGCTGTTTCTTTGTTTACGAAGACGGTGATCGGAACACCCCAAGCCCGTTGACGGGACAGGACCCAGTCCGGACGGTTTTCAACCATACTGTAAAGACGGCGATGTCCAGATTTTGGATACCACTTTGTATCGTCAATGGCTTTCAGCGCTTTTTTCCGTAGATCATTTGTCTCCATGGACACAAACCACTGACTTGTGTTCCGGAAAATGAGTGGCGCTTTTGATCGCCATGAATGTGGGTAAGAGTGCTTGATTTTGCCGCGTTTCAACAGCGCGCCAGCCTCTTCCAGCACATCCGCCACATGGTCATTGCATTTATAAACATGCTCGCCTGCGAATAAGGGTACATGCTTAAAGAATGTTCCATCTTCATCAACGGTTTGCGGGATTTCCAGATTGTAGCGAAGTCCGACTTCATAGTCTTCCTGGCCATGTCCCGGAGCTGTATGAACAAAGCCAGTACCAGCATCAACGGTTACATGATCCCCATCCAGAAGCGGTACATCAAAATCGTAACCCTGACCTGCCAGTGGATGCGCACAGACAAGGCCTTTTAGCTTCACGCCGGTTCCTGTCCAGAAAGTAGCAGTTTCGGTAATTCCGGCTTCTTTAGAGAGTTCCTCTAACAAGTCTGCGGCGACAAATAGTTTTTCACTTACTTTTGCAAGGCTACCCTCTTCGACCGCTTTAACCTCAACACCAACATATTCTATGTCATCACCATACGCGATGGCGCGGTTGCCTGGCATTGTCCATGGGGTCGTTGTCCAGATAACAACACTTGCCCCTTTAAATTCATCGCCTCCCTCTTTAACAGGGAAACGCACAAAAATCGTTGTTGAGGTATGATCGTGATACTCAACCTCCGCCTCAGCCAAGGCGGTTTTCTCAACGGGTGACCACATTACAGGCTTTGACCCGCGATAAAGACCACCATTCATTGAGAATTTTAGCAATTCACGCACGATCTGCGCTTCAGCATCATAGCTCATGGTCAGGTAGGGATTGTCCCAGTTGCCCGTTACACCAAGGCGCTTGAACTCTTCGCGTTGAATATCAACCCACTCTGTTGCGAATTGACGGCATTCCTGACGAAATTCGACAACCGGCACTTCGTCTTTGTCTTTGCCTGCTTTGCGGTATTTTTCTTCAATTTTCCATTCAATTGGCAGACCATGGCAGTCCCAGCCCGGTACATAATGGGCATCTTTCCCCATCATCTGCTGAGAACGGTTAATCACGTCTTTCAGGACCTTATTCATCGCATGGCCCATATGTAAATGGCCGTTTGCGTATGGAGGACCGTCATGCAGAACAAACTGCTCCCGCCCTTTTGATTGTTCCCGAAGTTTTCCAAAAAGGTCCATTTTCTCCCAACGCTCCAGAAGCCCAGGCTCTTTATTGGGAAGGCCAGCTTTCATTGGAAAGGACGTTTTTGGAAGACGAATGGTTTTTTTATAGTCAGTGCTCATGGCAGCGAACTGTTCCTAACAGTTAAGTAGAACTCTCGGGCACCTTGCCCGTAAGATGTGTCAATAATACGGAGAAATCCTGATCGATCGACGTCGCGTTAGCAAACGCCTTTAATCCCGGCCTTTACGCAAAGGCCGGGCACATAATTCGGCTGATGGATCCACCCTGCCGCATATCACCTATTGTATCGTGACCGTCAAAAAACATGGGCTATATGTATCAATTCAAACAAAATCTGTCGAGCGCGTAATGTGAACGTCTTCAGGACGCCTTCCGACCCTGTTTTTTATCTGCGTATTTATCCTGGCGGCGATCTTCACGCGCCAGAATCTGACGGGCGGACTGCTCATCCAGCTTAATTTGCTCCTGAAGCGCCTCCAGCCCCGTAAATTTCTTTTCATCACGGATAAAATCGACAAAGGCGACATGAATATGCTGTCCGTACAAATCACTTTCGAAATCAAGAAGATGCACCTCAAGCAAGGTATCAGATTTATCGAAGGTTGGGCGGCGTCCATAATTGGCGACCCCATCCACCCAGGATGTAGCGCCGTTATCTTCTGTCAAACCAACCCGAACCGCATAAACACCAAGCTTTGGCTGCTGATACTTTGTAATTGGGAGGTTGGCTGTTGGAAACCCGATTGTTCGGCCCCGTTGATCTCCTTTAATAACGGTTCCATCAACTTCCCACCAATGACCAAGTAAGCTGGCCGCTGTCGCCGGGTCACCAGCTTCAAGGCATTTCCGAATGGCGGTTGAGGAGAAAATCGTTGTCTCTTCCCCAACAGGCTCTACTACAGTAACGCCAAAACCGTATTTCTTGCCAAGTTCCGACAGGATGACAGTTGTTCCCTGACGTTTATGGCCAAAAATAAAGTCATAACCAACAACCACATGGCTCACGCCAAAACCGTCCACCAGAACGTCTTTGACAAATTGTTCGGCTGTTTTTTGAGAAAATTCAAGATCGAAAGTCAGCGCCGCCATCACATCAACGCCCAGCCAGTTCAGATGCGCCGCCCGCGTATCCAGCGTTGACAACCTGATTGGAGGGGCCTCAGGCGCAAAAAATTCACGCGAATGCGGCTCGAAGGTTAAAACACCTGACGGTACAAATCTTTTTTCCGCTTCTTTTTGCGCCTCACCTATTACCGCCTGATGTCCCCTATGGACTCCATCAAAGTTACCGATGGCCAGCACCAGCCCCTTCAACTCCTGCGGTACATTGTTACAATCTCTGAGCAACTGCATAAGCTATTCCGGTTTTAATTAAGAGGGCTTGCGGGCAACCATCAGTGTCGCCTCACCGTCCAGAACAACGGTATCACCAACTTCGCATACACAATCAAATGTTACACGGCGGCCATTAATTTCCCGCAAGGTCGCTGTCGCCCGCACTGTGTCACCAATGCAAACAGGTGCCTTAAAGTTAAGTGATTGATTCATGTAGATAGCGCCAGGGCCTGGCAGTTTGGTCCCAAACACAGTAGACAAAAAGCTGGCAGAAAGCATTCCGTGAGCAATCCGTTCCTTAAACATTGTCTGCTCGGCAAATTCCTTATCCAAATGCACCGGATTTGTGTCACCGGAAACGCCTGCAAACAGGGTAATATCTGCCTCAGTTACTGTTTTGGAAAAACTAGCGGTCATTCCAACCTCAAGTTCCTCAATATAATAGCCATGTTGTGAATTCGTTTTTGTCATGCCCAGCCCTTTTTGACTTATTTTTGCGATGCAATATAGAAGGCAATCCAGCACTTCCGCAAGTTTTACAAGCAGATTACCGCATATCAGGTGACAATTTATCTAAAAAAGCGATTTTTTAGATTTTAAGAAATAGCCCGCAAGTCATTAACCATTTTTTTAGTTTCCAACCGTAGGGTTTATCCAACAATTCACCTTCCTAAGCGTGGATTTGAACTGAACAATTGTCGAATAACGTTACTATAGCAAGAGGGTATTTCCATGGCTGTCGATATGAACATGCCGATCCTGATCATCGATGACTACAAAACTATGCTTCGCATTATCCGTAACCTGTTGAAGCAACTAGGTTTTGATAATGTAGACGAAGCGACGGACGGTTCTGCGGCCCTTGCAAAAATGCGCACCCGCCAGTACGGTTTGGTGATTTCCGACTGGAATATGGAGCCGATGACAGGTTACCAGCTTCTTCAGGAAGTCCGTGCGGATGAGGCCCTCAAGGCAACACCGTTCATCATGATTACGGCCGAATCAAAAACGGATAACGTGATTGCCGCGAAAAAGGCCGGTGTTAACAACTACATTGTTAAGCCGTTCAACGCTGCGACGCTAAAAACAAAAATGGCAGCTGTTCTAGGCGATTTCTAATGCCTTCCGATACAGAAGTTGTCGCTCTTCGGGACGAGATCGCAAGTCTCCATAAAGATTGCCGTGATCTCGTTCAATTTATCGTCAATGCGCGGTCAGAAATCTCTCAGATCAAACCGACCGATCTGAAAAAAGACAAACTGCCGCGCGCCGGTAAAGAGCTGGACGCGATTGTTCAGGCGACAGAGCTTGCAACCAATTCAATCATGGCGGCGGCCGAACGGATAATGGACGCCCGCGTTACAGAGCCGGACGTAGTCAACGACGCTTGCATGGAAATTTTTGAAGCCTGTTCATTTCAGGATATTACCGGCCAACGGATCAGCAAAGTGGTCTCGACACTGGAATATATTGAAGATCATCTGGACAAGCTGTCATCCGCATGGGGTCACGAAGCCAAATCAGAATCTGGACCAGCACCTGAACTTGAAGGCGAAGCAGCCTTACTGAATGGCCCGGCCCTTGAGGGGGAAGGCGTCGATCAGGATTATGTCGATAGCATGTTTGACGAGGCCTCGAAAGAAGAGGCCCCAGAAGAACAAGCTTCACAAGATGAGAAGAAAGAGAAGAAGACTGAAAAGCCTTCCTCTGACGATTTGCCAAGCGGCGAATCCATTAATCAGGATGATATCGACGCGCTCTTTAATTAAAGCGCGTCCTTCCCTGATTTTACCAAACCATGTGACCGACAACATATGTCGGGGCAAAGCCGAATTCATTTGTCAAATCCTGCATCTGCTCTTGGCTTGGATGGTCGCCGGGATTAAGCTCCCACTCTTCCGCATGAATACCTCCGCTGACCAGCACATTATCGATGCCCATACCAGTAGCACCCCTAATATCGGTCCGCATACTGTCACCCACCGCCAGCAGTTTCGATGGATCAGAGATACCCAGTTTTTCCATAGACATTTTGTAAGACCATTCGTATGGCTTGCCAAACAGTTCAACTTGGCCGCCCAGTTCTTCCTCATACATCTTAGCAAGGGAGCCCGCGCAATATAGGGTGGTATCTCCGCGCATCACAGTGAGGTCCGGGTTTGCACACAACATTGGAAGCTGACGGGCAGCGGCTGTCGTTAAAAGTTCACGATAATCCTCTGGCGTTTCCACCAGATCATTGGCAAGGCCCGTACAAATCAGGAAATCTGCTTCTTCCAGATTATTAGTTTTTATATACCCCAGATTATCGTCAAGGCCGCGATCCTTCTTAGCACCAAACTGATAGAACTTCAGGTCATCGCCCTCAAGATAAGGGAAGCGTTTCTGTTCAAGCACCAGACGGGTGATATCGCCAGACGTGAGAATATGATCATAGGCATCTTCAGGAATACCAAGGCCGAGCAGAAATTCTTGAACATATTTATTGACCCGCGGGGCATTAGACAAAAGCAGGAGTGGCTTTCCCCCCTCGCGCAGTTTCGCCATGCAATCCAACACGCCAGGATATGGTTTTGTACCATCATGAACCACCCCCCAGAGATCTAGGATATATCCGTCATATTTATCGGCGAAAGATGCTAACCCGGGGACAATCTGAAACGACATACGCCAAAACCTCATTAAATCAAAACATCCGCGTTGATAGCGACAAAAGCCCGCTCACGTCAAATGAGGAATAGTGAAATTTGAGAAACTTCAAAAAAACAGATTTGCGATCAGTTACCAGCTTGCGGGGGTTTCGGGACGCCAAACAAATACCCCTGCCCGAACCCGATATCTGCATCCAGAAGGCTGATAACCGTATCCTCATCCTCCACCTGGCTTGCAATCAATTCTATTTCAGCCCGCGCCAATGCCTCTTGCAAATCATCAGGATGAATATCCATGGGCAGTGTATGGGCGCCCGGCATTAGATCAGATGCGGATACCTTCAGGTATTTAAAATTGCTAGCGGCAAGTTCCTGAAAATTCATATCAAGGCGAATGACCTGATCCATTGAAAAAACAAACCCCATTTCCGCCAACATCCCAAGCCCTTCTTTTTGTTGCTCTGAGGCATTGTCGATATCTTCTTGTGCAAACTCCAGAATAAGGTTCTTCTTCAAATCGCTATTACGATCCAAAAATTCCACAAATTGATGGAAAAATGCAGCATCACGTAACGTCCGAGCAGACACGTTTACGAAAAAACCCATATCATGCGTTTTCTGCCGCACACGACGGATCAACTGCACGCAACGGATTAACAACAGATTGTCAATTGTGCCGACCAATCCTGCTTCTTCCGCGATGGCAAGATATTGTTTTGGCGTAATAAGCTCGCCTTCAGGTCCACGAATACGGGAGAAAGCCTCATAGAAACGAGTTCGACGTTGCGGTAGGCGAACAATTGGTTGTAGATACAGATCCACCCGATTTTCCTGCAAGCCAGAGCGAACGATTTCCAAAATTTCCGCCCGACGATGCTCATCCATTTCCTCAATAGAAGGCGGCGGTGTCGCAACAAGCGTTGGGCGCTTCACTTCAGGTTCATTAACAATACTGCCGCCGCCAATCTTGCCACTTTTCATTTCACTGGAAAGCTGTCGCATTAGTTTACGCAACATTTTCATTTCTTCAGCGAAGCCGTCCATGTTTTCATCTTCGCCCGTCAGATGTGTCATGGCCACATCCAGTTTTTCCAACCCCATCTCTGCCGATGATAGATCCCGGCGGATATTGCGAAGCTCCTTATCAATTTGCATCCGCTCAACACGGCGCATAACGATTTCATGGACCAGCGCACAGAGAAGAAACAGGCAACCGGCCACCCAATATCCGGTCATCGTGTCAATTTCAGGAACGTATGAGGGAAGCTGTCGCCCGACAACGACGGCTGACATGGCGTAGGCTGCAATAATCACTAAATGATAAAGCACTCGATTACTCCCCTTCGTGAGATCTGCCATCGCTGAAAAGCAGAAGGTCAGAAACTCCCCCAAAATTAAGCACCCCAAACCAACGGACTACCTTGATTAATTTATTGAATATGACAAGAAGCGGTTGTTACAATCAAGAAAAACCATAATCTTCAAGAACAACTTTCGGTCTTGATGGTTTCGATCCCACACCTTTATCTGATTTTTCTTTTCCACTGGGTAAAGACCAGATAGATTTCTGTTTAACATAAAACTGAATAATAAAATTAGGAGGAAACCATGGGTCAGCTTGACGGCAAAATTGCCATTATCACAGGCGGCACCAGTGGCATCGGTTTGCGATCTGTCGAGATCTTTATCGACGAAGGTGCAACAGTTGTTTTTGCCGGGCGGCGAAATGAAGAAGGCAAACAAATCGCTCAGCAATTGGGTGAGAGCGCGCATTTCATCCAAACAGATGTCTCTGTTGAGGCGGATGTCCAAAACCTGATCAACCGAACCCACGAAAAATTTGGGCGAATTGACGTTCTTTTCAACAATGCAGGCGGACCTGCCCCTGTCGGCAGCATCGAAAATGTTGACTATGAGGGAACGATGAAAGCGATGGAAGTCCTGTTTGGCGGCGTCGTTCT
>Ga0070729_10006699_pt1 | contig 11276 bp, 9 predicted proteins | sample tdDd472_FD_66725 | JGI IMG/M metagenome (GOLD analysis project Ga0070729, IMG submission 66725) | Marine sediment microbial communities from the Atlantic coast under amendment with organic carbon and nitrate - tdDd47.2 | ecosystem: Environmental > Aquatic > Marine > Coastal > Sediment | place...
TGATTGTACTATCTGTGTTTGGAATCGGGAACAAGTGGAAGAGATGTTTATGGAAAAACCTCAGATTGCCTTCAGATTTTTAGAAGCTGTTGGTAATCGTTTATCACAAGTTGAGGAACGGCTAGCTGATGTGACATTTCTACCAATTGCAACACGCCTTGCTACATTGTTGCTTCGTCTTGATCGTGAAGGAGATTCAACGGGTAAACTCAGTGGTTATACGCATCAATATCTAGCAGATATGTTAGGTACGTATCGAGAGACAACCACTCAAATCCTGAACCAATTCAAATCACAATCTCTGATTCAAACCGGAAGAAAGACAATAGAAATTCTCGATAAGGGAGGGCTACACAAAATAGCTTCCTCATCGGAATAATATTGTCTTTAGTTTCAATTTTATGATCTTAGATATTTATCGTTGTGCGCGGGCAACCGATGCTTCTACACATTCAACACCTGTTTTCCCTACATTTGTCCCATGACGCACACCAGCAGGAATATCGATGCGGTCTCCAGGATTTACAGTTGTCCGTTGGTTGGTGTCGGGAAGGGTGAGTTCAAGGCTGCCAGAAAGTACATAGAGGACTTTGTTATAATTATGACTGCGGACTGCATACCGATAATTTGGGGCATTGTTCCATTTGTAAGGACGTAATCCTTCACTCTTCATGATGCGAGTGATAATGGAGCTGGTAGGATGTTGTCCACCTTGCCACCGAGTGATATGAACTTGTGTGTCCTTAGTAGCCATATACACATACCTTATCTTTAATTGACAGAAAAAGTGACGATCTCTTATTTATCGCCACAAAAAACAATACAACATAATTAAGATTCTAGCAAGGATTTAATGCAAACTCAATTAATTTTCAGACAAATGCGTTATAGTTAGGTTTGTATTTGGTATTAGAATGCTCACAATGCTTTCTTCATGAACCAATTGGGCTCATTCACATAGCGAATATTACCTTCGTGGTCATAATATTGCCATTCACCACTATCTTCCCCATATATGTGATAACCTTGACGTTTATAGAGATTTAGAGCACGTGAATTGTCCTTTGCGACTGAAATTGTTGCTATTTGGTATCCGCGCTTACGTAAAATAGCTTCTGCTGTGGTAAGCATTCGTGTCCCAATACCTAAACTGCGGAAATGTTCGATCACAGTGAAAGAATAAATATAGCCCCTTGTTTTCCCATCAGCGATCACACCGTCGGAGCTAATGAACTGGATAAATAAACGCGCAATAGGATAGCCGTTGAAGTCCATGACCAGCATCAGCCGCTGTCCGTTATGCTGTTCTAAATATGCACGACGAAATAACTTGCGGAGATGCGTGAATTGTCCATTCCACTCTAATCGTTTTACATCTTCATGAGTTGCTTTTCGTATTTTCAGTGTCGCTTTTAAGATTAGTTCGAGAGGTGTAAATTCTTGGATTGTCATGTTATGAATTGTCCTCTACTAACTGACGTAGTAATTCACGCTCTTCTTCTTGTGTCGTAATGTCACCATCTAACCAACTGAAGCGCAATGTCTCCAATATAGTCTTATAACGGGGTCCCGGTAACAATCCCATCTGTTTAAGATCATTCCCGTTGATGGTTGTACGCTGATGTCGCCATGTTGTCATATACGTCTCAATTATCGTTTGGACATGAGGTTGTTTGCTCAGAGTCATCCATGCAACTTGAAGACTGATATCAGGTATTTTCTCCAAATAGTGTGTGATTTGACTTGGCTTGAGTGAAGGTTCGGTAAATTGATTTGTATTCTCCAACAATGATGCGGTTGCCACCATCGATTCTGTGAGTCCACGCCCCAACCCAAAACGATTGCAGATTTGACTGACACTTGTTGGTGGAATTTCCATCACCATAATGTGCCAGTAAAGTTGGGTAAGTTCATGCTCTGTCGTATCCCACGGGATTTGAAGGTTACGGCATTGCTCGAAATAGTCGCGTAGGTGAATACTTACACGAAAATCAGGATGGATTGCTTCTAAGACACCAAGAGCCTGTAATTTTAGAATGCCCCGTTCTGGCGTACTCTCCCGTAGGAGTAGTGTGATTTCGTTTTGGATGCGCTCGCCGGTAATGCGCTTGAGCATCGGCAAAGCACCCCGAATGAGTTGTGCTGTGCGTGGGTCGATGACAAACTGTAAACGCTCCGAAAACCTCACCGCACGTAAAATTCGCGTGGGGTCATCAACAAAGCTCAGGCTATGTAAGACACGGATTATGCCATTTCTCAGGTCATCAATGCCGCCATAAAAATCTAGGATACGCCACATTTGGGGTTGAGGGCTGAGTTGGATGGCTAGCGTGTTCATTGTAAAGTCGCGTCGTTGTAAATCAAGTTTGATACCACTACTATACACAGTTGGTAATGCAGTAGGTTGTTCATAATATTCAAAACGTGCTGTCGCAAAGTCGATATGATGTGGAATATCACCAAGCGATAGATTGAGTTTTTGTGCAACTGCTTCATCTAAGGTCCATGTTGCTGTGCCAAATGGTATATGGCTATGTACTGTGCCACTAAAGACTTGAGCAAGATTCTTCGCAAAGCTAATTGCATCACCTTCTACCACAAAATCAATATCTAGGTTTCTGCGCTTCAGCAACAAGTCACGCACAACCCCGCCAACCATATAGATGAGGAGGTTACTATCTTGGGCTTGTTGAGCAATGGTTTTAATTAATTGATCAACAGGTGCACCAAGTATTGTCAAGATGTCATCGGGGGTGATGGTCGGTGCTTCGGTTTGATAGCTGGGGTGTGTCATTGCCCAATGTTTAATGAGATCAGTCCGTGTGACAATGCCAATCGGCTCACCATCGGGATTGACCACAGGGATTTGTCCCCAACCACTATTGACGATAAGTTGCTCTAGCGCAGAGACAGAGTCTTCTGGTGTAAGGGTGACATTGCCTTGTATCATTACATCACGGACTTTTAAGGTGTTTAGTTTATGCTCAGATGCACGGTCTGCATCACGGCGTGTTAGTAACCCGACGACTTGATGATTTTCAACCACGGGATACCCCTCATGCCCAATCTGCCTTATGAAACTGAGTTTATCTGTAAGTGAATCGTCGGCATTCAAGACTTGTAAGCCGTATGACATCAAATCTGCGACTTGTACAGCAGGGTGGATATGATGTTGTAGATAGTTCCAAATTTGTTGACGAATAGACTCGATTTCTTCGCCTTTGATCGTCGCGGCAGACGCTTTAGGATGCCCTCCGCCGCCAAAAAGTTCTGCGACTTGACTGACATCTATATCATCTACACGACTCCTACAGACTAACTGCATCTTCTGTTGCATGGTGACTAACGTAAATAGGGCACTACTGTCCCAAATATTCATCAGGCGTTGCGTAACAGATGCAATCCCTTCAACATATTCATCAGATTGTGTCGCAGTAATCGTCACAGAATGTCCATGAATCATACGATGGGTAGCGGTTTTGAGAAGTTTGTCAAATAGGGTTTGTTGGTCATCGGTTAATGGAAGTGTCAAAAAGTGTCGAATCGTATTGAGGACTGCACCTTGATTAAGCAACCATGCGACAGCTGTAACATCCCGTGGTGTTGTCGTTCCAAATGTCAACATACCCGTATCGGCATAGATGCCAAGGGCAAGTAAGGTTGCTTCTAGTGAATTGATAGAGATTTTCTGTTCTTTGATACGTTCAACCAGCAGTGTACTGATTGACCCGATCTCATCACCATCCCATGTTTCGTGAGCGTTTAACTTACGTTCTAGGGGGTGATGGTCAATGATAAGGGTCGGGGTGTCTTTTTTGATACCTTTAACAGATTGATAGGTTTGGGTATCGGTTAAGATGACTTGTTCGATTTTATTTCTACCGAGTATCCAATCTTTATGATGAATAAATGGTAGGGCATTTTTATAGAGCATTAAAAACTCTTGCACAGCGCGATTAATGGTCTTGGGCAATATCGGCGTTGCGTCCGGATATAACTTGGATGCCCCTAACATCGATGCGACGGCATCGAAATCAGCATTTTCATGAGTGAGAATCAGTTTCATTGATTATTCCAAAGGTGGTGCAAATTTATTTAATTTTAGCGTGTTTTGTGGATTCTCACATCGAAAATCAATACGAGGCGATAGGAAAGCCATCAGCTGCGAATGTAATAGTTAATTCGGGAGATGCTAAATAGCTGATGGGAAGTTGATATAAGTCAATGACATTCATTTCTCCGACAGCCGTTGTCCACAATGCTTTTTCGGATACATCATGCCATTTTATGATTGCCAGATGCAACCGATTATTGGTGAGCTGCACGACTGTATTTTCTAAAGTATCTTGTTTAATTTGTAAATCGATATTTAAGGCTCTGAGTTCGTTCACAATGGCATCACTATTTGGGATTTCTGCAATACTCATCTGTAGCTCAAATCCATCAGGAAAACCCATATTTGCAAATTCAGTTTTTAGGCTAGACAAACGTATTGTGGAGATAGCAAGGGGGAGCGTCCCACTAATGTTGGTTTGATTGACAATTCGCACACCATCAACACCACTACGAATGACATTAGCGATCACGTCATCATTGAGAGGTTCAAGGTTTGGGTTAATGATGAGGCTTATGGTTGGAATAACAGGTGATTGTTGCCAGCCATCGATGACCCCATAATCGGCAATAATGTCATAATCTGTTCCCAATAGACTATCTACGGTTAAACCAGATGCTGGAATGAGAAGAGCGGACTGTGCAATTTCATCTCGGATGGAATCCATGTTTTGAATATGTGTGCCGAGTACATAGTGTATCGGCGGGGCAAGTGTTTCTGTAATGTCTTGCGTGGGGGTTGGCGGTGCTAAATTCGCGACGGGTGTTGCCTCTGGTTGACATGCGCTAATGACGAATAATCCCATGACACATATCAACCATAGTTGCAAAGAACACCAACCTATAGAGGAGCTAATGTGATATATTGCCCTGTATCTCATTTTATGAGGCAATTTCCCACGGACCAACTAAGGCACGTTCAATCATGCTGATGGATGTACTGAAGTTGAAGAAAGCCAGAACCGCAAATGCAAAGGCAGCTGTGCGGTCATCGCGTCCACGCATGAGGCTAAATAAGCCGGGCATGATGATTGCTAACCACAACATATAGAGGACATAGACAATGATACGCCCTGATCGCGGTTGCATTCCAGATAACAACATTATGATACCAACTACCAAGACTGCACCTGCCAATAGTGCATAGGTCAAGATTGCGCCCCAATAATTTCCAGAAATCGGTTCACGTCGTGCTGCAATGACAGTCGCCCAAATACCCAATGCAAGTGAGTAAAAGATGTGCATATTAAAGAGAATTCCATGTATCTCTGGCATCTTTGATTCCTATAGCTAAATGATTTAAGCTTGTGCGATTGTAGCATGAAGTTGACTGATTTTAAACGTATGCCATTAACTTCATAACGTAGTTTTGAATCGTTATCTAATGTTATGTATGTCACACTATTTTAGGACGATGGTCATGCTCGCCTAGCAGTCAATATGTTACCCTTCCATAATGACTGAATAAAGTAAGTAGTTGATACTGATGTTTGACATGACAACTGTAACACAAGAAAAACTAAGAGTCGTCGTTATTGGTGGGGGTATCTCAGGTCTGAGTACTGCGTGGTATTTGGAAAAGTTGGCTAACACGCAAGACATTTCCTTAGAATGTGTTGTTCTGGAACAATCTGAACGGTGGGGCGGTAAAATCTGTACTGAGCTAGTCGATAGCCCGTCTAATAATAATCCATTTGTGGTTGAAGCAGGGCCTGACTCTTTCTTAACTCAGAAACCTTGGGCACTACAACTCGCTAGAGAGATTGGGTTAGACGATCAACTCCTTGGAACAAATGACAAAAAACGTAATATCTATGTTCTAAACAAGGGCAAACCTACAATTTTACCTGAGGGTGTTTTATTGGTTGTACCGACAAAATTTATGCCCTTTGTTAAATCATCTTTGATTTCGCCACTTGGTAAACTTCGTATGGGGCTGGAGTCATTTATTCCACCGAAGATGGATGATGAAGATGAAACATTGGCGGATTTTATCAGACGCAGGTTAGGCAACGAAGCACTTGATAAAATTGCAGAACCCTTGATGTCTGGTATCTATAATGCACAGGCTGATAAACAAAGCATCATGGCGACCTTCCCGCGTTTTCGCGATCTAGAGAAGACTTACGGTAGCTTAACTCGCGGGATGATTGCCTCACGTCGTAAATCTGCTAGACATTCAACTGCTTCTGCCTCATCTAAACTATCGGCGTTCATGTCGTTTCAGGGTGGCACAGAAGAACTGATCCACGCGCTCGTGAGTGAGTTACAATCCAATTTGAAGACAGGTGCTCAGGTAACGTCGATTCAAAAAGATACTAATAATATGTATCAGGTTTATTTGGGCGATAGCACTACGCTTGAAGCAGATATGGTGGTTTTGGCAACACCAGCCTTTGTAACTGCGAATCTTGTCGAATCGTTTGCTCCGTCTGCTACCGACTATTTAAAACAAATTCGGTATGTCAGCACAGGTACACTCTCCCTTGCTTATCGTACTTCTGATATTCCTCAAGTGTTGGATGGATTTGGGCTGGTGATTCCTAGCAATGAAAATCGTCCGATCAATGCTATCACTATATCATCGACGAAGTTCAATAATCGTGCACCTGATGACTACATGCTCTTGCGAGTCTTTTTCGGAGGATCACGTAGCCCTAAGTCCATGGAATGGGATGACAATGATCTACTACAGGTCGTTCGTGATGAGTTATGTACGATTTTAGGGATTGATGCTGAACCTTTATTTCATCGTATTTATCGCTGGTGGAATGCGAATCCGCAATATGATATTGGTCATTTAGAACGGGTAAATGAGATTGAAAAATCACTTCCTGATGGCTTATATGTAACGGGCAGTCCCTATCATGGCGTGGGCATACCAGACTGTGTGCATCAAGCACAACAAACTGCTGAGCAAATTATCTCAACACGAATTAAACAAAGAAATTAGAGGAGGAACTACTCATGGTACGCACTAAAAAACTGATTCGCCATCCTTCACAAGATACCAATGTACGACCTTTCATGGTTATTTGGGAAACAACGATGGCATGTGATTTGGCTTGTATGCACTGTCGCGCTGAAGCGATCAACCAAAAAGATCCCAAACGCCTCACTACGGAAGAGGGTAAAAAATTGCTTGATCAGATTAAAGATTTTGGCAAATCCTACCCAATTGTTGTATTCACTGGTGGAGATCCATTTAAACGCGAAGACCTATTTGAGTTAATCGAATATGGTACAGAAATTGGGCTATCGATTGCGGTATCGCCGTCTGCAACACCTTTATTAAATGATGATAACCTTAAGAAAATACGTGCAGCAGGTGCTAAAGCCATGTCCCTCAGCTTAGATGGCGCAACGGCAAAGAGCCATGATACGTTCCGTGGCGTGGATGGATCATTCCAGATGACATTGGATGGTTGGCGTATGGCTCAAGAGAATGGGTTGAGGGTACAAGTGAATACTACTGTTACTCGTCACAATTTACATGAACTACCAGAAATCCTCAAGTTAGTACGTAAGCAAGGTGTTATGACATGGAGTGTCTTTTTCCTTGTTCCCACAGGTCGTGGTATGGTAGAAGATGAAATTTCTCCTGCTGAGTATGAAGATGTTATGAATTGGCTCTATGAAGCGAGTCGTTATATTCGAGTCAAGACAACAGAAGGCCATCATTTTAAACGAGTTGTTATTCAGCGTTCAATTTTGGATGCTAAAGGTGATGATCCCGTTGAGAGTATGGGACTAGGCGTAACTTATAAAATGCTTTGTGAACAACTTGATGAGTATACAAGTGATATGTTATTACCGCAGGATATGGCACCTGTTCGCCGTACACCGATGAATATCAACGCTGGTAATGGTTTTGTATTTGTTTCACGACGCGGTGATGTATTCCCGAGTGGTTTTATGCCTTTGAGTGCGGGTAATGTGCGTGAACAGACACTACCTGATATTTACCAAAATGCATCTTTATTCCAGAGTTTACGTCAACCTGATGACTTTCATGGACGTTGTGGTGAGTGTGAATTCAACTCAGTATGTGGTGGTTCACGATCACGAGCTTATGCAATGACGGGTGATCCTATAGGGGAAGAGCCATTTTGCATGTATGAACCGGGAAGTTTCCCATACGCTACAGAATTAGAAATGTACCTACAAAAAAAGCAACAACAAATATAGTTCCAATAGTCATGTTTGCCCTGTTTGATCAGTTTTGGAACAAACAGGGTAATCAAATTTATGCTATGATCAGAAATCCCATCGAGGATGCTAACCATGCTAGTGTAATCATATTGGCAACGATGAGGGCTGGACGTTGAATATTTCCCCCATCAGATGCAGGATTACCCCGCATATCAAGTTCCCATGGAAAGATAATGGTCGTCACTATGCCTATAATTAGGATTGTTCCCAACCAACTTGGAAATAAACCCTGTGTGATCGCAATCCCCATACATGCTAATGCACCAATGAGACACACATAACTGAGGATCAATGTTGGTGTTTTGCCGATGAGAACAACAGTATTCTTCAAGCCAGCTTTTTTGTCGACTTCGTAATCGTCGACCTGATTATAAAATTGTCCATAAGCTGAGAATAATATTGCGGCAATAATCACAAGCCAAGCGTTGTTTGGCATAGCATCATATGCAAAATACCCTGTCATGACTAATAATCCACTGAGCATAAGCGCATGTGAGACAACATCGGTGACGGGACGCGCTTTTAAACGAAAGGGATGCGCTGAATATAGATAACATAATGCCAGTGTGACACCACCGAGAATGAGTGTCCATATCCCACTAATCCCATACAAAACAAGCGAAATTACACAGGTTAACCATGTTACAGTCCAGCCTTCACGCCGTGTTAAAACCCCACTGCTGATGACATTGTGCATTTTCTTTTTTGGATTAAGGGCATCATCGGGAGCATCTTCCACATCATTAATCATGAAGGCAAAAGACATTGCTAGTATATTAGCGATGATGACTGCAAATAATCGCCAATCAACTGTAGATTGGATGGCTTGTGTAGCAAGTAATCCACCGGCTAAAGTTAACGGAATAGTAAATGGTACATGTTCGCGCCAACGAGTCAAACGCAGAATACCACTTAGCTTCGTTTCTGTTGTAGGTGTAGATTTGGTGAGTGGAATATCCATAAATCCTCGGAATCCAAAGTAGTTTGCATGGCTAAGTATCTTGTGAAGAATAACACAAGATTCAAAAATTCGTTACGGTAATTTGCGATAATAATGGGAAAACTACATTGTATTCCCTATCATCAAACGGTATCATTTAGTGATGAAACGGTTAATTTTCTCTTACATTGTTCTTGGCATCTTGCTTGCAGGATGTAATTTATCGACTCCAGTCCCAAGCCCGACGTCACCGCCCGCTAATGGGGGAAATATCCGTTTGGCTCAGGTACAAGTTACGCCTGCTCCGACTCAAGAGCGAATTTTACAACCGATTCCAACCAAGACTATTACACCGACCCCGATTCCCGAACCAACCGAAACATCAATTCCGTATGCCTGTGATGTTGTTGATGACGAAACCCTCTCAGCGCGTCATATTTCGGCGGTGGTGAATGTTGATTATGCGACCAAGCTATCCCATGTGGATGAACTAATTACGTTTATTAATCGGGAAGAAGTCGCGTTAGAAACTATTATCTTAGATGTACAAGCTAATCAATGGGAAAATGGATTTGTACTAGAAGGTTTATCTGTCAATGATTTAGCCGCTACCTATGAACTGATTGATAATCGCATGGAAATTCCGTTACCTGCACCACTCGAAATGGGTTGTGAGGTTGTGATTAAGATGAGCTTTCGCGCACAACCGGGGGCAATCCGCGATGGACTAAGTTCATATCGTGGATTCTTTGGCTATAGTCCACGCCAATTGAATATCGCAAATTTCATACCAACAGTCGCTGCACGAATCAATGGAGAATGGCTGATTCATAAGCCCATTGGTATTGGTGAGCAAATTGTGAACGAAATCGCGGATTGGGATGTGGTCATCAGTGTGGAGAATGCGCGCGAGTCGCTCCAAATTGCGGCACCGGGTACCGTCGTCGAGATTGATACCCTACGCTGGCAAGTGACACTACCGAGGTCACGGGATTTTGCCATCAGCATGAGCGAAGATTTTGTACTACATGAGAAAGAAGTCCCCGGTAATGTAACGGTTGCTGTTTACACATTTCCTGATGCGATATTAAATGTGAATGGAACCCCTGTGGATGGGGCACAACATGCACTGGAAGAAGCGGCTAAAGCTGTTACGTTATTTCAAGAATTATATGGGGATTACCCTTATGATCGGATGGTTGTCGTACAAGGCGATTTTCCTGATGGGATGGAATTTACCGGACTAGTGTTTGTTGGGACTGCATGGTTCTACTATTTTGATGGTACACAATATAATTATTTGACATTAATTACTGTGCATGAAGTGTCTCATCAGTGGTGGTACGCGCGAGTAGGCAATGATTCTGCACTTCATCCGTGGCTAGATGAAGCACTAACAACCTACAGTGAATACTTGTTCATTGAAAAATATTATCCTGATGATAAAAATTGGTGGTGGACATTCCGTGTGGCGGACTTCGTCCCACAAGGGGATGTTGATAGTAACGTCTATGAATTCACGACAGGACGCGCTTATATCAATGCCGTGTATTTGCGAGGTGTTCAGATGCTCCATAACCTGCGCGAAGATATTGGCGATACCGCATTTTTTGATTTGTTGTGGGAATATGGACGCAAGGGCGACGGGTTGATTGCAACCCCTGAATTGTTCTGGTCACAATTGACAGCGGAGCAAGTCCGACAATCGCAACGGACACGCAACGAGTTTCTCCGTGATCCCAATGTTGCTTCGTTTTTTGTTGATGTAGAAGATGATGAATAGTTGATATTCATTGATAGCACAATAGAATAATCCACCCATCAGCCTAGGCTAAGCTCTCTCTCACTTAACTTTGTTATTATCTACTCACGTTGATTTTCTTTGTAGAAAGTTTTGTTATGACTCAAATTTCACATATAGGACGACCTGTTGATCCACGTTATCCTACGAATTTAGCTATTATGGTGTGGTGTGCAGTTGTTGGTGCGCTAATGTTCGGATTTCGGCTAG
>Ga0070729_10006701_pt1 | contig 11276 bp, 12 predicted proteins | sample tdDd472_FD_66725 | JGI IMG/M metagenome (GOLD analysis project Ga0070729, IMG submission 66725) | Marine sediment microbial communities from the Atlantic coast under amendment with organic carbon and nitrate - tdDd47.2 | ecosystem: Environmental > Aquatic > Marine > Coastal > Sediment | place...
TTGGGATCGATATTGTTGGAGCGCAGTCCCGCCTTCATGAACTTGGAGGCGGCGTAGCCTTCCCAAACGGTCCATTGACCGGAGCCGAACATACCGACCGAGGTCGGGCCTTTTTTCTTGATGGCTTCCTTGAACTTGGCGGCCATCACATCGAAAGCTTCATCCCAGGAGACTTCCTCGAACGTGCCTTCTTTGTTGTATTCGCCGTTCTTCTTGCGCAGTAGCGGCTTGGTCAAACGGTCCTGGCCGTACATGATCTTGGACAGGAAGTAGCCCTTGATACAGTTCAGCCCTTTGTTCACAGGTGCATCGGGGTCACCCTGGGTGGCCACGATTTTATCGTTTTTGGTACCAATCAAGACACCGCAACCGGTCCCGCAGAAGCGGCAAGCCCCTTTGTCCCAGCGGATACCGCTATCGTGATTGGCGGCTTCCGCCACCTTTGCACCGGAAAGAGTGGTGCCTGCAGCGGTGGCCGCGGCCAATGCGGCCTGGGTCTTGATGAAGTCCCGCCTTGTGATGCTCATGATACGTGCTCCCCTTCTGCGTGATCTTCTTCGAAATGGGTGTAAACAAGAGAGGTGCTCAGCACCCCAGTGATATCTCTGAAGGAATCAAAAATTCTCGCCGCTTCGCCGTCATCCGGATAATCGACGGTAACGATCAGACGACCGTCATCTGTGACTTTGTGCACCTCGGTACCGTCCATGGCATTGAGTGCCGACTGGACGGAGGCGGCGCGATCCGGCACGGCATGGACAACCAAACCCGTTATGCTCACGACTGTTCCTCCATGTGATTGTGATAAATCTCAACCGCGTCCACGGGACACGGCTCAACACACGCCCCGCACCCCGTGCAGGACGATAAATCGATGATTGGGTCGGCGACGCCGCCGACGGCCAATTGAAAGCGGATGGCGCGCGCGTCGCAGCGATCGCCGCACACCCGACACGTAATGGCATTTTGCGACAAACAGGTCGCCGCGATGCGCGCCTTCAGATCCCAGGGCGCATCGGCGTTTTGTTCAGTTTTCAACAAGGCTTGCGGTGTGCACACATTCACGCATTCACCGCAAAACGTGCACTCTGCGGCCTGGAAATTGACTTCGGGATAGCCCCCGCCGCCCCGGCGCAAAACCCCTTCGCCGCACACCTTGATGCAGGCGTCGCAAGTTGTGCAGGTTTCTTGGAAAAGGGGTTCGGAAACAGCCCATGGTGGACGGAACGGGATCGGCATCGACTGTGACAGCCGACCCCGAAACAGTGCACGTCGCGACTGCGATACGGCGCTCGACGTGTTCCCCGGACTCATGTCCACTGTATTTCTCCCGACTTCACCCCATACGTAAGGCTTAAGGCCCCATATGGACGCTCCACGCCCTTTGCACACGGCAAAGGCGCGGCCTAAACGGCTTCCCCACGCTGCAGATCGTGGCTCCATCACAGGGCTCCCGCCTTGACCGAAGTCAAGATGGTCAAAAAAACACAAATAAAATCAAGTACCTGAGTTATACAGTAGGATATTGACTTATAAAAAATGCGGGCATTTTTCCCGCCCGTGCAAAGACGGTGAATACCCACAAATACTCTAATGTTTTCAGGGCTTAACACTCACACAAATGAACTACTCGCCATACTTTGGTAGTAGCTTCCCGCTTGATGAACGTAGCCCCCATTCATCCCAAAAATTCGCAATACATAATCGAAATGGTTTATTAATTTTGGTCTATCATTTTATCGTGATGTATACACATATGCCTCCTACCTTTCGTTGTGATCTCACACAGACGGCAAAAGCATGGATACGAAAAATCGACAAGCAGGACGAAACATCACGGACACTAAAAACCCGTCGATGAACCATGCGGCCCAGCAGGCCCTGTTCGATAACGTGGCGCGCGCATACGACACGGGCGACCTGCTGCAAGCCCGCGCCTTTGTCGGGCAATGCGCTTTTTGAACAAGGGTTCTACACCGACGCCATTGAACAATGGGCGAAGATCCCCGAGACGTATCCAAACTATGCGCTGGTTTTGGAACGCCTGGGCCAATTACAAGCACCGCAACATCATCTTGAAAAAAGACCGGCAGTTCAGTCGTGGCCGCGGCGCTCGGGGCTTTTAATGGCTGATATTGACTTGATCGGATCAGCGAACAAGAGGCTGGGTCCGAACACACAATCTCGTTAGTATGCAAACCCAGATTAAAGAAATCCGTATTCCCAGTTCCTCAATCGCCGGAAGTTGTCTTGAAATATCGTGCCGAAATCGAAGGCTTACGTGCACTCGCCGTCGTCCCCGTGATTTTCTTCCACGCCGGATTTGAACTATTTGGCGGGGGCTACGTTGGGGTCGATGTTTTCTTTGTGATCAGCGGATATCTCATCACAACCATCATCCTGAACGAATTGGATGACGGCCGGTTTCGCCTTATCAATTTTTATGAGCGCCGCGCGCGCCGCATTCTTCCCGCACTTCTCTTTGTCGCTTTCAGTTGTGTGCCGTTTGCATGGATATGGCTGGCGCCGATCCATATGAAGGACTTTACGCAGAGCCTCGTGGCGCTTGCGGGCTTTGCGTCGAACGTCTTGTTTTGGATTGAAACCGGTTACTTCGATACGTCGGCCGAGTTGAAACCGTTACTCCACACCTGGAGTCTCGCAGTCGAGGAACAGTACTACATCCTGTTTCCCCTGCTTTTGATGTTTGCCTGGCGCTTTGGCAAAAAAGCGATTGTGGCGACACTGGTGGTTCTCTTTATTGCGAGCCTCGGGCTGGCGCAGTGGGGCGCTTACAACAAACCGTATGCCGCTTTCTTTCTGTTGCCGACGCGGGTCTGGGAGATTCTTCTGGGGGCCTTCTGTGCGTTTTATCTCATCAAATCCCCAACGTTGCATGCCAAGACCGTCAACCAGCTTTTAAGCGTGCTGGGTTTGGGGCTTATCGGCTGGGCTGTGTTTGGGTTCAAAGAGACGACCCCTACACCCAGCCTATACACCCTGCTGCCAACGGTAGGTACGGCCCTGATCATTTTGTTCGCGCGTGGCGGAACGTATGCCCAACGGCTGTTGAGCACGCGCCCCATGGTCGGCATTGGTCTCATTTCATATAGCGCATATCTTTGGCACCAGCCGCTGTTGGCATTTGCTCGCCACCGCCTGCTCGACGCTCCGCCGCCGTCGTTACTTTTGCTTCTGTCTGTGACGTCTCTTGTTTTGGGCTGGCTGAGCTGGAGGTTTGTCGAGACCCCCTTTCGCGATCGGTCTTTGGTGAGCAGAAAAATAATCTTTTCCTCCAGCTTCGGCGGGTTGGTTTGCATCGTTCTGTTCGGTTTGGCAGGTCATTTCAGCAACGGCTATCAAGGCCGTGCCGGTTTCCCGTATGTGAACCAGGGGTGGGCGGACAACAGTGCTTGCACCAAAGCGTTTGAAGATGAGGCCGATATCGCCGTGGGCTTGGACCAGCTTTTCAACGACTGCTTCAAGGAAGGCCGGAGCGTTATTTTGATTGGCGACTCGCACGCGGAATCCATCGCCAAACCGCTCAGAGAGACCGTCGAATCATCTGGGAAAAAGCTGATCGTCCTGCTGAACAACGCCTGTTTGCCGATCCCCGGCACGGCGCGCACTCCCATGGAGCCGGGATGCGCTGCGTTTAAGGAAACGGTTTGGCAAAAAATCCGCCGCACGGACGCCACGTTGATTTTCGCCGTGCGCTGGCGGATTAATTTCAACGGGACACGCTTTGACAATCAAGAAGGCGGGGTCGAGGAAGGTATTTCCGGTCTCAACCATGTCACCAATGCCAAAAATTCCGACCTCGTTGACCACGTCACAACCCAAATGATCGACTTATCCCAAAACAGGCACGTCATCGTGTTGTCGCAAATTCCGGAAGCTGGCTGGCACGTCCCGACGCAGATGTGGAAATGGCGCAAGTTCGTTTCCGCGACGACACCCTTATCGACCAGCTACGCTGTGTACTTGCAAAGCAATCAGCACGTTAACGAGTGGCTCAAGGACATAGAACGTGTGGAGGGCATAAAAGTCGTGCGGGCGGAAAATCTCGTCTGCGATCCCGTCTCACGCCGATGTCTCAATGAATTGGATGGCGTACCGCTATATATCGATGATGATCACCCATCAGCCCTGTACGCCGGGATGATCGCAGACGCCATAAACGCAAGCTTAAAGACGGTGATTTCTGGGAACTGAAGTGGCAGATCCGGCGCCCCAAACGCACAAAAAAACCGCCACAGGCGGCTACAACGCTTCAAATCGGAAAAGAAATGGTGCCCCCAGCCGGAATCGAACCGGCACTCCCTTGCGGGAACTGGATTTTGAATCCAGCGCGTCTACCAGTTCCGCCACAGGGGCACTGTGTCTTCTGGTGAACGGGGGCCATCATACTGACGGATTGCCCAGCGTCAACACAATTGGACACGTTTTTCCGCCAAAAAATGTCCGCATTTGCCAGCTTGCGTCCAGGCTGCTATGAGGGGTATCGAAACCCGCAAAATCTCTCGGTTTCGTCCGCTCTCAGCCCCTATCGGAGACCCCCGCCTTGATGCGCCGCCTCTATGACTGGACCATGAGTTTCGCCGCCCATCCGCACGCCTTGTGGGCGCTGTTCGCGGTGGCGTTCATCGAAAGCTCTGTGTTTCCCATTCCGCCGGACATTTTGCTCATCCCGATGGTCCTGGCGTGCCGCGAACGGGCCTGGAAAATCGCCGCCGTGTGTACCGTGGGCAGCGTCTTGGGCGGCATGCTCGGCTACGGCATCGGCTTTTACCTTTTCGAACAGCTGGGCCAGCCGCTGTTGGAGTTCTACGGCAAGGCCGACAAATTCACCGAATTCCAGCATATGTACAACGAATGGGGAGCCTGGGTCGTCGCCATGGCCGGTTTGACGCCGTTCCCCTATAAGGTCATCACCATCGCCAGCGGCGTCACGGCGCTGAACTTGGCTACGTTCGTCGTCGCCTCGGTCCTGTCGCGCGGCCTGCGCTTTTTCATCGAAGCCGCGCTGCTGTGGTACTTCGGCGATCCGATCCGCGAATTCATCGAAAAATACCTCGGCATCCTCATAACCGGGGGCTTCGTTGTGCTGTTCGGCGGCTTCGTCGCGGTGAAGTTCTTGTTCTAAGAGAAGAGACCCCACATGACCAAAGCCCGCCTCTACCCCGCATTGTTGATCGCCGTCGGCGCGGGATCGTTGGCGTTCGCCTACACCGCCCAGTACGGTTTTGGTCTGGAGCCCTGCATCCTGTGTCTGGTCCAGCGCGTGCCGTTCGCCATCGTCGCGGTATTGGGGGCGATCGGTCTGGTGCGTCCGGACCTATTGGCTTGGGTGTTCGCCTTGGCCGCGACGGCATTCGCCGTCAACTCGGGCATCGCCGTTTACCACGTCGGCGTGGAACAGCACTGGTGGGCATCAGCGGTGTGCGGTGGCAGCTTGTCGGCACAGGTTTCCACGGCAGACCTTCTGGCCGCCCTAGACACCAAACCCGAAAAATCCTGCGATGTGGTGGACTGGACCTTCCTCGGGATTTCCATGGCCAGCTGGAATGTAGTATTCTCGGCCCTGTTGGCGGGACTGTCGGCATATGTGCTGAAGAACCGCATGTGGGAGAACAAATCATGAGCACCAAAACCGAAGCGCCGGACACCTCGACGACACCGGTCGGCGGGCGCATGCCGGGCGACCCGACCAAGGACGAACTGATCGAGCGCATCATCCGCGTCGACCAGGCGGGCGAATACGGCGCGGTGCGCATCTACCAAGGCCAGTTGGCGGTGCTGGGCAAAGGCCCCAAGGGCGACATGATCCGCCACATGAAAGCCCAGGAAGACGTGCACCTGGACACGTTCACCAAGCTGGCGTCCGAGCGCCGCGTGCGTCCGACGGCCCTGATGCCGCTGTGGCACATCGCCGGGTTTGCGCTCGGCGCGGGCACCGCGCTGCTGGGCGAAAAGGCCGCCATGGCGTGCACCGTCGCGGTCGAGGAAACCATTGACACGCACTACCAGCACCAGATCGAGAAACTCGGCGACGATGAAAAGCAATTGCGCGACCACTGCGTGCAATTCCGCGAAGAAGAGCTGGAACACCGCGACATCGGCTACGAACACGGCGCCGAAGCCGCCCCCGCCTATCCGCTTCTGAGCCGCGCCATAAAATTCGGCACGCAACTGGCGATCAATCTGTCCGAACGGATCTGAGCGTTCCCGGCACAAACCCGGCCAAAATCAAAAACAGGAAACCAAGACATGAAATTCGTTCGTTGGGCCCTCGGTCGTCTGATCCTCACCATTGATTTTCTGACCCGCCCCAAGCCGGTCGTGCGCGCGCAAGAAGCCCAGGCCGCCGTCGATGCCCAGACCGCAAAGATGGCGCTCTATCAATTCCACGCCTGCCCGTTTTGCGTCAAGGTGCGTCGCCAAATCCGCCGTCTCGGCCTCAACATCGAACTGCGCGACGCCAAGACCAACGCAGCTTTCAAAGATGAGCTGACCCACCAAGGCGGCAAACACAAAGTCCCCTGCCTGCGCATCGAAGACGGCGCGCAGAACATCACTTGGCTCTACGAGTCGGACGCTATCAATGCGTTTTTGGAAACGGAACTCAGCGCCGCTTGATGTCTCGAACTGGGTCAATCAGGCCCCGGACTAAAGCCGGGCGTTCCCGCACAAGGACGGGCGAGCCTATTGAGGCCCCGTCTTGGCACTCTGCGCATTAGCCAACATCAAAAAGTACTTACGCATATCTCCTTAATAAGGCGGTTTGGGATACGTTCTTCTGAGAAAATCATCAAACATGGGTACTGTGAATGCAATGTCGCCATATGCCGGACTATAAATCATGCCTTTTCGAATAATCTGTGCCCGACATGGGCCTAAAGATTGAACTTTTTCATTCAGTTTATCTGCAACATCAGATGAACGGTAAGGTCCTTCCCCCAATCGAGCCATGGCAATGACATAATCGCGTTCTTTAGGTGTTAATCTATCAAAACGGACTCTGAAAAAACCTTCATCAAGTCTTTGTAAAGAAGCATTAGAGGCCTGCTCAACATCTTCCACAGAAATCGGAGATTGGTCGGCAATATTCCAGGCTTGATACCCCCACTCTTGTAGAAAATAAGGATAGCCCTCTGTTTTTTCGATGATCATGCGAAGGGCTTTATCTGCTATTACCTCCCCCTCATCCTCAATGGGCTGACGTATAGCGGATTCCGCCGAGTTATAGTCCAACGGACCAATTGGGGGATAACTAAAGAGTCTTTCCGCATAGGATTTTGCGTCACCAGACAACGCAGCTGTCATAGGTAAACCCGCACCAAAAAACATAATCGGTAATTGCTTTTGATTCACTCGATGAATAGCAACAATCAAAGCTGCCAATTCGTCAGAAGCAAGATATTGAACTTCATCAATCAACAAAGTCCAAGCTTTGCCTGCAGCTTGGGCAGCCTCGCCAACTCTGACGAACAAATCACTAAGGTCGTATTCAAGATTTCCGCTGTCAGCGCTACCAACCTCGGGGTCAACTGACAGGGAAACATCTCCCATTGATACCTTAAATGCACTCGCAAAACTTCTGAGGGTTCGCATGGCGTAATACGCTGCTGCCTGCGATTTCTCGATGAGAGAAAGCTGCCTCAACGCTCGGTGAATACGCGGATATAGTAGTTCTGCGAGGGTTCTGTCTTCAGGGGCTTCTACATAGGAAGTTATGTGACCGTGTTGCTCCGCTAGATGCTCAATTCTATTAAGCAGTACGGTCTTCCCAGTGCCACGTAATCCTAACAAAATTTGAGACCGGTCATGTTTTTTCAACAAGACACGCTGAATTGCCACTTCCGCGGCCGAAATGATCGGATCGCGTCCTGCAAGCTCAGGAGGGGGCGATCCTGCCCCTGGAGCGAATGGGTTTAGTACGGGGTCCATGCCTACTATATATCAAGTTTAGGAAGATATATCAATGCAAGCTTATAACTGTATCTAATTTGTTATATTTAACTCTTGCGCTTCTTCACCAGCCCGGAAATTACGCCGCGCATGGTGCGAACTTCCTGTTCGGTCATGCGCGCGCGTTGGAACATGTTGCGCAGATTGCGGATCATGCCGGGCTTTTTGGCTTCGACGCCCAAGAACCCGCAGTCGGTGAGTTCGCGTTCCAGATGGCCGAACAGCCCCACCAATTCGTCCTTGGTGGCGCGGCGGGTGTCGAGGCGCACTTCGTAGGTTTCGTGCGGGCGATCGCCCATTTGCGCGGCCTGAAACCATTCATAGCCCATCAGCAACACCGCCTGCGCCAAGTTGAGCGACGTGAAGCCGGGGTTGAGCGGCACCATCAAGATGCTGTCGGCCAAGGCGATATCGTCGTTGTGTAGACCGACGGCTTCCTTGCCGAACAACACGCCGCACTGCACGCTCTGGGCGCGCTGTTCGCACATTTCCTGGGCCGCACCGCGGGGGGTGAGCACGTCTTTGGACATGTCGCGCGCACGCGCGGTGGTGGCGAAGACATGGCCGAGGTCGGCGATGGCATCCTCGGCGCTGTCAAAGACACGGGCATTGTCCAACACCACGTCCGCGCCCGACGCGGTCTTATATGCCACATCGTTGGGCCAGCCGTCGCGCGGCTGAACCAAGCGCAGATCGACCAGCGCGCAATTGAGCATGGCGCGCGCCACCATGCCGATATTTTCGCCCAACTGCGGCTTGACGAGAATAACCGCAGGCCCGCCTTCCGCCGCTTGGGACGCGGTGGATTTGGCCGGGCGGCGATGCTTGGTGGAGGTTGGTGCAACAGACATCTTGGGATCAAGCAGCCTTGGCGCCGTCGCGAAACAGCTTGTACACGATGGAATCGCGCAGCGCATTGTACGACGCATCGATGACGTTGGCCGACACCCCGACGGTGGCCCAGGTGTGGCCGCTGTCGTCGGTGCTTTCGATCATCACGCGGGTCACGGCGGCGGTCGCCTCGCCCGGCGTCAAGATACGCACCTTGTAGTCCACCAGACGCAAATCCTGCAGCGACGGATAGAGCGGCAGCAAAACCTTGCGCATGGCGGCGTCGAGCGCATTGACCGGGCCATTGCCTTCGGCGACAGCCATCTTCTGCTCTTCGTCGCCACGGTCGTGGTGCAGTTCCAGCTTTACGGTGGCTTCCGACAGCGTCACCAGATTGCCGTTTGAATTCCAACGGCGTTCGTCGATAACGCGGAAGCTGGCGCAGTGGAAATATTCCGGAACCTCGCCCAGTGCGCGGCGCGCCATCAGCTCGAAGCTGGCGCCGGCGCTGTCATACGCATAGCCCTGGCGTTCCTTTTCCTTGACCTTGTCCAACAGCGTGTTGATGCGTGGGTCTTTCGGGTCGATCTCGATCTTGATTTCGCGCAGCCGCGCCAAGATGTTGGAACGCCCGGCCTGATCGGAGACCAAGATCTGGCGATGATTGCCAACGCTTTCGGGATCGATATGCTCGTAACAGCGCGGATCTTTTTCGACTGCAGACACGTGAAGCCCGCCCTTGTGAGCGAAGGCCGAGTCCCCGACATACGGGCGATGGCGGTTCGGCGCTTTGTTTAGGCGTTCGTCCAGGGCGTGGGACACGTGGCTCAAGCGTTTTAAGCCGTCTGCGTTGATGCCGGTCTCGAACCCCATCTTCAAAACCAAGGACGGGACCACGCTGATCAAGCTGGCGTTGCCGCAACGCTCGCCCAGACCATTGATGGTGCCTTGGACCATACGCGCACCGGCGCGCACCGCGACCAGGGAATTGGCCACCGCATTGCCGGTGTCGTCATGGCAATGAATGCCGATTTTGTCGCCGGGAATGGTTTCGCAGACCTTGGTGACGATCTCTTCGATTTCGAACGGCAGGGTGCCGCCGTTGGTGTCGCACAGCACCACCCAGCGCGCACCGCCATCGATGGCGGCTTTCAGGCAGTTCATGGCGAAGTCCGGATTGGCCTTGTAGCCGTCGAAGAAGTGTTCGGCGTCGAACATCACCTCGTCGAGCTTGGTGCCCGCATAGGCCACGCTTTCGCCGATCATGCGCAAATTCTCGTCACGTTCAATATTCAGCGCCACATCGACGTGATAGTCCCAGGTCTTGCCGACCATGCACACCACGCGCGCATCGGTGTCGAGCAGGGCATTGAGGCCCGGATCGTTGTCGGCGCTGCGCCCGGCGCGGCGCGTCATGCCGAACGTCGTCATGCGCGAGGTTTTGAGCTTCGGCAGATGGCCGAAAAACGCGTCGTCCGTGGGGTTGGCCCCGGGCCAGCCGCCTTCGATATAATCGACACCCAAATCGTCCAAATCCCGCGCAATCGCCTCTTTATCCGCGTGTCCGAAATCAACGCCGGACGTCTGTGCGCCGTCACGCAAGGTGGTGTCATAGATATAGACGCGGTTTGCGCTCATATTTCGCCAATTCCTAGCTAGCAGGGTCAAAACCTGGGGGATTGCGGAGAATGCCCAATTTCGCGCCTGCACACAAGATTTTCCGCACCAACAAGACCACTGCGCTGAGCATAAACGCGCTTAGAAAGACGGCGGGGTTGGCGATATACACGCAACCGTATATTCTTTGAGCGTAACGATTCGCCCCCTGTAACGAATTTTCGTTTCCGGCCGCTGGGGGGATTGGCGGCGCGCAAAAAGGTTATAGTTCAGACCCATGAGCGGTGAATTCGATTTCGAGCACGATGACGAATACCCGGCGCTGCGTGAGCGTTGCATGGGCAGCAACGTCAACGAGCAGACCCTGCTGGCGACCGACTATCTGAACCATTTCAACGAACTGGTGATGACGCTGGAAATGTTGGCCGACATGCCCGAATTGTTGGAAGAAGCCAAGGAATGGGCGCCGAAGGACTACAAAGACCATTTCCGCGACAGCACCATCGCCGACAAGGAACTGGCCATCGAAGCCTATGATCACGCCCCGCCGAAGTTCAAAGAGCCGTTCGAAGACAACATTGCGAAGATCAACAAACTGATCCTGACCTCGGTCGAGCGTCTCGAAAACGATCTTTCGATGGGGGATATGGAGCTGGTGCGGTCCAATGCGTCCGCCCTCAGCAAGGTCATCCAGCGCATCATGGACATGTGTTCGGCCAACATTCACGGTTCCGTCACCACCATGGACCAGTCGGAAATCGACAACATCATCGGCTCCGAAGCGGACCACAGCGAACCGGGCACCGCCCAAGCGGATATCGACGCGCTGTTCGACTGAGTTTTTACGAATTTTAAGT
>Ga0070729_10006703_pt1 | contig 11274 bp, 10 predicted proteins | sample tdDd472_FD_66725 | JGI IMG/M metagenome (GOLD analysis project Ga0070729, IMG submission 66725) | Marine sediment microbial communities from the Atlantic coast under amendment with organic carbon and nitrate - tdDd47.2 | ecosystem: Environmental > Aquatic > Marine > Coastal > Sediment | place...
ATCCACCTATCTTCCCTTCAAAAACCTTAACTTCAATTTCGATACCAATAACTCTGAAATGTACATACAATTGCGCTACGATTTCAGTGAAAACGCCTCCCTGGAAACCAAACAGGAAATTGTCACCCAGGTTGAACAGAGCCTGATTCCGCTTAAGGAGGAGTATCAAATCCAGTCTGTTTACAGTTATTGGAGTGATCGCTGGACCCTCACTAGGCTTTATATGGAGGATGGCTATTCCCATGAGGCACACATGGATCAGGTCAAACAGGTTCTGCCCAAACACCTGCCCGAAATCGCCGGCGTGAAGGTCCGTGCCCAGGACAACTCCCCATTCTGGCGTAGAAATCAGGGGAAACGAATTGGTTTCCGGCTCGAAGGGCCCGATTCCGAGCGACTCGCCGAAATTGGGGAGGAGGCACTCTCACGCATTGAGGCCCTTCCTGGCCTTTTCGATTTCTACTCAACCGCAGAAGGGGAAAGTGTCGAACTTCATTCTGTCATTGACCGGGAGAAGTCACGTGCCTATGGGGTTTCAACGGGGCAGAGTAGCCAGGTTGTCGAACTTACCTTTCGTGGTCGTCGTCTTCCGCGATTCAAGGATGGCGATACCGAAGTTGAAATGCGCCTGACCCTCGACGATCGAGAAGTTGAAAGTGTCGAGCAACTCAAAACCCTTCCCCTCTTGCGTGACGATCAGGTTAGTATCCCTCTCGAGACCCTGGCAACGTTCCGGGAGTTCAAATCCCCCCGGAACATTCGACGCAATGACAAGGTCGCCGGAATTTGGATCGGAGCAAAATTCGCTGAAGGTGAAAAGGATGAGCACCGCGATCGTATGCGCGAAGCCCTCAGTGACCTGGAGTTGCCCTATGGTTATAAGTGGGATTTCCAGGTCCGCAATCGAGATGCTGAAGAGAGTCAGGCCGAGTTTCTCATCAACCTTGGCTTGGCGCTTGGGCTCATCTTCGCGTTGATGGCAGGATTGTTTGAATCCACTCGTCAGGCTATCTCATTGATGGTGTCACTACCGTTTGCGGTGACCGGCGCCTTCTGGATGTTGTTTGCAATGAAGACAGATTTCGATCAACCTGCTTCCATCGGCATGCTCTTGCTTCTCGGCATCGTAGTCAATAATGGAATCGTGATGGTCGAGCATATCAATCTCTATCGAAGAAAGGGTATGGATCGCGAAACGGCCATGATTCGTGGGGGAAAAGAACGTTTCCGCCCCATTTTGATGACGGCTTTGACAACCCTGATCGGACTCTTGCCGATTGCCATCGATAAGCCGGCTCTCGCAGGCGTGTACTACTATTCTATGGCGTATGTCATTATGGGTGGTTTACTTCTATCAACCATTTTGACAACAGTCCTACTGCCGACAACGATTTGTATCACCGAAGATTCACTCAACTGGTTGGGCAGACTGGCGAAGCGGATCGGGAACCTGCTGCTTACACCAATCAGGCATTTTCGTCAGCGAAAAGCAAGGGAAAACAGGGTTTGATTTATTGCCATTCCTCTTAGGGCGAGGCATGCCCTCGAATTGCTGAATAACACGACGTCTTCAGCCTTAGCCAAATCGGTAACCTGATAGCTATTTTTCTTTCTTCCAAACGCACCGGCATGAAAGACAAATAGGAACAGGCAACGTCCTTTCAGGTTGTAGTCAACTTCAACTTCCAGCGAAAAAAGGTGTCAAGGTAAGTTTTTTTTCATGCTTTCTTGCCTGATTCAGCTAATCTCTTTCCAAACGTCGGTTTCCCAGCCAGGCCAGAAAATACCAACCGGAAACGAGGATGGCAAGAATACAGGCGACAATACCGACTTTTCCAATCAGGAGATCCCAATCCGACCAGCCATATTTGAGGATGATAAAAAGGACACCTGCCACAAATAAAACCAGGTAAGCCACAACGAGCTGGATAGGGCTGAACTGACGGAATGTGATGCCTCCAAGAAAAAATATGGAGGAGAGAAAAACGATCACATTAAGTGTCATGAAGATGGATAAATCTTCAAATTGGGAGGAGTCCTGCTTTAACCAGAACTGTTTGTAGAGAATAACCGCGATCATTCCATACAGGTTGACAATGTAAAGGACCGAACTGATGTTCCTGATGGTTTCTCTGTTGCGTTCATCGATTTGAATCATTGGGTTTTTCTTTGCTTTAGAATGCTTCATCTGTATCCTCCCAAAAAAGGTCGTTCAGGGTTTTGCCCAGGGCTCGAGCGATATTGACGCATAATTTCAAGGAAGGGTTATAACGCCCCTTTTCGATGAGCCCAATTGTCTGGCGACTGACCTCAACGAGATCGGCCAGTTCCTGTTGCGATAACTGCTTCTCGGTCCGTGCCAGCTTGATTTTCAAATTCACATGACCTCCTCATCGCTCTGACATTCTTTAATGTAATATATATATTGCAAAAAGTCAATAATATTTGTCAAAATGTGACAAATAGCCGTCTTTAGGGGCCGTGTTTTTGGCATGGGAAAGTCGTGTCTCGTTTTCCAAAAAGGACGGGCCTGGCGCTTGAACGTGATTCGGTTGAAAGTTTCCATGCGAGCGGTTACTCTTAGGCACATAAAAGGCCTTTGGAGACAACATGGTTTTATTAGTTGCCCTTATTTCATTGATTGGGTGCTTCGAGACGGAGTCATACAATTATCTGACCACGAATTGTGTGCGTGCGAATAGTGTTCGGCTGTACTTCTTTGAAAGATCGATGCGGGAGGCATATGTGCTTTCTTTTGATTTAACAGGTGAGCAAAATGAAGGTGGACAAAAGATAATTCGTAAGGGACCAGGTCCTGGAGAATTGAGCCGTCCTCATTCCTTTTTTATACAAAACGATCATCTCTTCATTTTGCAATTCAAATCCGATAATGCGGGAGCCATTTTGACCGATGCGCCATTTATTAAATAAGCTTTAAAGGGGGCTTTTATGTCGAAGCGAGGTTGGATTGTCCTAATAATGGTTTCCCTAAGTCTTGGCCAGACTATGGGAAAAGAAACAGATTCAGAAACTAAAGGAGAGGTAATGAAAGCACTCGAAAAAACGGTCCACCAGTTTCGCCAAGCCATGCTGGAAAATGATCTTCCTGAATTGGATCGAATCTTGAGCGCCGATTATGTAGGCCATAATGTGTACGGTGGTACAGAGGATAGGCGGGCAGTGCTTGAAGCCTACCAACCGGGTCATGTAGCTCTGCACACGTTCCTTGTGTCGGAACAACACATCGAGTTGCGTGGTGCGGTGGGAATTGTGAGAGGAAGCGGGAACATTGCAGGAACGTTTCAGGGGCAATCCTTTGCCCATCGCGTTCGATTTATTGATTTATTCATTCTAGAGTCCGGTGTGTGGCGCTGTTTCTTCTCCCAGTCTACCGAAATGGTTTCTCAGTGAGGTGAGGCGCCAATTGGATCGTCTGGCCGTTCGCCTATCTATTCCCTAAGCATGGCTTTTGAGGTATGCTTATAGCTTCATTTTTGGGCACTCGATCGCCCTTTGTATACGTTAGGAGGAAGCATGCTTGACAAGCATTATGATCCAAAAGCCATTGAAGAGAAATGGTTCCAGCGCTGGGAAGAAACGGGCCAATTCCACAGTGAACCCGACCCAGAGAAAGAACCGTTTACGATGGTCATACCTCCTCCCAACGTGACGGGCATGTTGCACATGGGCCACGTCTTGAACAACTCGCTGCAAGACATTCTCGCTCGTTACATGCGTATGCGAGGAAAAAATGTTTGTTGGGTTCCGGGAACCGATCACGCTGGTATTGCCACTCAGAGCATGGTTGAAAAGAAGCTCTGGGAGGAGGGAATTGATCCCGAATCCCTCAGCCGGGAAGAATTCCTCAAGAGGGTCTGGAACTGGAAACATAAATTCGGTGGCATCATTATTCAACAATTGCGCAAATTAGGCTCCAGTTGCGACTGGCCGCGAGAGCGATTCACCATGGACGAAGGCCTCTCAAACGCCGTTCTCGAAACATTTGTGCGGCTCTACAAGAAAGGTTGGATCTACAAAGGTAATTACATTGTCAATTGGTGTCCAAAACTGCAAACCGCTCTCTCCGACGATGAAGTCGAGCGTTCCGAGGAGCAAAGCTCTCTGTGGCATTTCCGCTACCCCATCGACGGAGAAGACAGTTATTTGGTTGTCGCCACAACTCGTCCCGAAACCATGTTGGGTGATACCGGAATTGCCGTGAACCCCAATGATGAGCGCTACCGACATTTGATTGGAAAACACGTTCGTCTTCCCCTTGTCGGACGCAAAATACCCATTTTCGCTGATGATCACGTCGACATGGAGTTTGGTACCGGTTGTGTGAAGGTCACGCCTGCTCACGACATGAACGATTTTGAAATGGGACAAGCTCATAATCTTGAATTCATTACGGTAATGGATCGCCGAGCCCGTATGAATGAAAATGTGCCTGAGGCTTATCAGGGCATGACCCGAGAAGATTGCCGCATTGCCATCGTCAAAGATATGGAGAAGCAAGGGTTATTGGAAAAAATAGAACCCCATACGGTCGCGGTGGGGCGCTGTTACCGCACAAAGGTCATTATCGAGCCTTACCTCAGCACGCAATGGTTCATTAAGATGCGTGACATGGCGGACAGAGCCCTCAAGCCTGTTGAAGAAGGCACCATTCGTTTCCATCCCGAACGGTGGGTTAATACCTATCGCTACTGGTTGGAGAATATCAAAGACTGGTGTATTTCTCGCCAGCTCAAGTGGGGCCACCGTATTCCAGTCTGGCACTGCAGTGAATGTGGTGAAGAAGTCTGCGAAACCAAGGCTCCCGAAACGTGTCCTAAATGTCAATCAACCCAGCTGCAGCAGGAAGAAGATGTGTTGGACACCTGGGCGAGCTCCTGGCTATGGCCTTTCAGCGTTTTTGGATGGCCTGAAAAAAACCCCGACTTGGATTATTACTACCCCACGCAAGCTTTGGTCACCGCTCCGGATATTATTTTCTTCTGGGTAGCCAGGATGATCATGGCAGGGGAGGAGTTCATGGGTGAAGTGCCCTTTACGGATGTTTACTTCAACGGGATTGTGCGAGATCTCGAAGGTCGAAAAATGTCCAAAACACTGGGGAACTCAGCCGACCCACTGGATATTATTGAGAAGTACGGTGCGGATGCTCTGCGTTTCACCATAGTCTACCAGACGCCATATGGGGCCGATTCCAGGTTCTCAAACGATTCGAGCGAGTTTGGGCGAGGATTCTGTATCAAAATTTGGAATGCGTTCCGTTTCCTGCAAATGGGATTTGATGGGGTAGAGCCCGATCCCAATTGGGCGGACGGTTCCCAGGACACGGTAGGGAAGTGGATCCTCAGTCGGCTGGCCGGCACCTTGAAAGATGTTGAATCCGATCTTGCTTCCTATCGGTTTGCCAATGCTGCCAGTCGAATTTACAACTTTTTCTGGGGCGAGTTCTGTGATTGGTATGTCGAATTCCTCAAACCTCAAATCAAGGATGGAGACGAGGCGGCAAAAGCAAAACTGCTTGGACGAACCCGATACATTTTGGATGCGTGTCTGCGAATGTTACATCCCTTTATGCCGTTTATCACCGAAGAAATCTGGCAGCAAATGCGCGGAGAGGACACAGATTCCGCGTTTCTAATGGCCCAGGAGTGGCCGAAGGTACCCGAAAAATTCGTTGATACAGCTGCCGATGAAGCGATTACGCTTCTCCAAGAGCTCATCACCGCCACGCGTGCAGTTCGAAAGACCAATCAACTGCCAGGTACGGCCCGGCTCGACCTCTACTTCGAGTGCAACGAGAAACAGAAGACCATTTTGGAGCAAAACGAGAGCTTGGTGGGTGCCCTTGCACGAACTGGATCCCTCACCTTTAACCAAGAGGCACCTAAGGGATCAGCAGCCATTCCGCTAACAGGTATGAATGCGTTTGTGGATATGTCCGAATTCCTTGATGTCGATGCCGAAATCTCTAAAATAGAGAAGCAGCTTGAAAAACTGGAAAAGGAGAAAGGGCGGTTGGAATCACGTCTCAACAACCCAGGTTTCATGGCAAAAGCGCCTGAACAGGTCGTCAAAAAGAGTCGGGAGGAGTGTCAGGAATTGGAACGCAAAATTCAAACCCTCATCGATGGAAAGAGTGAGTTGGAGCAGTTGAAGTGAGCAGCAAGCACCTGTTGAACCTGCTTCGCCTCGGCGAAGGTGTGCAGGTGGAGTTTAAACAACGCATGCCCAAACTCAATCGCATGGCTAAAACGTTTTCCGCATTCTCAAACTCATCCGGGGGACGCGTTTTTTTCGGTGTGAATGATGAAGGCCATATTATGCCATTGGAAAACGCCGATGGTACGGTGGAACTCGCACAACAGGTAGCGCATTTTTACTGTAAGCCGGCAATCGAAGTGGAAGCGGAACTGATCGAAGTGAGTCCAGGCGAGCATATACTCTCCGTTAGTATTGAAGAAAGCGACGAGAAACCGATTTATGCAGTCGATGTGAATCATCCTAAAGATGCATGGCCTTATTTTCGCTCTGACAAAGAAAATCTTCCAATGGACCGCAAGTCGTTGCGAACCATGCGAAAAACGCGGTCGGAGGACTTGGGTGAAGCATTTGAGAGCCTCGGTAAGCATGAGCGCCAAATGATTGAACACCTCAGTCGGCACCCCCGCCAGACGCTTCATCAGCTCTCTCGTGGATCCAACATTGGCATTCAGCGTACCAAGAAGATGATGGTGGAATTGGAAAAAAACGGTTGGGTATACTCCTTCTTCAATGAAAAACGACGAGAGTTTTCCCTCGCTGTCCCATGGAAGAAAAGGGGATGAACGTGTTAGCTCGGCGCGATGTTCAAATCGCCATTTTCGTCGTGGTTGGCGTGATTGGTTTGATTTGGGTGCTAAGACCTGATCCGCGTTCACCCGAAGAACGCATTCGGGCGGCTATCGAAGCCATGGTGGAAGGTGCCGAGAATCATGATCTGGACCCGTTTAGGGATTACCTCAGCGAGCAATTGAAAGACCAAAGTGGTCTCGGTAAGCAGGATGTCCTGAATCGTTTGCGCGTCCTCTTCCTTAGACATCCGAGTATACACCTCCAAATTCTTTCCCTCGAGGTGTCTGGATCAAGTAACCAGGTAAAAAATGTGTTCCTGGAACTTTTGATGAGTTCCACCTCCTTCCCCCAGGACAAAGGTAATTACGATATTGTGTTTCGTCTAGAAGATGATACATGGCGTGTATTTTCCCTGGATTGGGGGAGTGGTTACGGCCAAGAGTCGTTGCGCTGATATTGTCTGTTCCAAGAAGTTCTCATTTCATGCATCAACCATTTGTGGGTTGAAAAAATTTGACGAAGCCAAAAAGTTTTCTTAAACTCAAAGCAGGTCTATTTAGCAAAATTCAAACAAAAATTTAACATCTTGCGTGAACATGCGCATAGTTTCTAGGGGGAAGCAATGATGCGTTCGAGAACTTTTTTTGCGGTTTTGATCCTGTTTGTCGGTTGGCCTTTCGCGTTCTCAGGGGAAAAAGGTGGTGAAGGGCCCCTCTGTAAAGGGTTCGGTCCGCAAACGCCACGCGATATCGATCAGAAGCACGGTACGAACAAACGGGTTTTCGCTATTGCACCCGATTTCCAGAATATGAACCTTTGCAATATCCACTTCCATGTCAATGCGGAACACAAAGCGGCAGACTACAGTGTTTTTGCTGGTGAGGGCGACCACGGTCACGGCGGTGGATATAAGTGCAATGACAGTGATTCCCTCACAGAATCTGAACTGAAGAAGCCTGAAAAAAATAATTGTGCTGGACTTCAACCTGGAGACACGGTAGAGGTTCACTGGGTCTACAGCTCATGTGACATTAAGCCTGGCAAAGGATTGGGATCATGTCTTTCCGACAGCTGTTCCAACCCGAATTTGCGCGTGGAAGCGCAGGTATTCCTGGTAGTCAACGATTCAAACGCGCTTGATTTTCTCGACTACATTTTTGATGGGCATATGGCCAATGGTTTCTACCAGGCCAAAGCCCTGCCTGAAGGATCTGGTGATCCGGTCGTCTTCTTGGGCTCCACGACGGGACCCTCCTATACGGAACAAAAATGCTCACCTTTTCAGGTTACTTGGAGTGTCCGCCCAAATTGTCTAAAACTCGATATTAACGGATTGAGCAAGTGGTGCGAGGCCAATGTATTCGAAGAAGACCATGCGCACGGTGTTCGAACACTGGTCGTGAGTCCCGAATTGCTTTCAACCATTCCTTAATCGAAATGCATCAAATTTCCATGGGTCTTCTGAGAAGAAGCGCCATGGAACGAGATGGGCATGTTCAAGGTCGGGTTAAATCAACCGGGACAAGTCGATCCAGAATAACCTCTTCCTTACTGATCGACATGGCGGCTGCCAGAATCTCCACGCCGGCAAGATGGGCTTCTGCCAACGTTTCGGCGTAGTTTGGGTCATCCAACCAGGATGGTTGCATCCGTGTGATGCCCTCGCGCTGGATGCAAAAAACCATCACTGCCCGTTTTCCGCTTTGTTTGAGTTTGATCAATTCTTCCAGGTGTTTCTTTCCCCGAGTGGTCCGGGCATCAGGAAAGCCAATTAGGCCTTCAGCAAGGCGCAAAGTCGTGTTTTTTACCTCTACAAAAACGTCACAGTGAGATGGATCCTGAAAAAAAAGATCCAATCGTGTGCCCTTTGTAATCGTTACTTCCCGCTTCAACGGTCCTTTGGGGCATAGGGTTGGAAAGAGTCCACCATCAATTGCTTCCGCCACCAGGTGATTTGCCAGAGCAGTGTGGACACCTACCCATCCATCAGGCATTTTTATGGCGTAAAGTGTATAGCGCAGCTTTCGTTTTGGATTGTTATTGGGGGCGAGGTAAACAGGGGCGCCCTCCTCCAAGCAGGTTCGCATGCTTCCCGTATTCGGACAGTGTGCGGTGACTGCGGTTCCGTCTTCCAAAAGACAATCTGCGAAAAACCGTTTATAGCGCCTTACCAGAGTACCCCTCTGAAGGGGTTCGGGCCACCTCATTTAAAGTCGTAGGGGAAGCGATGAACGCCTTCCTCCGTGACGATTGCGGTAATCAATTCACAAGGCGTGACATCGAAAGCAGGGTTGTAGACTAGAGTTCCATCTGGAACGATCTGTTGGCCACGGACATGAGTGACCTCCTCAGCCGGGCGTTCTTCAATTGGAATATGTGCACCATTGGGGCATGTTTGGTCGATTGTTGTCGTAGGTGCTGCGACCAGAAAGGGGATATCGTAGTGTTTTGCAGCCATGGCGAGCATACTCGTGCCGATTTTATTGGCCGCGTCGCCGTTAGCCGCGATTCGATCAGCGCCAACGATCACAGAATCTACCATGCCGCGTGACATCAGGTGTGCGCCCATGCCATCGGTGACCATACGTGCCGGGATCTTGTCCTGAAGACATTCCCAAATAGTGAGTCGTGCGCCCTGTAGGAAGGGCCGGGTTTCATCAGCGACCACCTCCACCAAACGGCCCTGACTGTGAATTTCACGAACGATGCCAAGGGCAGTGCCCCAGCCCGAGGTGGCTAGGCTACCTGTGTTGCAGTGGGTCAGAATCCTGCGCTCTCCCTGTAGAAATGAGGCGCCATGGCGACCTATTGCCCGGTTCTTCTTGAGGTCGTCTTCATGGTAGGCTACGGAGGCCTGTTCAGCCAATTCTGCCGCGCTTGACCCTGAAAACGCATCTTTTAGCTGAGCCTTCATATAATCGATTGCATCGCGCAGATTCACGGCTGTTGGCCTGGCGTTGAATAGGATCTCACAGGCTTTTGGGAAAGAAGATGGGTCTTCTTGGATAGCGAGAACTAAACCATAGGCCGCTGTGACACCGATAGCAGGAGCTCCTCTGACCACCATTTCACGGATAGCGATTTCGACATCGGCGAGGCGTTTACATATGAAAAACGTTTCCTCATGGGGCAACAAGCGTTGATCGAGAAGTAGTAAATGGTCCTTTTTCCATATAATTGGGTTCATATCAGCCTCTCATTTCTGGTTCGTTAACAGAGTAGGTGGTTACGCCACGGGAGTCCGTAGGCTTTGGTGCAAATCTTCCCTTAGGACTTGAAGTGAAGCATAGCGCAACTCAGCGTGGGGAGAGAGCGCTTTCATTAAAATCATTCCGACTTTGGGAGGTATACCGTGTTCGGTCATCATACTGCGGTCCAATTTTATGATGCCGCTTTTCACTTTGGCCATGCGTTGCTTCCAGGTCATCACGGACACCAGTGGGTTAGACCCGAGTAATAAGGTTGCCAAAGCCAGGCCTGCGAGATAGACCATGCTCTTTTCGTCAGCCTCTTCGCCACGACAGTATTCGGGACTGGCCCAAGCCAAGGTGTGGTGAAGTGCTTTCTCATCGCTCATTTCAAGTAATTCCCGTGATGGGGGTTCGGCAGCGTTCAAAACTTCGTTGGAATCAGGAATCGTTTCCGCACTTTGAAGCGCTGAAAGTGGCGTTGTGCGTTGAGACAAGGCGTCAAGGAAGCTGAAAAAACGTTCAAATTTTTCCTCTTTCCTTCTGGGCTTGGCTGCCCTACTTGCTCCAAATACCTGAGCTAAAAGCGGGTTTGGCTCAGCGCCTTCACCTTTGGATTGAAATAAGCTGGATTGAATTAAATATTGAAGCGTGTCACGAGTTGGTTGAAGCTGCTCGAAGAAGTTGGCCGGGTTCTCGTCTTTAAGGCCCTCGCGAAGGAATTGTGGCAGGCAGTTAAAGTTGGAATCAAAAAAATAGTTGAAGAACTTACTGTGTAAAAGCTCTTCAAAGGCCTTGTCCAGACCCATTTCCAGTGTTTTTTCACCCAGGTTTTGAACCATGTAGGGGTTTCCCAGGCTGATTCGAAAAATCTCTTCAGCATCTTCCTTGGTGAGTGCTTTGGATACGAGGAACTCGATCGTCTCCTCCTGGCTGAAAGGGAAGAGGGGAATAGGAGGAAGGAACTCTTGAATGAACTGGGAGGTTCTTGAGGGCTCTTTGACTTCATGGAGAACATAGCTAGAAGTTAAAAATACACTTATTTTGCTATCGCCATGGAAAAACTTTCGGAGAATGGATAAGACCTGAGGATTACCATGAGAAATATCCACCAATTCCTCAGCTTCGTCGATTAAGAACAGTATTTGAAGCTGTGAGCGCTTCAAGCTGCGCTTGATATGGAAAAGGAAGTTGGAGAGACTTTTTGTCTCCAGAGCATCAAGGTCAAGACCCAGGG
>Ga0070729_10006704_pt1 | contig 11273 bp, 10 predicted proteins | sample tdDd472_FD_66725 | JGI IMG/M metagenome (GOLD analysis project Ga0070729, IMG submission 66725) | Marine sediment microbial communities from the Atlantic coast under amendment with organic carbon and nitrate - tdDd47.2 | ecosystem: Environmental > Aquatic > Marine > Coastal > Sediment | place...
TAAGGCCCCACGGTGTTATCATCACTCAGGCAGGAAGCCCTTATTATGCCACGAAAGCGTTTTTGTGCGTTGAAAAAACAATGCGTGAAGCCGGTTTTAATGTACTAAAAATGCATAATCAGGTGCTGACCATGGGGGAATGGGGATGGGTGCTGGGGAGTAAATCAATTCCCGAAAAAGATTTAAAGGCAACTGCACAAAATCTTAAATTTGATAATATTAAACTGCGATGGCTTAATAATGAGGCAATGAAACTTGTAACCTCTTTCGGTAAAGATATTTTCAGTATTAACGTGGATTCATTGCAGGTTAACTCAATTCACAATCCGGTTTTATACAGGTATTACCTCGATGGTAACTGGGATTGGTATTAGTTAATTAATGCAGGTCATCCATTAGTTCAAAAAGTTTGGCTTTATCATTTGAAATACCAAGAGCAAGCATAAGTTTAACCCGTGCTTTCTGACCGTTGAGATATTCAGCAAACATTACTCCGGCTTTTCTCAGCCATTTACCAGCACCGGGATAACCATAAATATCGAGTGTTTCACCTGCCGGACATCTTGAAACCAGAACAACGGGTACTCCTTTAGAGAGAGCATATTCTATTCCTTCAAATGCAAGCGGGGGAACATTACCAACTCCTAGAGCTTCAACAACCAATCCTTCTGCACCACTATCAGCAGAAAAGCGGAAAAGTTTATCGGTCATGCCCGCATAACATGTAAGCAAGTCAACATTTGGATTGATTTTATCGGTAACGAGAGTTTCAAATTTTATCGGACCCCGGTTAAAAATAACCCTGTCACGATCCACGTAACCTATCGCTCCAAAATCAAGGCTATGAAAAGTTTCAACATCTTCCGTGTGTGTTTTGGTAACTTCACTGGCGGCATTTATTTCCCCATTCAGACAAACCAGCACACCCATTTCCATACTATTGGGATTATTACAGATTTTAATTGCATCCATAAGATTTTTGGGGCCATCCCAATCAGGTTCGGAACTGGTTTTCATAGCACCGATTACCACGACAGGTTTATTGGATTTAACCGTTAAATCGAGCAAGTAAGCGGTTTCTTCGAGGGTATCCGTGCCGTGCGTTACTATAATGCCGTCAACATCATCCCTTCCGATAAACTCGCGAACCTTGAGCGAAAGTTCGAGCATACGCTCGGGTGTCATGTGAGGTCCGGGGAAATTGCCAAAATTATAGATGTTCAGCTCGGCGAGTCCTCTTGCCTGGGGGATCATTTCAAGCAATTCCTCACCATGGAAATAAGGTACTGCGCCACCCGTTTTTTCATCAATTTTCATAGAGAAGGTACCACCCGTGAAAACAATCAATATTTTTTTCATTCAGCATTACTCCCGTTAGCAAAAAATTCAATTGTTTTTCCTAAGCCTGTTTCAATATTATACTCAGGCATAAAACCCAGGGCTCGTTTAGTTTCTTCAATATCAGCCTTGCTGTAACGAATATCGCCCGCGCGGAGAGGTGCGTATTCTATTTTGGAATTTGAACCGGTGAGCTCGATAATTTTATTCGCGAGTTCTTTTATAGATATCGAATCACCGCAGGCAACATTAAAAGTGCCTGTTAAATTATTTCCTGTCGCTGCAAGAACGTTGGCACGTACAACATCCTGCACGTAAATAAAATCTCTTGTCTGTTCACCATCACCATGGATGATAATATTTTCACCATTTAATGCTTTGGAGATAAAAATAGGGACCGCAGCAGCATACACGGAACCGGGATCCTGTTTAGGGCCATATACATTAAAATATCTTAAAGCAATTGTTTTGATTCCATATTCGCGAGTGTACATTTCACAATAATACTCGCCTGAAAGTTTAGTGATACTATATGGTGAGAGTGGTTCGGGTTTCATATCGGTTCTTTTGGGTATCACGGGGTTATTCCCATAGACTGCCGCGGAACTTGAAAGCACGACTTTTTTAGCTTTGTATTCCTTCGCTGCATCTAAAAGATTCAGGAAGCCAAGTGTATTTATTTCAATTGTTTCCACGGGTTTTTCAATCGATTCGGGGATTGACACCATCGCGGCAAAATTAAAAATATAATCAGCGTCTTTTACTACAGAAAAAACCATCTCCCTATCGGTAATACTCCCCTCGTGTAGCACAACACCATGCATACCGGAAATATTTTCCAATTTCCCGGTCCGGAAATTATCTATTACATGAACTTCAGCTTCATTCTTAGACCAGAAATCAACAACATGGCTTCCAATAAAACCGGCTCCACCTGCTACCACAATTTTCATTTAGTTCCTCCGTAAACGCAAAAAACCTGAGCATAAAAACATTTCTATACGCAATATTCGAAAATTATATCTATTTATTCAAGGCATCCTGATAGTACTTAATAACTTTATCGGTCAACAATTCAATATCAAAATTGTTAACTATCCTTTCCCGGGCGGCAACCGAAAACTTTTCCATCATTTCAGGAGAATTTATCAGTGTTTCCAGTTTTGCCTCAAGGTCTGCTGCACTTTTGACTTCAAAAAGCAGGGAAGTTTCACCATCAATCACGATATCGAGCACCCCGTCTGAATTTGAAACAACAGAGGGTTTTCCCATCGACATTGCTTCTGCAAGTGCAATGCCAAAAGCTTCGCTATGTGAAGGAAATGCAAATATATCCATTGCCGAAAGAATATCAGGGATATCACTCCTGAATCCCGTAAAAAAAGTATCCCCTGAAATACCCAGCTTCTCTACCATAGCCTGGATTTTCTGACCGTAATCATCTTCACCACGGCTGGGTTCACCAACAATCATAAATTTAAGATTGTCGTGTTTTTTCAATAACGCCGCCGCCGCGGTTACAAATTCTTCATGCCCTTTACCCCAACTAAAACGGGCGAGCATCCCGATAACAATTTTATCCGGGGTGAGAGTAAATTCTTTTCTTATCTTTTCCCGGTCAGCTTTTGCCGGATCGAATTTTTTCGTGTCTACTGCGTTGTGCAGAAGTTTTACCTTTTCAGGGGTGAGCGGACAAGTATCGAGCAGGTTTCTTGAGATAACTTCACTTATTGCCAATGCAAAATCGAGACGGTTGTATATCCACTTGTGGAGTAAATCCTTTTTAACAATAAAAGAACCTACTTGTTTGGTCATGAACAAGGGGACGTATTTAGATACCATTTTTACTGCAGGAACAAGCACCCACAAATCCTTGGATGCCTGGGTGTGAACGAGATCAAATTTCCCCTTCCTGATGATACCGGCAACTTTCGCTGCTTCCACGGGATGAAAATAACCGCCGGCTTTGATACCATGAACAGTAAGTCCCTTTGCTTTTGCTGTTTCATAAATTTTTGAACCGGGGTAGCACAACAGTTCCGAGTGGATACCCCGTTCCAATAATTTTTCAACTGCAAAAATGGCAAACATTTCCATGCCGCCCCAGCTTCTGCTCAAACAAGAGTAGAGTACTCTCATTCGTAAATCTTTGATATTTTTGCACCACGGAAATAGTGAAGCAATATTTCATCAAAATTATATCCTTTCTCACTCATCACGGCAGCACCTATCTGGCAAAGGCCAACACCATGTCCCCAACCTGCGCCGGTTAGAACAAATTTGCCCGGTATACCATCTTTTACATCTTCCTTGTCAACCACGAAAGCTGAACTGTAAAGATGACTTTCAGAGAGATATTTTCTAATCTCAAGTTCTTTGCCGATAGTGAGAGTTTTTTTGGAACCTACGATTTTAAGTTTTATTAGTCTGCCTGAATCACCTCTCTCGACAGGGATGAGATCATAAACAATCCCGAAATCAAGCCCGGATTTTTTAAGAATGAGTGCAGAAATTTCATCCTGGGTAAGTTCAACTTTCCACCTGTAGAAATCAGTTGTTTTAAGATCATAATCCTGAAGAACAAGTGACAATATTTTTTTATCCGTGGTATTGCAGAAAGCAGGCGGACTGTTACGAATCCATTTATCGGCGGCTTTTTCATCTTTAAGATTAAGATCAAAATTATCCGGCTCAAATTTATAATCTACAACCTTGGTAAGATAAGGGTGATGAACAGGTTCCCAAACATTCTCAAATGATTCGGCAATACCTCCGCAGGCTTTTGAAAAGCGGGCGTCACAAATAACATCGTTATAAGTTAGCACCATCCCGCGTGTTTCTTCAACGGCAGTTTGCGCGTTGTGAGCGTATAATTTTGTTATCCCCTGGTATCTCTGGCAATGGTCATCAGCGCAAACATCATACAAAGTATGGTCTTCCCTGTCATACCACTTGATAAGTTCCTCGTCGGTTTCCTGTTTCGAAGAATACTCACCGGATTCTGATAAAATTTTGTTCCTTTTATCAATCTGGGCAAGGAGCCAGCTGCGTGAAATTATGGCATGTGCCTTGAGAAATTCCACCGAACTGTTTGCGTTCATCTCCGATGAAATAACGGAGGTAAGATAATCTTCGACCGGAAGAATATTGACCGCGGTGATGCCGTTATCCTCGATAAGGAGTTTAAGAGAGCCGATAAATCTTTGTTTTTCCTTTTGCTGCCAATGAAACTGGATACCGATAATTACATCCTTAATAAGGAAAGATTCACTTTCAATGTCATCAGGCGTAAAAGTAAGTTCACTATTAAATTCTTTGGTTGTAGAACCGTTAGAAATTACAATTTTTCCGTTTTCGTACAAGGCAGTGTATTTCCCGCTGTAAAAAACACCGGAATTATCAACCGTAAAATCACCATAAAGTTCAAATTCAATTTTTTGTTCTTTTAATACTGCAACACTAACAACAGGTTCACTCATAATAATATTTCCCGTTTTTTAACCCGTAAATATAATAAAATAAGATGTAAAAGTATATTGTAATAGTATTACTTACCTTCAATCCAGTCAGCCATAAAACCCTGGGATTTAACCGGCTCGAACTCAATATACTGGTAGTGGGCAATGTTATTTATCAAATAAGGGTCATCCTGCAAAAAAGTTGCCAGGTCTTCCATTGATTCGGCTCTTGCGATTATTATCCCCCCGATCCTCGGTACCTGCGGACCTGATGCGAGGAATATACCCTGATCATAACCTGTTTGCAAAAATTGACGATGCAGCGGTAAAATTTCATTTACTTTTTCAATTGGTACCTTATAAATAATTTCTACTACAAAATGTTTCAAAACAACCTCCTGTAAAAATATTTTTATTACTAAAATAAGATTTATTATCTTTAGAGCCACGAAAAAACAGGATATGTTATCATGGATTATAAAGTATTACTTTTTTACAAGTATGTAAAAATAGAAAATCCCGAGTTATTCAGGGAAGAACAATTAAAATTTTGTGAAGAAAATGAAATTTTAGGCAGGATATATATTGCAGAAGAAGGAATTAACGCAACGGTTTCGGGCAACGCTGAAAATATTGAAAAATATAAACTAAATTTGTGGGCGGATGAACGTTTTGATGATGTAGTGTTTAAAGAAGACCCCTCTGACGAACATGCTTTTAGAAAACTTATTGTTCGCATTAAAAAAGAAATTGTAAATTCCGGCGGAATTAAGGCAGACCCTGAACTTGGGGGGAAACGACTTAAACCAGAAAACCTGCAGAAGATGTACGAGAATAATGAAGATTTTATTATCGTGGATGCACGCAATGATTATGAATTTAAAATAGGGCATTTCAAAAATGCCTTAAAACCAAATGTTACTAATTTCAGGGAATGGCCCCGTTTTGTTGAGGAACTTAAAGATTACAAGGATAAAAAAGTGGTTGCTTATTGCACCGGTGGTATCAGGTGTGAAAAGGCAACTGCCTACATGGTTCAGGCAGGATTTAAGGATGTTTATCAATTGGAGGGAGGGATAGTTTCATATACTAAAAAATTCCCGGATCAGAATTGGGAAGGGAGCATTTTCGTCTTCGATGAACGGCGGATAATATCACCTAACAGTCGTGAATCGTTAAAACATACAGCCGAATGTTATTATTGTGGTAAGCCGGCATCATATTATATCAATTGCCATAATCAGAATTGTGATAAACTTATGATAACGTGTAACAATTGCAAGGAAGAAAACGGCTATTGTTGTTCGGAAGAATGCCGAAATTCCCCCAATAAACGTAAAATTTATCATGGTTAAACTTTAATATTTCTTGAAACCGAATAAAATATTTCTAATATTGTTTGGTAGATAATTTTATATCGGGTGGAAATAAGGGGCTTATGCGTTGTATAATTGTTGATGACGAGGAAATGTCCCGTCAAATTATAGGAAAGTTTGTAGACCAAACCGATTATCTTGAGAAAGTTGGTTCATTTTCAAGTGCCATCGATGCTTCCGGTATCTTGCGGAAAGAAAATGTTGATATCATTTTTCTTGATATCGAAATGCCGGAGATGAGTGGGATTGATCTTATTAAAGTGCTTAAAGACAAACCCCAGATTATCCTTATCACTTCAGAACAGAAATACGCAGTTGAAGCTTTTGAATACGAAGTTACCGATTATCTGTTAAAACCCCTCTCTTACGCCCGATTTCTTAAAGCAGTTGAAAAAGCACGCGAAAAAATTTCAGTCGCTGCCGCTGCCCCGGTTCCGAAAGATGATTCAGTTTTTATTAAAGTTGACAGCAGGTTAGTTAAACTGAATAAAAATGAAATCTTTTATATTGAAGCACTGCGCGATTATGTGATTGTTCATACTGATTCGAAAAAATTTACAGTATTCTCAACTATGAAGGGGATTGAAAAAAACCTTCCCGCAGATGAATTTATCAGGGTGCATCGTTCATATATTATCAGGATTGACAAGATACTGGATATCGAGGATAATACACTGGTAATTAAAAATAAGGTGGTACCCATTGGCCCATCATATAAATCGGAATTAATGAGCAGGCTTAATATTATTTAAGATTATCTAGGGTAGTTTTAATTTCGCTTAGTGCCGGATTTATTATAGTTAAACTACCAGAAAAAAGTAATGAAATTTGCTTTTTATCACCCCCTGATTTCACGATTGCTTCTATTTCAGCCATTTTATCTCTGACCCCGTGCAAGCCGACATATTCAAATGTTGGTTTTAGCTTGTGTGCATGCTTCGCCACATTTTCCCAATCACCAAGATTTATAAAAGTTTGAAGTTCCATAATCATTAGTGGAGTCTGGTTTAGGAAACTTTCGAGCAATTCGTGAAGAAAATCATCATCACCGTCGGAAATTTCATTCAAATAATCTAAATCAATAAAGTTTGTCATATTATTTATTAAAATTTACCCTGAATAAAGTACCTTCCCCTTTTTCTGATTCGACAGTAATAGAGGCACCATTAAATTCGCAGAATTTAGCAACAAGCGCAAGCCCTAAACCGTTACCTTCATATTTTCTTGTATATCCCTGCTCTTCCTGCGTGAAAGGTTTGAATAACTCCGGCAGGTATTCTTTAGAAATACCAATACCAGTATCTTGAACTTCTACATTGAGGCTGCCCATGTTATTCCTGTAAATATTAATATCAACAGAACCATTATTGGTAAACTTTATTGCATTATCGATTAGATTGGCAAAAATTTGTTTAACGCTATATTCGTCAAGCTCGAGGGTGAGATCATCGACAGATGTATTAAGATTTAATTTAATACCTTTGCTCACGGCGAGAAATCTGAATTCATTCATGAGCGGCTTAAAAATATCATTTTTGAGATCAAGCATTGATAATTGAAGATCGTAAGTTCCCGTTTGAATTTCCGACATGTTCAGAATTGAATCTATCGTTCGGATTATCCTGTGGCTGGAACGATCAATTATGGAAAAGCAGCTTTGAATATCATCATTTATTTTCTTAAAAAGCTCATCTTTAATCAACCCGACACTGTTCAGGAGTGAGTTTATGGGTGTTCTGATCTCGTGTGACATTTGTGCAAGAAATTCACTCTTTAATTTATCCGATTTTTCAGCTTCTTCTTTTGCTTTAATGAGGATTTGTTCGGCTTTGCGTTTTTCCGTGATATCTTCAACCATCCCTTCAAAATACTCGATGTTGTTTTCCATGTCTTTTATAACATGAGCATTCATTCTAACATTTACAATCGCACCATCTTTTCTTATCAGTTCAGTTTCAAAACCTCGGATAACATCGTTCTGCATTGCCAGCTCAATAAACCTGATTCTGGCTGATTTGTCCTTGTAGAATAAAGTTGTGTTAAATTTTGAAAAGTCTTCGAATGTATCGAAACCTAAAATATCAAGAAACGCCTTGTTAGCAAGAACAGGTTTGCCTGAAACGGTTGAACGGTAAACACCTATGGCTGCATTTTCGTATAATGATTTATACTGCTCGGCAATAAGGTTTAATTTATCTTCGGCTTGTTTACGGCGTGTAATGTCTCTTCCAAACACGATTAGTGATTTTCTTCCCCCGTTTTTATTAAAGATGGGTACTTTAATCACATCGTAAACTTTTAGTTCGCCGTTGGATTTCAATATTGTTTCATCACCACGTGTTAAAATTCCTTCCTTCCAGGAGGATTCATCAGTTTCGATGCATGTTAGAAAAGCCTCGCGAAAATGAGTGGAAAGTTCTGCCAAATCAGCATCTGTTTTTCCGCGATAATCAATATTTTGCAAATCGAAAAGTGCAATATCTGCATCGTTTGCAAGTAGCCATCTGCCTTGCCCGTCTTTTATACAAATTATGTCGGGAGTAGAGTTCACGAGAGAAAGAAGGTGTTCTTCTTTTTCCAACAATTTTTTTTCTGCTTCATAACGGTCAGTTATATCGCGTATTACAACTACTAATAATGGCTTGTTGCCGGATTCGAAATAGCTGCTGTATAGTTCAGCCGGAAAAGTAGTACCATCTTTTTTCTTCAAAAACCTGATTGGTATTTTAACTTTATAACCTTTTTCAGCTTCTCTCAAGATACTCAAACTTTCATCGGGTTCTACAGAAATATCAGCCGGTGTGAGATCGATAATTTCTTCTTTTTTATATCCAAAAATATTTAGTGCTTCCTCATTACATTCAATTACTTTTTCGGTTTTTATATCGTAAAGGAGCATACAATCCGCGGTGGATTCGAAAATATTCCGGTACATGATTTCATTATGCTCGCTGGAATTGCGGTGGTTATTTTCAGCCGAAACATCAATAAGCACGAGTGTTACACCGCCATTCTCGTCAGGAATAATGCTTAAATTAAAAAACTGTCGGGAGTTAATACCACAATTTTCAAAAAAGGGGACTGACTTGAATTCCAGCGTTTGTTGGTTTGTTATAGCCTTTATGAGGATATCCTTATAAAGGCAATGCGGGTACAATAGGAAAAAATTTTTACCCTTGAGCTCGTTATTTGAAAAATTTTTATTTGAAAAAAATTGATCGCTGTATTCAACTATATTAAATTCAGAATCAAGTTTAAGCAATAATAAATTCGAAAGTTTATACAAAGAGGATGGGAACAGATTCATTCAAGACCACACAAAAAAGTTAAAGAATTGTTAAAATGTTCCTGTACGGAACTAAATATATAACATTTTCAATAATAATCACAGTTTACTATCAGAGTAATATATAAAAGAGAATAAAATAATTCTAAGAACCTGAAAAATAGTTTATTATCGTAAAAAAAGTTTTCGGGTTAAATAAACAACACAATATCCCCACAGAAAATTGACCTTGATTTTATAGTGAAAATTGCCAATTTTCGATAGCGGTTTCCATCATCTATATAGGAACATCATGAAAAGATTATTTTTGTTGTTTTTTGCATTATCAACTTTAGTAATAACCACAGAAGCACAGGTAGTATTCAGTAAATATGCCGGTGAGTTTCTTGCAGTTGGCGTTGGCGGCAGAGCCTCGGCAATGGGGGGCGCTCAGAGTGCGGCAGTACGGGATGTTACAGCCGGCTATTGGAATCCGGCAGGGCTTGCATTTATTGATTACCCGCAAATAGCACTGATGCACGAAGAACACTTCGGCAATTTAATAAATTATAATTATGCATCGGTTGCCATTCCATACGGTAAGGAGATGAGTTTTGGAGTTTCATTGATACGCCTGGGAGTTGATGGAATTCCTGATACTCGTGAGGCACTGATTGATGGGGTTACAAAGGAGGTTATTTATGATATCACAAATCCTCGTGCCCGCCTTGACCCTTCCAGGATAACAGAATTTAATAATACGGATTACGCGCTTTATCTTACTTTTGCAAAACGCCACACGGATAAATTCTATTTTGGAGCGAATGCAAAATTAATCAGGCGCGATATTGCCGAGTTTGGAGCAACCGGAATAGGGTTTGATGTAGGAGCCGTTTACATGCCCTATAATAATCTTTACTTTGGCGCGAATATTCAGGATGTAACCACAACTTTAATAGCATGGGATACCGGAAGACAGGAACTAATATCACCTACACTTAAAATTGGTACCGCGTATTCGCTCGAAATTTTAGGGGGTGTGCTTACTCCTGCTGTAGATTTTGATGTTAAATTTGAAGGACGTGAATTTGCATCTAATTTTAATATCGGTCCGGTGAGTTTTGATCATCATTTCGGACTAGAGTTTAATTTTCAGGATCTCGTGGCTATCCGCGGCGGATATAATGATGTAAATCAGTTTACAATGGGTGCCGGCTTGAAGCTTCCCAAGCTTAATATTGACTATTCTTTTATGAGAATGAATAGTAGTGAAATTGAAAGATTACCTGATTCACACAGGATTTCTCTGGTGTTAACTCTTGAAGAAACCAGGTTCTTAAGAGGTAACTAATTGTATCGTTGTAAAAATTTTAGTTTTGAAGGAGAGGGTTGAATACCCTCTTTTTTGTTTTAAAGCCTGCCACCAACATAACATAACGACACAACAAATCATGTCATTCCTGCCTTGAGCAGGAATCCCCGACACAACTAAAGGTCTTTTCATCCCTCTTTGAAGAGGGTGGCCCGATTTATCGGGTCGGGAGATGACCGAAAGTCGGGTAACCCGGGACAATTCTGTTCCGCACCTACAGCGCGGTATTGTTGTCTTGTTACATGCCGTTACCGATATTGCGCCCCGATAGGGCGTTCATATTAGGAGGTAAGTTTGAAAATTTCTTCATCCTCCTTGTGAAGGAGGTGGCTTTTTGCGCTCTTTGCAAAAAGACAGAGGATGACCCAAACAGGCAATTCTTGTGACTTTTGGTCATCCCCCATTCAGGCAAGCCGGAATTTACCCCTATCGAAGGGGGAAATAGTAGTGCTTTTTTTATAATA
>Ga0070729_10006705_pt1 | contig 11272 bp, 11 predicted proteins | sample tdDd472_FD_66725 | JGI IMG/M metagenome (GOLD analysis project Ga0070729, IMG submission 66725) | Marine sediment microbial communities from the Atlantic coast under amendment with organic carbon and nitrate - tdDd47.2 | ecosystem: Environmental > Aquatic > Marine > Coastal > Sediment | place...
TGCGTGGACTAGTTTATGTCCAGTTAGATAATGGCAAAGCAGTGCGTCTGACAGGATCAACATCTAATGCTTCACGTTCTGGTGGTGGTACATCCTACTATTGTATTGAAAGTAGCAGTGTCAACATTTTATGCCAGACAGTTGATGACCAAATTGCTGACGAAATGATGAAAATACAGGTCGATCCAGAGCTTATTCCGCTTATTCAGGAAAGCTATGCCGATGAAATCGGTGATAAACTCGGACGATTGCGCCCTGACAAACGCGCAGACCTTGAGCGTAAGCTAAAAGATGTCGATGGTGAAGAAGAACGTGCATTGAGATTGTACACTACAGGTAAAATCACTGAGCGTGTGTGGGATAATATGTGGACAGAATGGCAAGATCGCAGGCATTCTCTACGACACGCACTCGAATCGATACAAATGCAAAATGAAATCCATATTGCAAATCTTGACACTGCACTCACCATAATTTCAAAAGTGGGTATACTATATAATAAACTAGAGCGTGACAGTCAAAAGAAGCTGTTACGTGAGATGGTCAATCGGGTGATTGTTTGCCCGGAGGGAACTATACAGCAGATGGAATTGCTACCACCCTTCGCATATTTGAAAGAAGTAACAAATCGCGTTCGGCAAGGTAGCGAGGATATCGAGAGAAAAACAAAGACCAGCACCCTCGCTGGTCAATGTTCGAGTTTAATCTCATTAGGTGACCCTGGAAGGACTCGAACCTTCAACCTAACGATTAAGAGTCGCTTGCTCTGCCAATTGAGCTACAAGGCCATATACAATTCAAGAAAAGAATTATAGCGATTTATAGTGTATACCCGCAAGGGTAAAAATATGATTCCCCTAAGAATATTAAGACACAATAAAAAAAACAGATAGAACATACTAAAACTCCAATTTTCGTATAGAATCTGTTTGTATAGTAACAAAATGTACAATTATATTTCATGTATATGTGTCCATGTCCAGTCTGCTACACATATTAGGATAATATTGAATGTCTAAAAATATTCTTCTCATCGGTGGTACTCGCAATATGGGGTATTACCTTGCTAGAAAGCTCATTGAATCTAATTTTAGTGTGACCATCCTCAATCGAGGTGTCACACAAGATGATTTACCCAATACTGTCCATCGTTTACATGCTGACCGTACAGATACGAATCAGTTACGGCGGGCATTACTAGCAAAATCATTTGATGTCGTCGTTGATTTTGTGATGTTTAACGGTACAGAAGCCGACGAAATATTGAATATCTTTCAAGGGAATGTCGGTCAATATATATTCATCAGCACGGGACAAGTTTATCTTGTCCGAGAAGGAATAGAGCGCCCCTTCCGTGAAGATGATTATGATGGGCGATTAATGCCTGCTCCTAAAGAAAACACCTTCGCTTACGAAGAATGGGATTATGGTATGCAAAAGCGGGAAGCTGAAGATAAGCTCCGTAATGCTTGGGAACAATCTCAATTCCCCTATACAATTCTTCGGTTACCAATGGTTAATAGCGGGCGTGATCAATTTAACCGTTTTTATAACTACTATCTTCGTTTACAAGATGGGGGGCAAATTCTCATACCGGAAACCCCCAATTATCGACTTAATCATGTCTATGCGCTTGATGTTGTTAATACGATCTATCACCTTATTAGCACTGGGCAAGGTATTGGGCGCGCCTTCAATATTGCTCAAGATGAAAGTGTTACATTAGATGAGTTTCTATCCATTACTGGCGACATCATGCACGTAAAACCCCAGATTATGCGCCTAAAACGAAGCGAACTTGAAGCCAATGGATTCCTGCCGGATTGTTCACCCTTTAGTGAACGCTGGATGAGTGAGTTAGATAATACTCGTAGTAAAGAAGAATTAGGGATCGTCTATACCCCCTTATCAGATTATTTGGCAGAAATCGTCGAATTCTATAAAACTCATCATGTTCCCGAACCACTCACCTATCGTCGTCGTCGCGCGGAGCTAAAATTAGCCAAGCAACTCATTCCTTAGAAGCTAATTCGATAACCGATTCGCAAATTGTCGGATAATTGGATTGGCGTTAAACAATGGATTGCCATGTCCCAAACATAAAATATCAATATCCATTTCAGCAACTCGTCGGATTGATTGTTTGACCGCAATCCAATCTGGCGAGACTGCTCGAATTGGCATCCGTAGTGACCCAAACAGACGCATCATCACATCTCCACCAATCAACAATTTTTGTTGCGGAATATAGAATCCAATTTGTCCGTGACTATGTCCGGGAAGATGAACAACTTCTAGACCATCAAGAATTTGATCAAGTTTATCACCATCTCCTAAATTGACATCAACTCGTGCAGGTTCAATTGAACGATTTTGTTGTGATACTTGCCGATACATCAAACGATTAAATCCTGTCAACTCGTCAGGATTCGCCATTACCCCATCCGCTTCACCACGGATAATTTGAGCATCAATACGATGTGCATAAGTGGTTGCATTTGACCGCCGTTGAAATTCTGGCAAACCTCCAATATGGTCAGGGTGAGCATGAGTAATCAGCATGTGATTAACATCTCCTATTGACCAGTCATGCTTCGCTAATTCCTGCTCCAAATGATTAACATCAGAGTTTCCCAATAACATATCAACAACTGTCAGAGTTGACTCATTGACAATCACATACTGATTGAGATACCCAAACTTCGTCAAAATACCATACACATTATCCGTAATCTTTTGCATTCACACCCTCTCTCCTTTTAGAATTTCAATTTTGTTCAAATTTTAATTGACTGTTCATAGAATTGTTAGGTATTAGCGGTACGATTAGACTATTATCCACACATTCGGAAATAAACAATGCGAACTCTTTTACAGTTTATTGTTCTAATTGTTGGTGGATTGTTGGTGTTAAGTGGTTGTTCATCCACGGCTAATGAACCCTTAGCGCAGGTCGAGCAACTACCAGCATCAACAGTCGCCCCAACTCAGATGACACAATCTGATGATGTTATAGAAAATGAAGCAATTGAGGCAGAAACCATGTCCAATGGCTTCATATTTTATAATTCCCACGCAACTTGGTGAACATCTTGCCGACGAAATGAACCTACCGTGAGTGGGTTAGAAGATACGTTCAAAGGACAAGTAGAATTCATCTTATTAGATTATGATGATGATTCGCTAGATGACCAACGAAATGAATTAGGCATCACTGACAGAACTCAATATGTATTGACAGATGCAGATGGAGTCGTTGTCCAACGCTGGTATGGCATCCTAGACGAAGCCACTGTCACTGACGAAATTCAAAGTCTCATCACTGGATAATCTAATAGGGATGGAGACTAACCAACCTCTATCCCTTATCTATTTCGTTGAGAAAAACTCCCATATCACATCACTCGCATCAATATCTCGACTCGTCTTCCCGATAATTAATCGGCTCAAATAGGAGTCACCACCGGCCCATGTATGTCCACCACCATGTATCGTCATAAAATTTACTCGTGTATCATCATTGCACACATCGTAACGTACTTCTGTAATGTGTGTACCATCTAGTGGCGCAGTATTCGGATATTCAACCGTAGAGAACTCATCAGTACAATAAAAATTATCTGTCCAAAATTTAAGCGTCTCATCACCCGACAAAATAATTCCACGCTCAATACCCAAAACTTCGATATTGCCCCCATCATAAGGCATAAGCCGATCATCTGTACCCAATATCATGAATATATCTGTTGTATTATCTGGCTTACAAATTTCAGAAAGATCAACAGAAAGGTTCGCCGCCACAGGAGCAATCCCTGCAATACGATCACTTAATTCACAAGCAAGGCGATAAGACATCAAGCCACCATTCGATATGCCTGTAGAAAATATCTTGTTTGAGTCAATGTTATAGTGTGCTGATAAATCATCAATCAACGCAGAAATATAACCAACATCATCCGCATGGCTGGCATTTCTAATATCCCCTGTCCGTCCATCATTCCAGTGTTTGTCCACCCCTTCAGGATAAACGACTATAAAATGATGTGCCTCAGACAATTCGTTAAATCTACCGCGCGTCAACTTGACCATACCAGATGCATCACCTCCCCCACCATGTAGCACAAAAACAAGTGGAACAGGATCATCACCTGTATAAGACTCTGGAATATACAATAGATAATCCCGCAAAATGCCATCAGATTCTAAAGTCTGCTCAGTCATCTGAGCCGAGACTGTCATCACTGAGATCATAGCAATAACGCCAATAAATAATAAATGTCGCATCAGATTCCTCATAATTATTTTCACGTATATGACCAATACGCCAGACTTTTCCATATGATTTATAGTTTTACAATCAATTTACATCTATACCGTAGGGAAAACGTGTATTTTGCGTGATGCACGAATACAGATCAGTTGGTTATAATAGAATTAGGTAGTATAGAAATACAAATAAATGCACACATGGGGGCATTTTGTGAAATATAGACGGATCATTGGCGTTATGGTTTTAGCAACAATCATGAGTGGTTGTGGGAGTAGCCTTCCGCAAGTCACGCCTACAGTTGCTCCAACCAGTACACCAACCCCCGAATCCACCGATGTGGCCGTCGTTCCGTCCTTAGTCCCAATTATCGATTTAACCAATACACCTACCCTATCACCTGTCCCAACTGACCCACCACCAACTGATACACCGACTGAGACTCCAACAGCAACCGAAACATTTACAGGCACGCCACCACCGACCAATACACCGACGGATACGCCGACACCAACAGCGACATATACGCCTACATTTACACCAACTGTAACAGCTAGCCCTACATCAACTTATACACCGACCTTTACGCTCACACCATCGGATACGCCGACAGGCACACTAACACCGTCTGCAACACCATCCGATACAGCAACGCCTACAAATACATCAACACCCACACCTACATTTACAACGACATTTACACCGATTCCAACCGACACACCGACACCCACTGCAACATTTACGCCATCAGCAACACCGACAGGTACACAAACACCATCGGATACGCCGACCAACACACCAACGGCAACAGCAACCTTTACATTGACCTTCACACCACTACCAACCAACACAATAACAGCTTCCCCAACACCGATACCGTCGAATACGCCTGAGCCGACACCAACACGCATTTTGACCAATACACCCACTGCGACATTAACACCGACGGATACACTCACGCCGACCAATACGGATTTGCCAACCATCACACCAACGGCAACCTTGACACCGACCAATACAGCACTGCCGACATTTACACCTGTCCCAACATTAAACGAAACAGAACTTGCCCGTTTACTAGGCACGCGCGAGCCTGTTCCGCCAACATGGACACCGTTCTTTCAATCATCACCAACCAATACAATCAGCGCACCAACCCAAAATGTCACACCAACGATCATCACAGCAACACCCGGCGCAGATAGCGGCATCATCAATACACCAATACAATCAACACCAGAACCACAATTCAATGCACCAACAACAACCTTCACACCAGAGCCGACACTTTTCCAACCAACTGTCGCAGTCAATCCTGATTTATTGATCGATCCTGTCGTACCACCAACAACAGGGCAAACAACATTTAGCACCGTTGGCGCTGGAGCATATCAATATGATGTCGGACTTGGTGGAGTCTTTGCATACAATAATATTCAGCTTTCGGGTGGAGTCGCCTTGTTTGCGCCTAATCCAGCCGATCCGAGCAGTTTCATGCGAACCAATCCTTTTGGTATGTTGCTGTATAAACCGATTGGTTCATCCACCGAAGGCGTAATGAGCTTTACCCCCTTCTTTGATGGTTTTACAGCACCAAGCAGTGAGGGCAACAAAAATCGTGTCCTCGAAATTGACTGGTCAGCCGATGGACAACGCTTATCATTCCGCATTGATACCCCACGAGGATTAGACAATGGTGCGGCAGGCGTTTGGTTCTGGCAATCCGATAATAGCGACCAAACGGGACCAACCTATCAGATTATCCGCGATTGTGTCGAGCCAGGATATAAACCCTGCGAATTTGTCAGCAAAAGTAATGCTAATTTCTGGAAAACAACAGCTGTCGAATGGTCACCTATTTATGGCAATTATAGTGTCTTGTTGACTGTTCATCTCACCCAAGAAGGACGTAATGCCCTCGCCATGACACAAGCTGTCCGCGATGCAAATTATTCACAACAAGCCCCTGAATTCTTCCGCTATGATTATGGGTATTGGCTCAGTGATGGTCAACGCATTATCGTGAGTGGTCGTCGACCTGATGGCCGCGTCATTATCGGCACAGTTAACAGCGCCTTGACTGGTGAGCAAGTTATATTAGACGCTTCAGCCCTCGGATTGTGGGTGCAAAATGCTATCCAACGTCCGAATGGTCAAGTGGTTGCATTAGGTCGCCCCGGTGATGCTTTTAGCGGAGGAGCAGTTGCCCTATATGATAGCAATGGTAATGCAATATCTGCACCAATCGGCAACGCAGCACCCGAAGATGTACGCTGGTATCCTGACGGTAGTGCTGTCGTTGTTTCGGTACAAGGACGACAATATACTGTGCGCGTGGATGGTGGTGTCATCAGCGATACAACTGACCTTACGAGAAATCCATCATTTGGAAGTGGTGGTGTTGGTGCAGCAGCAGTACCACAAGGCGTTGTTCAAGGTAGTGAATATGTACCCGGACAACAGGCACGGGTCATCACCACTAGCCTAAATATCCGTCAAGATCCCTCAACCGGTAGTATTATTCAGGGTGGATTGGTATTGGGTGATTATGTCGCCATCATTGCAGGTCCTTATGACAACGAAGGTTATCGATGGTGGAAAGTCCAGACTGCATCTAATATTGTCGGTTGGATTGCTGGGACAATCAGTGGCGCACTGACCATTGCACCTGCCTAGACATCACACTTTTCGATACAATATAGGCTGTATCGATTAACGAATTCTCAGGGTTATGAACGCTCAACCATTAGTCAGTATCATCATTCCAACCTATAATCGCAAACAATATGTGGCAGAGGCAATTGATAGTTGCCTCGCACAGACTTATGCTAATTGCGAAATAATCGTAGTAGACGATGGTAGTACCGACGACACAGAAGTTTACTTACGAAATCGTTACGGTGGTCAAATCCGTTATATCTATCAAGATAATCAAGGACCGGGCATCGCACGTAATACAGCTATCGCCAGCGCAAAAGGTGAATATATTCAATTTTGTGATGCGGACGATCAACTGGTAAAAGACAAAATTCAAAAGTGTGTCGATTATTTTGAGGCACATCCTGATGTGGCAGTCGTGCATTCCTACTATCAATTTGTCGCACCTGATGGAAAAACTCCGATCGAAACACCACCTTTCCATACGTTTTCAGATGATCTTTTCTGTCAATTATTAAATTTGACAGGCAATGTTATCCTAATTAGTTCCACGATCATACGAAAATCAGCATTAGATGATGTTGGCGCATTTCCAGATGATCCTGAACATCGCAGTGCCGAAGATTGGGATTTATTCTTGCGTCTATCATCAAAATATAAATTTCATGGTATCACTGAACAACTCGTCTTAAGGCGGATGCATCCCAATATGATCTCTGATGATAAATACTACGGGGCATTAGGTCGCCTGAAAACCATTCAGAACGCACGTAAATATAATTGGCAATCTTGTTTCTCCGAAGCCGATTTTGATCGTATCGAAGCGGCACGTTATCATATGCTGGCACTTGCTCTCTGGCAACGTGGCAATCGTAAAGAAGCGCGTCAAGCATTTTTACAGTCAGTTGAAATCTATCCGCCATTTGCATTACAACGTCGCTTATACGCCCTGTATACTTATGCTCTGCCCCCCGAATCTGTTAATTGGACGACTGGCGTTTTAAATAGCTTTCGAGGAGTCTTGAAGTCAACACAAAATATATTACAACGTTGATTGGTACAGATTTAGCCTTAAGCCCACTGGTTCAGTTCATAATAGTGTTAAATAAGCTAAGTCATTATGCCCTTTCCCCTAAACATAAATTTTGCTTAGTGACATTTCAACTAAAATAGCGTATCCTATTAATACATCGAATTTCTATGTAACAATATTCAGGGTATATAATATGGATACAACCCAATCATCCCTCTATCAAGAAGATTTAAGTGTTTCGACAGTAACAATCTTACTCCATGCCATATGGATGACTGTAATTTTTATCGTCGTACCGTTGATACCATTTAGTCTAATTTGGAGTCGAGACCCGCTAATCACAGCTTTCACAAATTCTTCAATTATCGCACCAGCCCTCATATTAGTGGTTATCCACGAATTGCTTCATGCCATTAGCTGGAAATATTTAGGTGGGCTATCGTTCCGCGACTTTAAATTTGGTATTGTGTGGAAAACACTGAGTCCTTATTGTCACGCCACTAAGCCGATGACCGCACATGCTTATCGAATTGGCGCGATGATACCCGGCATTGTTTTAGGGTTGCTTCCGATTGGATTTGGTACCGTAACAGGTGATGGATTTTGGGCAGTTCTAGGAGCATTACTAACAGCAGGTGCTGTGGGTGATGTCTATATATTGTGGTTATTACGTCGTGTACCTGCCTCAACATTCGTTATTGATCATCCCACACGAGCAGGCTGTATTGTACTACACGACAAACCCTTGTCCGACAAATAACAGACACACAGCTTAAAAGCCTCAATCAATATGAGGCTCGGATTGTTATAATTATTAAGGATACGTTATCCAGTGATAATGGCTGTGATATAAACCATCGACAATAACGTTAAGAAACTAATGATTGCACCCCAAACAAGTGTGATGAAGTTAATTTTATCATGTCGTGTAATCATATATGTACCTTCCTAGTTAACTTGTTTACTCCTATATCTTAACATATTTAACATAAATTTAAAATAACAAATTATAAAAATATAAATATCTCATCATTGGGATAGATCGCAGCCAAATCAAGCCACAAACATGTGACCTGACAACATATTCAGTAGTATCTTAGGGGATCAAGTAGTCGGCTTATGTGGCAAAACAGAGTTAAAGTGTAGAGTTACCAAACTTTATCATTATGTTAAGAAACGTTGTAAAAATTAATTGTTTATGCTGAAGTATTCTGTTTGATACGCTGTAACGCTTCTTTTGCAATAAAAGAAATATCATTAGATAGATGTTTGGTAAAAGGTTCAAGATAGCGAACAGCGCGACTATCACCAATAATACCGAGTGACCAGATAATACCTCGCAATGTTTCTATATCAATTTCATCGAGGTGATTAATTAACGATGAAAACGCTTTTGTTGCTTCATTTCGTCCCAGTTGCCATGCTACAACCCGACGAACTTGTGGCGCAGGATGGTCAAGTAATGTACATAATACTTGATTAATCTGCGGGGTCTTAAAGCGAGCAATAGCACGGACAGCTGGCGTAAAAATACCATTACGAGGATCATCTAATAAATCAACCAATAATTGCAATGCATCTTCATCACCCACTTCAACAAGAATATCACACAAAATTGACGCAATGATATGATGCTGACTGTGGTCATCCGATTTCAAAAACGTCAACAACGGGGTAATTGCCACTGCTCCAGAATCTAGCAACATCATATACGTACTTTCAAAATCTGAACCCACATTATCAAAATTATCTAAAATAATATTTTCAATGAGTTCTTCAATTGATATATTCAGCATAGTCTCTCTCCGCAATGATTATTGTATACTCATTGTATCACTGACTATGTTGATAAACACTTAAGATTACATAAAATTACGGGCGATACGGTTTTGCTCGTTTAACATCAGAACCCAAGCGAATACTCAAAGGTAGCTCATATAAATAGCGGTGAATCCGTGTGAGTGGATGGCTAGGTTGTGTATCATGACATTGAAAATGGATACTACAAAAAAAGTCTTGCAGCGGGAATATCCATGCACCAACATAGCGCGTTACTTTAGGTTCATAGGGAATCGGTGATGTGCTTATCATTTTGATGGCTTCTACCCCATCAATAGCTCGGAGTGTTACTTCGATTAACTGTCCACCCTGTCGTGACGTAATATGATTATAAAATAACGTCAATTCACGAATATCAGGATAAGTCTTGGGCAAATCTGTGGGTGGCGATAGCGTGATACCCTGCACCAAAACATCCGTTACAACAGACGCATTGCGCCATGTACGCTGATTTGGATCTTGGTCAACGTCTATCCATTGTGTCATATCAAGATCAAACGATTTGAGGTCTGGCATCATAATCTCATCTAGTCTACAGTCAATATCAAGACCAAAAGTATAACACGTTTGATAATTCACCATAATCTTTAAATCATGCGCCATAATGACAAAAATGACGTATAATCAGTTATGATGAGTAAACAAATGACGTAAGGAAAAAAACAACGGATGCCAGCAAAAGTCGAAACCCTACGCAATGATATACACGAACTCATGAAAAAAGGTGGCTTCAACGACATCGTTGACCGTTGCCATCTAGAATTAACAATGGCACGACGAGAACGCCAACGAGAAGTCGAAGTCACGGCATTATTGGGTCTAGCAGATGCACAATGTTCATTGGGACATTTTGGATTTGCACGCGATTACGCCACTCAATCAGTAGACCTATCCTTAAGAATCCGTGCGATTGGCTTACATGTGGATGCCTTGAATATACGCGCACGAGTCGCACGGGAAGGCTACCTACAAACAACAGAAGCCCATCAAGATTATATGGAAGCGGTCAATTATGCCCATGATGCAGGTGATATGCGTCGCTATGGAATATCCATTCTCGGTTTAGGTGAAATCGCATCACAAGCAGGTGAATCAGCTAAACACGCATGGAAAGTAATTGATATTGCGCGCGATCTCGGCGACCAACACCTAGAAGCACGCGCCGTACTTTTGTTAGCAAATTCCTTCATCCGCAAAGGCGATTACAATAAAGCAAATGATGGTTTATTGATTGCGCTTGGACTCGCAAAATCGAGTGGCGCACGACTTTTAGAGAGTGTTATCATCGGTCAACAAGGTTTGGTTCTGGTTCAAAATCAAGAGACATTCCAAAAAGGATTAGAACAACAACTCACTGCCTTAGAAGTCGCACGGGGGATGGAAGCAACCTTCCACGAGTTTATGCGTTTATATACGCTCGGTATGACGATGATCGCCGCATTTGATTTGAGTGAAGCTCGCAATTATTTTGACCA
>Ga0070729_10006707_pt1 | contig 11270 bp, 11 predicted proteins | sample tdDd472_FD_66725 | JGI IMG/M metagenome (GOLD analysis project Ga0070729, IMG submission 66725) | Marine sediment microbial communities from the Atlantic coast under amendment with organic carbon and nitrate - tdDd47.2 | ecosystem: Environmental > Aquatic > Marine > Coastal > Sediment | place...
TTCATATGCGTCATATTGAAACCAAGCAAAAATACATACCGGAAGAAAAGCGTGAGGCTTATATAGATTCACATCGTAAGCGCCTTGAGACTTTGGAAAAGAATGGCGCAGTTAAATCTCTGGGTGATGGACGTTATCAAGTGTCTAAAGATGTGATTGAAAAAGGTAAGGAAATCACAAAGCAGATTAACGAGCGCGAAAACAAACGTTTTTATCCGCGGTTGGATATTTTAAGCGAGGAAGCACCTGAGAAGCAGGTGCAAGAAGCAAAAGTTACATGGCTTGATAAAGAACTCTTTAAGCGCTTAAAAGGCAAATCTGGCCTTATGCACAGTGATAAGGCTTTGGAGAATGCGCTGGAAATTCGTAAGGATTGGCTTATTGATAGGGAACTTGGGTTGGCTCTACCCAGTGGTGAGTTTTCTTATAGAGAAAATGCGGTCAAGAAGTTACGTCGTATGGAAGTTGTTGCCAAAGGGGAATATCTGGCTGCTAAAGTAGGGTTGGAGTTTTCTACAAATCTGGCCAGAGATGGAGATGTGCAGGTTTATTACGGTTATGCGGAGCTGGGAAGTGGTCTATGGGCAGTTACGAGCAAAGATCAGGTTCTTTATATGTCTCCAGTAGATGAGCCTCCGGGCGTAACTAAAGGTAAGAAATGTATTATGGAGCAGGATGATAGGAACCATTATTCCTTGCAGGAAATTGAGTTACAAAAGCAACGTTCTAAAGGCAGAGAACGAGATGAAGATAATGAACTGGAGCTTTAAAAAATGGCAGTAAAAATAAAGCGTGTACAAAAGACAGTGCAGTTTGATCCAGAGGTGTACGAGGCTTTGGAAAAGCAGATGAAGATATCTCACAATCCGAATTTTTCTGCGATTGTGAATGATGGTCTTCGTTATGCGATGTTTCCAGAGCACCGTAGTGATCGTGATGCAGACATGGTAAAGCTGTATCATCAGTTTTCTGCATCATTGGCGCAGCATCGTAAAAAAACAGCGCGGGATCTGGCATTTTTGCAGGAGATGATGCTTCGAACAATGTTTGAATTTTACCAGCATAATAATGAAATACCGGAAGAGGCGAGAGGGGCAAAAGAAGCGCAGGCTAACGTGAGGCTGGATAGTTTTATGGAGGAAATTATCCGCAATATGCCATCTTTAAAGCCTATATCCGAACGCACGGGAGAAAAGTAACATGGCCTATTACAAAAAAGGGGATATGTATCTCGATGAGGATGAAAGCGTTGGATATAGTGCTTCTTTGTGGGGATTTTGGTTGTTTATTATCGGGGCTTATTTTGTAGGGCACTATGTTCATGGGATCTTGCCGGAAGGATGGCCGAAAGAATTACGCTTTGCCAGTGTTATCTTGAGCGCAGGTGGTGCGGGTGGAATTCTTGCGTATTTCTCGGTACATATTTGTACGTTGTTTTGTATGGCCTTGGCTTATGGCGCGTTTGCAGGGCTTCTATACTTAGTTTGGATTTGGGTTTAGTTCGTCTGTGAGCCTAATAGCTGTTATAATAGGCTCAATTTTTTACTATATTCTGAGCCGAATGTGAGAAGAGGGGCTGGAAGGATTTGAGGGCGGTATAGGGTAAACATCTAGGCACGATGACTATTTTTTCGTTTATATTGGACTCGCATTCCAATATAAACGGTCATCCTTGATGTTTTCTGTGGTGAATTAGCTATATGGAGCGTATTTTGCCACTAATACGCGCGTAACATCAAAATATAAGCAAACAATAATGCGGTGAGACAGGCAATAGAATCTAAAAAAGCAACACGTAAGTATTTATTTGAAAGAAATACAAAGCAAAGAAACATATGTGTTGCTAAAAATGAAAAAGGAAACTAATATATTTCTTATAACAAAATAGCAACATATATGTTTCATTATGCGATCACTACTCAAACAAATAAAAAAGCGTCGATTAGAACTATCTCTTAAGCAGCACGATATGATGTTGCGCATAGGTATATCGCGTCAGCAATATCAGAGATTGGAAGCAAAAGGCAATCCAAGGCTTGATACCATTGAATTGGTAGCCAAGGGGCTCAAAAGTGAATTGCTACTTATCCCGCAAGAAAAACTAAGTGCTGTATTGGACGTACTATCCGAGGATTCTTTGAATTCCAGCAAAAAGCAGAATCCAAAAACAGATAAAACATTATCTGACGACCCATGGCAGGATCTGCTGGGAGATGACGAATGAGCGCGGATGCAAACAACGAAGTAAATGTGTTGCAAATCACAATTCATGGCGTATTGGTGGGGTATCTGGCAGGGTTTAAAAATGGCCGTAATGTATTGAGCATCGTTGATGAATTTAAAGATGATACTGAGCGTCCTACATTTAGTCTCATTACGCATCCTAGGTTTCCAAATGTGGATAAGGTTATGTCTGAGCCATGGGCACGAAACCAAAGGCTTCATCCTGTATTATCGAATTTACTCCCGGAGGGAGATTTACGTGAGTTGATTGCACGAACATTGAAGGTTCATGTAGATAATGAGTTCCACATTCTATCATATCTGGGTGAAGATCTACCTGGTGCAATAGTGGCAAAGCCAATGGAACCTGAAGATGTGCCTGATTTTGTGTTAAGCACCCATGGCAAGGCTAAAGCGGTGAAATTTGATAGGGGGATCCAAGAAAATAAATTCTCCTTGGCTGGCGTACAAATGAAATTTTCTATGAAGGAAAAAAATGGTCGTTACCATTTATCAAAGGGTAACGTAGTATTAGGCGACTGGATTATCAAAACGCCATCGACTAAGTACAAATTTGTACCACAAAACGAATATACAGCTATGTCTCTTGCAGAGCTTGCAGGTGTTGATATTCCAGAAATAAAACTGGTTGATTTGGATAAACTTGATAACCTACCTCAAATCAATTTACCTGATGAAAAACAAGCTTTTGCCATTAAACGGTTTGATCGCGCGAGCGAAAAGCGGATTCATATGGAGGATTTTGCACAAATCTTGGTGAAATATCCGCATGATAAATACAAGTCAGCAAATTATGAGAATATCGGCAAAGTTATTTATGATTTCTCTGGTGATAGCTTGGCGGATGTTCAACAATTTGCCAGACGGCTGCTCGTAAATATCCTTTTGGCAAATGGCGATGCTCATCTTAAGAATTGGAGCTTTATATATCCTGACACGATCACGCCGCGGCTTTCTCCAGCTTATGATATCGTGACAACCAATGTCTATATCGAAAATGAGACCAAGTATGCACTCAACCTAGGTAGAACCAAGGAATGGTATACAGTCTCAATGGCACATTTTCAGTTATGGGCAAAAAGATCAGGTATTCCATGGAGGGTAATTAAGCCGCATTTAGATGATACGATGACTAAGGCAAGAGAATTATGGCCTAGCGCGCTCAACAATCTCCCGATGAATGATGAGCATAAGGAGGCGTTGAAAACCCATTGGAGCAAGCTTCATGAAGATTTCAAAATTGAGACTTCCAACTAACAGGATAGCGCTCTCTCGACAGTAAGTTAGTGGCGATATAAGTAACAAGTTCTTATTTGAGATCATCTCCAAGTGATCCAAAGAAGTCGTCTTCATGATCGTCATCATCTGGTTTATCATCCAAACTATCACCTAAATCTTTAGGTGCTTCTTTAAACAAACTTCCCTGATTGAGATCATTGTTTTCTTGTTTGGATTTTTGCTGTTTTTTTCCTATATCAAATGTGGGCAACGCATGAGTAGTAAACTTTAGCTCAGAAACCTCAGGAGGCGGCAATATACGATCCTTAAAAGCAGGATCTTCATGGAATATGATTTTGTCACAAAGGACGGGATGCCGAGCTTTACAAAATAGAATTTCTTTATCTTCAAGGTGAAGAATGTTATCTGCAGACATTAGCTGCTTTTCCTGCAAAGAGACTGTCTTTGTCCGAGGTTCGTGCTTAAAGGAGCACTTTTGGGAGTAAGACACCATCTCCACCAGTCTTTTACCAAGCATTTCGCTAATTTCTTTGGCCTGGCTCATGTTTTCAGGTTTAAAAAAGACTTTATTGGCGCAGTTTCCAACAATACCTTCACGAATGTTTTTGCTATAGACTTCATCGAGCCAGGAATATTGCTGAACAACGGCCATAACGCGGCAATTATACCCGGCAGAAAGCGTAAAGGCATTTTTCATGATCTCCATTTTGCCAAGCATATGTATTTCATCAAGTAAAATTAAAACCTTGTGAGGCTCTGTTTTGGGCTTAGGCCTTTCAGCCGTCATTTTATTAATTAAAAATTCAAAGAATATTCTAAGAACACCGCTCATGGTTTCGATTTCATCCGGTTTAACTCCGATATATATAGACATTTGCTTTTTTCTTAAATCGTCAATCTGAAAAGAGCTTTTGGTTGTCGCTGCATCAACATTTGGTTCGCTCCAAGGCTGCATTGCGGCATCAAGAGTGGATTTAACACCACTTCTTTCTTTGACGGCCTTGTTTGCAAAGCGGTTTAATATGCCTAACATTTCTTGTGGGAGGTCTGGGTAGTTTTTTGTTATATGCTGGCAAATATCTCCGAGCTCATTTTCACAAGATAAGAGCCGATATATTGAACCAAATGTTGATGGCATAACAGAATGGTCTAGAACATAAAGGGCAAGGCCGATAAATAGCGATCTAGCTTCTGTGATCCAAAATATATCTCGTCCGGCGCATGGAAGCATAATACCGGCAATACGGCGCACATCTTTTATGCGGTTTATCGGGTCGGTATCGATTTGATCAAGAGGATTAAAGCCGCAAGAGCGACCATTTTTTGTGCCTGGTGCCCACATAAAAACTTTGCGCTCGCCTTTGTTTCTCATACCAGCCGTCAGCTCGTAATTTTCGTGTTTAATATCCAGACATACAACAGATCCTTGCCAGGTTAGGAGATTTGGAATAACCACGCCGACACCCTTACCAGCACGGGTAGGTGCAACGACCATGATATGAGTGTCTTTATCACAGCGGATAAAGTCTTTTTTATATTTCCCTAAGAACAAACCATTATTTTTTATTAGGCCAGCTTTCATGAGGTCGTGGCGTTTTGCCCACCGCGCATTAGCATATTGGTTGTTATTAAAGCCTGAAAAGAATTCATAAGATTTAAATAGGGCAAAACTCATCGCCATGCCGGGCAAGCCAAAGGCTACCCATAATCTGGATGTCATAAGAGGATCACTGGAATAATACATGACCTCAAAGATTGACCAAGGTTTTAGAAACTGAAAATCAAAACCTGCCATTACAAAATAAACGGCAGAGCTGAGATATAAGAATGTAGTTAAGGCAAGTAACACCCCGGTTGCTATTATGTATGGTCGGTAATCGTGCATTATGCGGTTTCTCCTTCAGGATACCAAATTTCGGAGATACATCGTTTTCCGCCAGTGCGTTTAAGTTGGACAACGATATCAACAATAGACTTGGTGTAAGTCATGATTTGGTCATGAGTAAGGGCATTACTGCCTTGCATGACCATCAGGCATATTTGTTCAAAAGCGCTTCGCGGCGTGTCGGAATGAATTGTAGTAATAGTGCCGGGATGTCCTGTATTGATAGCGCGAAGAAAAGAGTAGGCTTCTGCCCCCCGTAACTCGCCAAGTAAAATACGATCCGGCCTGAATCGTAACGAGGATTCCAGTAAGTCTTGAATAGTGATTTTACCGTTCCCTTGCTCGCCTTTTGAAGCCAGCAAAGATAAATGGTTTTCATGGGGCGGAGACACTTCCGGTGTGTCCTCAATTGTTATGATGCGCTCGGAGTTATCTATTTCCTTGAGCATGGCATTGAGTAATGTTGTTTTTCCGGTGGAGGTTCCTCCAGAGATCAGAATGTTTTTCTTCAGTTTCACAGCCAGACTTATAAAATCCTGTAATTTGTTTTGCCTAAGGAGGGCGGCAAGCTTGGTTTTTTCATTGCTTTCTTTTTTTGAATTGGAAACTACCGTATTTTCAAAGGCTCCGGCCTGTGCGTAATCATCAAGGCTCATATTGGCAATGACTTGTTTTCTGATTGAAAGAGCCACGCCGTGACGCGCAGCTGGCGGCATTGCAAACTGGATGCGTTCACCTGTTGGAAGAGCCGCTGATAAAAGAGGCGCATCTTTAGCTATTTCTTGACTTGTATGATTGGCAACCAAGCGTCCTAATCGCCAAAGAGCATCTGTTGTTATTTTTTTGTTGGTGTAGCGCTGCATGTGCGGAGTGCCCATGCGCTCTATCCAGACCTCGCCGGGTTTGTTCACACATATTTCTGATACGCTTGGATCAGACAGGAACTCTTCAAAGATGCCTAAATATTGTTTAAGAAACACAGGTTCTTCGGAAGGTGAAGGAGATGCGGCAGTATTTTGATTAGTGGCTTTCACTTACTTTATTCTCCACGTATATTTCTTGTTACCTCAGCAAAATCAAGATCTTTTCCGACAAAGACTTTTATGCGTACGCCTTGATTTATGTTGATTGTTGGTTTGATACCAATGGAGTTTTCAAGAGCGATTTCAGCGGCTCTGGAAAAGTCATTTCCTGTGTTAATGGCTACAGTGGCGGTATTTTCATCATCAATAGAGTTCACACCGATTTGAATACTGGCATCGATCAGGGATAAAAGAATAGAAGAGCCAAAGCGCTCAAAAAAGTGTGTATCCAGCTCACCTTCAAGGCCGCTTCTTCCTAAGCCATCTGTGCCATGTGATCCGATATTTATGCTTACGCCATCATTTCTAATAAGTCTGTTCCAGATCACAAAGACCCGGCTTTGTCCCCGAACCAGAGCTGAATTGTATCTGCCAATAAGGCGTGATCCTTTTGGGATGAGCAGGTTTGAATGATCAAATGAGTAAACATCTTCACTGACAATGGCGCGGATCATGCCGGGAAGATCACTTTGAATGGCCGTTTCTAATATGCCATTAATCATAGTTCCTTGGGTGATCAGCGCACTTAAATTTTGCAATTGTGTGGCTTTGCTCGTATCAACGCTCGCGCGGGCAGATTGGTTGGCAAACTCCAAATTTTTATCGCTGCCGCTAAAAAAATTCCCGGTAGAAGAGCTTTGCAAGGAGGGGGATGGTGCATTACTGGCTAATGAAGATGAAGAGTCATCATAAATAAGCTGATTGGAGTGTAGGCGTTTTTGTAAGCGCCTTTGTTGTTCTTTTGCCAAGCGCAAAGCTTCTTGCTGCATTTGACGCTCATATTGGGCGGATTTTGCATCATAAGATGTTTTGTTATAAGTTTTTTCTGCTTTTGGCTCTTGCTTATCAATGATCTCAATATAGGGTTTACCAGCAGAAACAGGAGTTTTAAATTCTACTTCTTCGGCGTTGGTCATAGGTCTTGGTTGATTTTTGTTCATGGTGTCCATGACAATAATTGCGATGCCTATTGTACCGACAAGCAAAAAACCAATAACACCTAATTTGGTATAATCTGTGTTTTGTGCAACAAGAGGGATGTCACGATCCCCTTCGATTTTGTGATTACTTTTATCAGTATCAGCTTGATTTGTGTCTTTATTCATAAGTAATCCTAATCATTTAAGCGCGATGATGTGGCAGGCTTGTAGCTTATTTCACCATTAGAGCCACTAAATAAACTGGCCAGTTTTGAGAATATGGGAGAGTGGTGAGGTTTGATCCCGGGGAGCGGAACACCGTTTACAACCGCGGCTTTTTTCTCTTTGATTTCAGCGACAGGTTTAGGCTTTTTAACGATTTTATCGTTTTTAGGATAAGATTCATTAAAAACGCGCGTTAGGGTCTCACCATCTCTTAAGATAAAGCGCGCATTTGTGTTTGTAATGACGAGGTATTGGCCTTGAATTTTGAAGTTAACAAGGCTTTCGTTCTTTTTGCTATCAACTGCGAATACAGCAGGGAGCGTTTCAAATTTATTAAATTGAAAGTAAGTAAATTTACCATCATCAAAAGCACGAATTGGCCTTAAACGCTTAGAACCGGAATAGCTGTAATCAAAGTTTAAGTCTGCGGCGCTTACATTTTCGAGAGGATTATAATTTGTAGTTGATGCTCCTCCTATATAAGCAAGTTGTGCTGCTGCTTCTCCAGGATACTTGAATTTTAAGCGGAAGGTTAGATCATTTGACTCCCCGGATGTTGCTTTTTGCGCTGATAGTGCGAAGGTATAAAGTCTCTTGGTTGTTATAACCGTCATATTCGTCTGAGCGTTTTCTTCCAAAGGTTTGATGAACATGAGGTTGGGGCGGTTTGGCTTAACAACTTGCCAGGCTAGTGAATCGCCAATTGAGATACTTTCAATGCGCTCTTTTGGAGAAAATTCTATAACTGTTGAAAATCCATAATGACCGCGCAATGCGTAGACTTCATTTTCTGAATAGGTAAAAGTTTTTACCCGCGCATCAGTAGCACTGCCTCTCGGATTCTTACCGGCATAAGCCGGAATAGCGATAAATGCGAAAAGCACTAAAGCGCTTAAGACATGTTTTTTGGATAAATATTTTAATCTCATTTTATGCTCTCCAAACTTTCCGGATTTACGCGGTAACTCATCACTTGAAACCCTAAAGGATTAGAAAAGCGATCAGCCATGCGCATGGGTTTTTGTGAGTAATGGAACTGCAAAATAGCGTTCCAATGACTTATCTTGATGCTGCTGTCCTCATGAGTTTCTTTGAGGAAACGAACAGAAGCTGTTTTGTCATTTAAAAAAGAAACGGATTTGATTTTTACATCTACGCTTGTACTTTTACCTAAGATTATGCTTGGGTTCTTAGGGTTTTGGGCAGACCAGAGTTGTTGCCATTCTTTTAAGGCGTCTTTCTCGGACATTAGAGCGATTATGTCGTAGTTTTTTTCTAAGATTGCCGGGTTATATTGCTCCCGCAGGGAAACATATCTGACCAGATTACTTTCTGTTATGGCTTGATCTTGACTAAGCGTTCCGCTTTCTAATCCTTTTGTGACTTCCATATATCCTGTGTTCTTATCAACGGTTACGATATATGGCTCAAAGGTTTTTAAGGGCAGGAGAAAAAGCAAGGTTAGAAGCGATAAAACAGAAATTATCATGCTTGCCCCAGCTATCATCCATGCGCGTCTGCGTGAGTGCAGGGCGTTTGCAATAATTTCCTGATCCCATGAAGAGGCTTTTTTGTAATACTCGTTTCTGTCTTGTTTTGTGTTCATTTAAAATCCTCTGATTTTTTGGACATAGCTACCAATACGTTGCTTTGTAGCGCCATATGATTTCTTTGGATGTTTCATGGCACTAGCGCTCCAAATGCCGGTTTTTAATGCGGTTTTAGGCATCCTTCCAGCAGTGCGCGCTAACCACATACCACCGCCTAAAGTGGAAAGTGAGAGTCCGCCGGTAATTGAGGCTGCAATATTCATGATTTGTGCAAGCAACATAACGGAGACAAAAGACACAAACATGAAAGGCGCTATAAAAGTTAGAACAGCAGAGTTTGCATTAATGTTATCTTCCATGGCTTTAAGCGGGGTTTCTGCCAAAGTTAGGAGTAGTGCCAGTAATGCGTAAACAAAGATTGGTATAATGGCGTAATTCAGCAAGGTTCTAAGCCAGCCTTCAAAAAGGCTTTTGGTGTTGGCAAAAATTAGCAGAAGAATAAAAATCGGGGCAACGGCCAGTAATAGGGCAACAGCAATTTTGGCCAGTATAATGAGCATTGCGGCATAGCCGGTAAAAATGATTGATCCAAGCCAAATCACACATGCGTAGAAATAAAGGCTAAAATTATTCCACCCTGCGCCCTGTAAGAGCTTTTCTGAGACTTCCATTGAACGATCATAAAATAGTGAAAGGGCTGTGTTCGCAGTGGCTTCATTTGTCGCGGTGGCAGAAGGAATACTGCTTGCAGCGCCTTGTATAATTTGTCCTGCCAGATCAGCAGGCAAATCGGTAACCATGTTGTAAACAAGTAAACAAAAAGTATCCCAACTTGTGGCTATACAAAGAAGAACAATGATTCTTACGCAATTAACAATGAGATCAGGAGCGTTGAAACGCCCGCTGATAATGACCTTGTAGCCAAACACCGCAATAAAGACGATAAACATTAATCGCCAAAGGACTTGTACAGCTGGAATAAGGCTGCCAAAAGCTCCCTGTACAAAGGCCAGAATAACTGAGTCTACATTGTTAATTATTGTTTCAATCAATGCGCTGTCTTCCTACCACTTGTCCATTTGGAACGGCTTCCGGTTTTTGTTTTTTTCTTCAGCTATGCGGTTAAATTCTACCCAAATGGATTTGAGCTTTGCATTTTCGGAGGTGATTTCTCCGTAGCCTTCTTCTTTTAGTAATGTTGATACTGAGAACGCCGCCTCTTCACAGTTTTTAATAACTGTAGAATTTGCATGTTCCGGGTTAGCCCAAACTTTTCCGCATGTTCCTAAAATTATGCCGCCATTCTCAAACAAAAATGCAGCTACTTCTTTTGGATCATGTTTTTGCAAAGGATTACTTTCTTTTCCGCAAGAACAAAGCGCTAAAACGCAAAATAACGGGAGTAATAAAGAGTGTTTTTTCATTTTTAGAAGTCCTTTCTATTTTGTAATTACTTAAACTTTACAGCTTCTTTTGCTTTTGCGGCATCATACTGATTTGCAGTATTTGCACGCCTATAATTCATAAGCTGTTCATTATCGTTGGCAGATGTTTGCTGCATCTGAATTGTCTGAAGGCGCATGATTTCGCTCATGATAAAGCCATTTTCAGCAGAAATTCTGGCCTGTAGGTCAACAGAAGATTTTAAATCCTGCGTATTGTTCAATTCTTCCAGCAGTGTTTCATAGGTTTGCATGTGACTTGTGATGTTATCGTAAGCTTGCTCGCTGGCTGCCATTGACGCGTAAGTGGTGCCGGTTTTTTTATCCAAAGCTTTGGCCATATATCCATCTGGATTGTCAGGCAGAGCTTCAGCCCCTGTTAAGGGATCATATTCACTGTATAATTCGCTATATAAATTCTGTGTTCCATAAGCGCCAGAAGGCAAACTGGTAGCATTCATCATATCCAGCGTTTCCTTCCAAGTGGTTGGCAGATATTCCCGAAGTTGCTGTTCCAAATTACTATTGGCTAGATCACCCATGTTTCTGGAGCCGGTTATTGCATTTGATTGTTTGATAGCTTCATCAAGTTGCTCTAACTGTTTTTGGTAATCCTTACTCATCTTATCAAGTTGCGTGATCAGTTGGGCAAAACCTGCTGCATCATAAACAGGAATTCCTTG
>Ga0070729_10006709_pt1 | contig 11269 bp, 4 predicted proteins | sample tdDd472_FD_66725 | JGI IMG/M metagenome (GOLD analysis project Ga0070729, IMG submission 66725) | Marine sediment microbial communities from the Atlantic coast under amendment with organic carbon and nitrate - tdDd47.2 | ecosystem: Environmental > Aquatic > Marine > Coastal > Sediment | place...
AGTTTGTAATCTGGGATACCGTATCTGAGTAAACCACCAAGGCGATTTGCTTGCTCATAGACGACAATATCGTGACCTTCTCTGGCGAGTTGCTGTGCAGCAGCCAAACCAGTAGGACCAGAACCAATGATTGCGATATTTTTACTTGTTTTGTTTTCACTCACAAGTGGTTTGATGTAACCGGTTTCCCAACCGTGCTCTACGATTTGCAATTCTATCTGACGAAATGAAACTGCTTCATCATCAATAGTCAAAGTACATGCATCTTCACAGGGAGCAGGACAAACTTTACCAGTGAATTCCGGAAAATTGTTTGTGGAGTGGAGAATATCCAACGCATCTTTCCAAAGTCCACGGAAAACTTTATCATTGATGTCTGGGATTCTATTCCCAAGAGGACATCCAAAATCGTGGCAAAATGGTACGCCGCAATTCATACAGCGAGCTGCCTGGACATTTAATTCTGCTTGTGTTAGAGGTTTTTCAAATTCCAGAAAGTTTTTGATTCTTTCTACAGGTTTCAGTTTTTCAGGATATTGTCGTTTGTATGCTAAAAATCCTGTTCTTTTATCCAGTTTAACCATCGTACACCTCCTCAGTAGCCGGTAGCGTTTCATTATCATTGTCCTCTTTCAGACTTATTCTTTCCAGCGCTTTTTTATAGTCAATTGGCATCACTTTTACGAATAATGGAAAATGGACTTCCCAATCATCAAGCATCATTTTGGATTTTTCACTACCGGTTTCTTCGTAATGTTTTTCGATTAGTGATTTCAATTCACTTCTGTCTTTTTCATGCCAAACAGTTTCTAAATCAACCATTGTCAGATTACAACGATTATCGAATAATTCGGAATTATCATAGACGTAAGCAACACCACCACTCATTCCTGCAGCGAAGTTTTTCCCGGTTTCACCGAGAACAACAACTTTTCCACCAGTCATATATTCGCAGCAATGATCACCAACTCCTTCAACCACGGCAGTAGCCCCGGAATTTCGGACACAAAATCTTTCACCGGCTTTTCCGCGAACGTAAATTTCACCGCCAGTTGCACCAAAAAGTACAACATTTCCACAGATAACATTGTTTTCAGCTCTAAATCTGGAATCAGGTGAAGGCACAACAACAATTTTTCCGCCTGTCATTCCTTTTCCTAGATAATCATTGACATCACCATAGATTTTGAAATTGATTCCTGGAATGAGGAAAGCGCCAAAACTTTGTCCGGCTGATCCGGTGAAATTGATATTCAGTTTCTCACCTTTTAATCCATTATAACCAAGTTCTTTGGTGATTTTACCGCTGATTTCAGCACCAATTGTACGATTGATATTTCTAATATTAAGATTAAGTTCTATTGGTTTGTCATCTTTGATCAATTTATCGCCGGTTTTTAGCAATGTTTGATCAAGTTCAGAGTATTGAATCTGGTCTAATACTGCATCTCCTTTTAGGATGGCATTTTTTTGTAAGTGGTCACTATTTAGAAGACCAGATAAATCAATTTTGTGAGCTTTCCACAATTTGACTGCATGATTGAAATCCAGTAGATCAACACGTCCAACCATTTCATCAATAGTAGCAAACCCAAGTTCAGCCATTACTTCACGTAATTCCTGAGCGATAAACCGCATGAAATTTACAACGAATTCAGGTTTTCCTGTGAAACGTCCACGAAGTTTTACATCCTGGGTTGCTACTCCCACAGGACATGTATTTTTATGACATTTACGCATCATGACACATCCGACACAGATGAGAACAGATGTGCCAAATCCAAATTCTTCGGCGCCTAGCAAGGTGGCAATAGCCAGATCGCGACCTGTCTTTAATTGACCATCTACCTGGAGCCTTACATTTTTACGTAAACCATTTAATATTAAAGATTGTTGTGTTTCTGCTAATCCAAGTTCCCATGGAAGTCCGGCATGCTTGATGGCTGTAAGAGGCGAAGCTCCTGTTCCACCTTTTTGACCGGAAATGAGGATCATATCAGCTTTGGCTTTGGCTACTCCTGATGCAATAGTTCCAACACCTGCTTCCGAAACCAGTTTTACTGAAACACGGGAATTGTCAGTCACTTTTTTCAGATCATAGATCAATTGTGCCAAATCTTCGATAGAGTAAATATCGTGATGTGGCGGCGGTGAAATCAGTGTCACGCCAGGAGTTGTATGACGAATTTTTGCGATTTCTTTACTAACTTTGTGTCCAGGTAACTGTCCACCTTCACCAGGTTTTGCACCCTGGGCCATTTTGATCTGAATTTCATCAGCATTTACCAAATATTCTGTAGTTACCCCAAAACGTGCTGATGCAACCTGGCGAATTCTGGATTTTTTTGTATCGCCATTTTTATAGACTTTAGTTCTAGCCGGATCTTCGCCACCTTCACCGGAGTTGGATTTTCCACCAAGTCGGTTCATGGCAATGGCGATGGTTTCATGGGCTTCTTTTGAAATGGAACCCATGGACATTGCAGCAGAGACAAAACGTTTAACGATTTCATCTACAGGTTCTACCTGGTTGATGTTGATGGGATCAGTTTTTTTGAATTTGAGCAATCCGCGTAAAAGTCCACCGTCTTCATATTTTTTATTCATTTCGGCTGTGAACTCTTTGTATTGATCGTAATTTCCCAGACGAACTGCTTTTTGAAATTTGTGGATTGCCGATGCATCCCAAAAGTGTTTTTCTTCACCTTTGCGGACGCGATATTCTCCACCGGAATCCAGTACTTTATTTGAAATATTGCCTTTGTAGGCTTTTATATAACGATTTTTAACTTCGTCGGATATCTCTTTTAATCCCAAACCGCCAATTCTGGAAACAGTTCCTGTGAAATATTTATTGATCACAGATTTGTTGATACCAACTGCTTCGAAAATTTGATTTCCCCAAAAACTATGAAGTGTGGAAATTCCCATTCTGCTGAAGGTTTTCAATAAACCTTTCTTTATAGCAGTTATGTATCTATCCATTGCAACTTCTGAGGATTTTACCGGATCAAGCATATTTTTTTTATGAAGATCATCAATTGAATAATAAGCAAGATATGGGCAAATCGCATCAGTTCCATAGGCTAGCAACAATGCAAAATGCATGATTTCTCTAACTTCACCGGATTCTACTATTATTGCAGCTGATGTTCTCAAACCATTTTTTAATAAATGGTGATGAAGTCCAGCAGCAGCCAGAATTGATGGAATTGGTGCTTTATCTTTGCTCATATTTTTATCGGTAAGAATGATCATTGAGACATTTTCTTCGATATATTTTTCTGCTAAGTTGAAAATGTTTTCCATTGCCGCAGCAAGGTTGTCCCCTGTATCATCCGGAGTATACAGAATATCTATTTCCTGACAAGTAAGATCTGGATTTTTATTATCTTTCAGTTTTTTTATATCGGTAATACTCAAAATTGGATGGTGTAATTTCAAACTACTATAGTATTGAGATGTTTCTTCTAATACATTATTCTCTTTTTCCAGGAAAGATTCGAGGGACATTACCAATTCTTCACGTAGTGGATCGATTGGTGGATTTGTCACCTGTGCAAACATCTGTTTGAAGTAATTGAAAAGTAGATTGTCTTTTTGTGACAATACTGTCAATGCAGTATCATTTCCCATTGAGCCAATTGCTTCCTGACCTTTGCGAGCCATAGGACGAAGAATTTTGTGGCAAACCTCGTCTGTGTAACCAAAAGCAATTTGTTTTTCCAATAATTCTTTTGAATCCATGCTATGCGTATCATCAGGTGAAAAAAGGCCACGAAGCTCCATGCGACGATTTTTTACCCAACGGCGATAGGGTTTTTGACGTGAGATTTTGGATTTGATTTCTTTGTCAGGAACCACACGTTTTTCCTTGAAATCTACAAGAAGCATTTTGCCGGGTTGAAGACGACCTTTAGATTTGATTCGTGATTCTTCTATATCCAATACTCCGGTTTCGGAGGAAAGTACGATTTTGTCATCATGTGTAATGAGAAAGCGTGATGGGCGCAAACCATTTCTATCCAGAGTTGCACCGAGGTATCTTTCATCACAAAACACTAGTGAAGCCGGACCGTCCCAGGGTTCCATAATTGAAGAGTGGAATTCATAGAATGCACGTTTATCTTCTGACATTTGAATATTTTTTGAAGTTGCTTCAGGTACCATCATCATTATGGAGTGCGGCAAAGAACGCCCACCATTTAACAATAATTCGAAGACATTATCAAAAATAGCCGAGTCGCTACCTGATTCTTCGATCACTGGTTTGATTGAGTCTATTTTTTCTCCAAAAAGTGGTGATTGCATGATTGCTTCGCGTGCTTTCATACGATTGATATTACCACGAATTGTATTGATTTCGCCATTATGAGCGATATATCTGAAAGGCTGAGCCAAATTCCAGGATGGAAGTGTGTTTGTGCTGAATCGTTGATGGACAATACAGAAGGATACTTTGAATTCCTCATCCTGTAAATCTGCATAATACTCCAATAACTGCTCTGATGTCAGTAATCCTTTATATATAATAGAATAGTGAGAGAGGCTTGGAATATAGAATTGTGAGCAATCTCCAGGCATATCATTTTTTACATAATTTTCAATCCTGTGTCGGATGATATAGAGTTTTCGCTGAAAATCTTTGCCCATCAATCCTTTTGAATCAATAAAAACCTGCTTGATATCAGGTTCTGTGCTCCTAGCCAACTGTGCAAGAGATGAATTGTTGGTTTCTACGTTTTTCCAATCCAAAATAATGCAATTTTCTTCTTCGATGATTCGGTTGAAATTGTCAATGATTTGTGTTGAAAGGATTGCATTGTTGGGTAGAAATATCAGTCCTGTTCCATATTTTCCATATTCTGGTAATTGGATGTCACTGTATTTTTTTCTATATAATGAATCCGGAATCTGGAAGAGTAATCCTGCACCATCACCGGTTTTCGCATCGCCTCCCACAGCTCCACGATGTTCCATATTGTGAAGTACGGTAATGCCGTCTTCAACTATAGAATATTCTCTCCTCCCGTTGATATTGGCAATAAAGCCAATTCCGCAAGCATCGTGCTCAAATTGGGGTTGATACAACCCTTGGCAAACTGCTTGCCCTGCAGCATTTTTCTTAAAAGTATTCATAATTCCTGTCCTGTGTGTGGTTTTGTGTTCTACAAACTTGATAAAGATTAAAATTCGCCCTTAATAATCTTTTTAGGTTTCTATTGTGTGAAAAAAAATTGTTGTTTTTTAATAAAAATTCCCGGATAGCCCTGATGTTTCAGGACTTCCGGGACCCTCGCATCATAAAATCTATAGATTGAATAGCATTTCGCTGTACTTTGGAAGTGGCCATAATTCGTCTGGCACGATTTCTTCCAGGGCATCAATCTTTTCTCTGGCGTCATTCATAATTCCCAATAATTTGTCCGGGAAGAATTTTGCCTTGGATGATAAATTGTCAATAGATTCCGCTTCTTTAAGTTTTGCTTCTATCTCAGCAATTGATTCTTTGATGAACTTCATTGATTCCAATGTCATTGTAAGTTCTTCTTCGTAATGGCTGAAAGAATCTGCCTCTACAAAATCAGAAAGTGAACGAAGATCTTTGATTAAACCGATCAATTTGATTTGATAATCCTGAATAGTCGGTAGAATTAGTGTATTTGTTAAGTTGTTGAATGTTGTTAATTCAATTTCCAGATCGCTGATATATTTTTCCATCATTGCTGTGTGGAAAAGTTCTAATTCGACCTCTGTGTAGATTTCTTTTCTAAGGAACATTTTTTTATTCTTTTTAGAAACGATAGCATCAAGAGCATAACCTGTGTTTGGAAGAATCGGAAGTCCACGGTTTGCCGCTTCTGTTTTCCATTCATCAGAATAATTGTTGCCTTCGAATCTTACAACTTCTGTTGCTTTGATATATTTTTGTAAAACATCCTGTACAGACTCTTCTAATGTTTTACCTGAATCGATTTTTGAAGTGATTTCTTCATAGATTTTGTCAAGAGAATCAGCAACCGAAGCATTTAAAACAACATTTGCAAAAGATACAGATTGTTTTGATCCAACTGCACGAAACTCAAATTTTTGACCAGTGAAAGCAAATGGAGAAGTTCTATTTCTATCAGTATTATGCTGAATGATTGGTGGTAGTTTATCAACACCAAGGTTTAAGAAAGTATCGCCATTGCTTGCAACAACTTTCCCTTTTTTAATAGCATCTAATACTTTATTAAGTGTTTCGCCAAGGAAAACAGACATAATTGCAGGAGGTGCTTCATGTCCACCAAGTCTGTGGTCGTTTCCAGCACTTGCAGCAGTTGCGCGTAAAAGTCCGCCATGTTCATAGACGGCATTTAATGTTGCAACCAGGAAAACAACAAATTGCATATTTTCATATGGAGTTTTACCAGGATCAAGTAAGTTGTTACCATCTGAATCCATCAGTGACCAGTTATTGTGCTTTCCACTTCCATTGATTCCTGCAAATGGTTTTTCATGTAATAAATATGCAAGGTTGTGACGAGCAGCAACCTTTGCCATTACATCCATAGTAATCTGGTTTCTATCAGCACCAACATTGGTTTCATCAAAAATTGGTGCAATTTCAAACTGGTTTGGAGCAACTTCATTGTGACGAGTTTTGGATGGAATTGCCAACTTATCAAGTTCTAGTTCAGCATCATCCATATAAGCCAATACGCGATCTTTAATTGAACCAAAATAGTGGTCGTCCAACTGCTGAGCTTTAGTTGGCATTGCACCTATTAATGTTCTTCCTGTTAACTGAAGATCAAGTCGTGCATCATAATAAGATTTATCAATAAGAAAATATTCCTGTTCAGCACCAATTGTGGATACGACACTTGTTGCGGTTTTATTCCCTAAAAGTTTCAACATTTTAAGAGCGGAATCATTGATGGATTTCATTGAGCGAAGTAATGGTGTTTTTTTGTCAAGTGCTTCGCCATTGTAACTGATGAAAATTGAAGGTATACAAAGTACGCCACCTTTTTTGCTTTCCATAATAAATGCAGGAGAGGTTGGATCCCATGCTGTATAACCACGAGCTTCAAAAGTTGATCTTGTTCCACCACTTGGAAAAGATGATGCATCAGGTTCACCCTGAATTAACTGGCTGGCTCTGAATCTCTCAATCACATAGCCGTCATTTTCGATTTCCAGAAAAGCATCATGTTTTTCTGCTGTCAGTCCTGTTAATGGTTGGAACCAGTGACAAAAATGTGTTGCACCTTTGTTGATTGCCCAGTTTTTCATAGCATGAGCAACTGTTGTTGCTAATTCACTATCCATTTTTCCATTAGATGAGACTACAGCCTTCATCTTTTTATAAGTATCTCTTGGTAATAAGTCACGCATTACTGCATCATTGAAACAGTTTTCGCCGAAGCGGCTTAGTCTACTAGTTTTTGCTGAAACCTCTGACATGTTTTCCTCTTTATTTAAATTGTTCATAATGGTTAAAAATTTCCGAAATCCCTTTATTCAAAGGGCGTACCAAACAAAAATGTAAGTTCTTAAAATATTGTTTTATAATAATTTAGTTGATTTAATATTTCGAAAATGTAATGATCAGAAAATAATTTAAATAAAATTTCTAACAATTTTGTATGATAAATTTATTGAAAGCACAAAATTGTTGGTGTGCGGTTGGATTACGAGGTTGTCGAGATTTATTGGATTCGATTTTACTTCATATTTGTCATAATTTTTTTTGTATCTTACATAATTGTATTATTTAGTGTTCTGGGTGGTTTTGAGTCGCGAGGTTAGAAAAAAATCTTTTCTTTTCAGTATATTTTCACTATAATCAAACCAAAATAGTAATCTGAAAATTTAATAATTACAATAATGTAGGTGGAACATGGATGCCGGAACAACCCAGGTAAACATATTTGAAAAATTGGACATTTTGATGGAAATCAATGAGTCCGTTAGTAGAAATCTCAATCTCAAAGAAGCATTGAGTGCAACATTAAAAATCCTTAAACAATTATACAAGATAAATTCCGGGGCAATTTTCCTGGTGGAAGATGATAGTGATGTTGTCCGCCCTGTCGCTCATGTGGGTTTCAAACAGGATATTCTCCGAGGAAAGTTTCGAGTTGGCGAAGGATTAACCGGACGTATTGTTGAATCAGGAAATCCCATTATTGTGCCAATGGTATCTAAAGAACCACTTTTTATGAATCGGTATAATACATGGAATCCCAAGATTGATGAAGAACTCAGCTATATCGGAGTTCCTATCTCTCTTGACTATAAAACACTTGGTGCAGTAGTCATTACTTATCCTTTTGAAGCTGGACGTGATTATGATGTCACAGTGAAATTTCTTTCACTTGTAGCTTCTGCTTTGCTTCAACCAATTCGTGTACAGAATATTATCGAACAGGAACGAAAAACACTTGTTGAAGAGAATACATCACTAAAGCATAAACTCCAATCAGAGTTTAGTATTAGTAGTATAATTGGAAATTCTCATGAAATGCGTGAAATCATCGAACAAACCAGTCGAATTGCACAATCTGATACAACTGTGATTATTCGTGGAGAATCAGGAACCGGTAAGGAATTAATTGCAGAAGCGATTCACTATAATTCCATTCGTAAGGATCAAGCATTTATCCGTGTGAACTGTGCTGCCATTCCGGAAAATCTGATTGAATCAGAATTTTTTGGCTATGAAAAAGGAGCTTTTACCGGAGCTGATAAAGCAAAAATGGGCCGATTTGAACTTGCTGATAAAGGAACTATCTTTCTAGATGAAGTTGGTGATCTGTCGCCAATGACCCAGACGAAACTTTTACGAGTTTTGCAGGAGCAGGAATTTCAAAGAGTTGGTGGTACAAAAACTATCAAAGTGGATGTTCGTGTAATTGCTGCTACAAATGCGGATCTGGAAGATTTAATAGAGAAAAATAAATTTCGTGAAGACCTTTACTATAGATTGAATGTTTTCTCACTTTGTCTTCCTTCATTAAGTGAAAGAAAAACAGATATTTTATTACTTGCAGATCATTTCATGTTGAAATATGGACGTAAGCATAAAAAATCTGTGAAACGAATTTCAACACCTGCAATTGATTTGTTAATGTCTTATCATTGGCCTGGAAATGTACGTGAACTTGAGAATTGTATTGAGCGAGCAGTTGTTATGAGTGATGATCAGGTGATCCATTCCTACTCATTACCTGCTACACTGCAATCTGCTGAAAGTAGTAATACTTATCAGAGACTTTCACTTGCAGAATCTGTGGCGAATTATGAAAAAGAAATTATACAGGATGCTTTGAAGCAAACTCAAGGTAATATTGCAAAGGCTGCACGAATTTTAAGTAGTACAGAGAGAATTCTTGGCTACAAAATTAAAAAGTTTGAAATTCGGGCAACAAGGTTTAAAAATTAGAGATTCGAATAATTTTCTTTAAATCTGATAAATAATCGCTTAAAACTAGTTTGAGAGATTTATTATTTTCTGTATCTTTGGAGAAATTAAGGAGAGATAGTTCTAATGTTTAATTCTAATGTTTTTCGTTTATTAATAATTTTTATCATATTTTGTCAAAATCTTCTTCCATGTACAACAGGATTAGTTGATAAAAAATATGCAACTAATAAGCGGGCGATTCTTTGGAAAAATCGAGATTCATCCCATAACAAAAATGAATTATTTCTATTTAAGCATAATGGATTTAAATATTTTGGAATAATCAATAATAATGACACAACTCAGGTTTGGTCAGGTGTGAATAATTTTGGATTTGCAATAATGAATTCTGAATCCAGAGATATGATCACAGTTGGTGATTCAACATACTATGATGATGAAGGTTATATAATGAAGGATGCATTGCAAAAATGCAAAACCATTGATGACTTTGAAGAAATCCTTAAAGAATCCAATAAAACAGGCCGTAAAGTCACTTCAAATTTTGGAGTAATTGATGCCTCTGGTAAAGCCGCTTATTTTGAAACCGGAAATAATCAATTTTTTCGCTTTGATGCAGAAAATGAATATATCATTCGTGCAAACTTTTCTATGTTTGGGCGTGGATATGAAAAATATGGACTTTATCGCTATGACAGGGCAAAAGAATGGTTTGCAAAATTGAAAAAGCAAAAAGATCTTACGCCAAATGGAATTATTAATAATATTATTGCTGATCCATATCTTATTCCTACAGTAACAAAAGAAAATTTCCTGGAATACGATAAAGTACTTTTATATGATTCTATATGTCGATATTCAACAGTTGCAGTTTCTGTTGTAGAAGGTGTGAAAAGCGGAGAAAATCCTGAAATGACAACATTTTGGGTGAATCTTGGACATTCAGCAGCTACAGTTTCAATTCCATTGTGGATTTACAGTGATTCAGTTCCTCAATGTATGGAAGGCAGTGAAGAATCAGAATTAAATAAATTATTCCGTGACCTTAGAGATTACATATTTGAAGGTGATAGAAAAAAAATCTCTCCACAAAAATATAATGAAACAAGAAAATCACTTGATGTTTTACAAAAAGATATTGATGAACAAACTTCTGTTGCTTTAAAAAAATGGCGTAAGATTCAACCTAAGAAAGATGAAGTTAAAATTTTCCAAGATGGAATTTCTAAAATGGTTGTGAGCCGTGTAAAAGAACTATTGAATAATCTATCAACATAATTACACTTGTTCTATTTTTACACATTGTTTATTGATTATACAATTTAGTCTAATCCTCTTCTAACTTAATTGTAAAATCCAGATGATTTTTAATTATATTTTATTCAGTTAATAATAATTGTACAAAAAATACACAAATTAATTTTTTGTTATAGTTTCTTGTAACAACCTTTATTAGAGGCTTTTACATCAAATATAATACTTGGTTCTATTTTTGGCATTCTCATGTTAACAAAATGAGAGATTGCTATGAAAAAAGTATTGCTGACATTGTTTTTGGTTTTTATTACTTCAAATATTCTAACTGCACAAAATATGCAATGGAGATGGTCAAATTCTGCTTTTGAGGTTACACCAGAAGCAAATCTAACCCATCTAATTGGAAGTGCATTTCTTGCTGATTTTTTTGAAAGCCGTGGTATGGAGTGGTGGAAAGCTGATTTGGCTGCTTTTGGTATGGGATTAGCTTGGGAAATCAAAGATGGATTTGTGCCTTATGAAACTGTTCCAGTTTTTGGGGCGGAAGGTTTCTCAAAGATGGATATTGCTGTTGATTTGGCAGGAGTTGTATTAAAT
>Ga0070729_10006710_pt1 | contig 11266 bp, 9 predicted proteins | sample tdDd472_FD_66725 | JGI IMG/M metagenome (GOLD analysis project Ga0070729, IMG submission 66725) | Marine sediment microbial communities from the Atlantic coast under amendment with organic carbon and nitrate - tdDd47.2 | ecosystem: Environmental > Aquatic > Marine > Coastal > Sediment | place...
AAAGCTAATAAGTTCTTCAAAAATGACTGAAAAAGACCTTTTAGGAACCAAACTCCGTGTGGACTTAATAAAGAATTGAAAGTAAGAGAATTTGTGCTATGGTTCATTTCCCTCTCTCTCTCCGCTGAAAGCGGAAGCAATTTAATGTAAAGCCCTGTAAGCTCTAACATCTTTTCAAGTTCAGGACGTTCCTTTACTACACTTTTTGTTTCCTGAAAGATTTTAGTGCAACCAATTTTACCCAGCGCTTCTACTTGCCTCTCCAATTTCTGATCTTTGGTAGATACCCTTGCATAACCGATTTTCATAACTGTTTCCTTTAAGGTTAAACCGTGAAACAAATTAATAAAACCAGTTTCTGAGACTGTCAATGGAAGTATAGGTTATAGCAGGAAAAATCATCTCGCCAAAAGGTGGTGTAAAAAAACTTCTTTACATACTGATACACAAAGGAGGCTGCTCTACATAGTTTAGTACAGCCTTCAATATATATACGGTGTCACAAATATCGACTCAAGAGTTCTATATCACATCGGTTCGGTGTCAGGTCTTTCGATAGGATTATCAGGAGCAGTATAATCAGGAAGATGTACTGGCGCTTCAGGTTCTATATATTTGTCATCGCTACTGCAAGAGGTGAAACTTAATCCAACTACGAATAAACTTACGGCTAAAATTGCTTTTAAATTTTTCATGACTCAAAATTTTAATGATTACTGTTTGTGAATTATTACATTACAAAGATGTAGTGTATTGAGCCAGATAAATATCCCTTTAAGTTCATGCATTGCTCTTGATAGCTCAGAATGGGATGCGGGGATGTGGGGATGTTTGGATGTACGATGTTGGATTGGTGAACTGGTTAATTGGGATGTAAGGATTTTCGATGTAAGGATTTGGGATTAAATAATTTACATCATGTAATTCTTGTCCTGGTAAGGATAAACAGGATAGTCTTCGGATCTCTCGACTCGGACTCCGTTCTTTATTTAATAAAAATCCTGCCATAAAACTACAGCAGGGTAATGTCTTCAACTTCCTCTTTAACATATAGATAGTGTGCTTGTTGTTTCCTTCGGATTAAACGATAACAATTGAATTTACACCTGTATTCATGTCATTTACTACCTGGTCATCTGCACCAGGTTCATTTCTCCATACGGATTTATTTACCAAGTATCGAAAATGATATTCCTTATCACAGTCAAGGTTAATACTGTGGGTGAAGGCCCCGTTTTTTAACTTCTTCATCATATCAGCCTCACCGTTCCAGTTATTAAAATCACCCAAAATTTTAATTTCATTGGCATCAGGAATGTGATCCTTTTCTACTTTGAAGGTCACTTTGCATTTATCGCCATTCTTTAAAAACTTCTTTGTAATTGCCATAAGTTTGTTGTTTTAGTGTTTGATTATGAAATTTTATTTTGCAAAAAAGTATTAACCATTATTGTCTGTAGCACAGCTTCAATATTTTCTCTATACCTCTATGGCTGCCTCCGGTTTGAACCTTGTTTTCCTGGTTTTCACAGGGCGCTCATTAACTTTTACTGCTTTATTGATGCGAATTGCGAAATCATTCAGAATATTCATGTAATTCATAAATGCATCATAAGAATCCTGGTATGGATTGAAATGGGCATAGTTATCTCCATTTGAAGACTGTTTGGTGCTCATGTAGTAAAAATGATCACTCGTCTGAAGATACTGCCAGTCAAGTAATAGTTTAGGATCATTAATACCTTGCAACTTACTTTTGAGTGCATACAGTTGGCTGAATGCTTCCTTTTGCAGCCCGTTGCCTAACCAGGTTGCCACACCCACCTTTTCACCGGCCCACGAAACAGGTGATGGAATGCGAACATCTGCAATCGGATCATGATGTAAAGTGACTTCATAAGGTGTTTTAAATTGGAAATCTGAATGCTCCAAAACTGCACCCGGAAACGAATCCAGAAATCTGAAAATACCGTTCTCCTTCTTGTGATGCTCTCCAAAGGTTTCGTAATTCATAAACAGGTTGATGATTTGCTCATCCTTCTCATCCTTGTTTAGCCATGAAACATATTTTTCGGCAGTCAACGGCCATTCGTTCCAGTTGAAGTCGGAGAAGCGATGTGCAATATCATCACTTAGGGTATGATTCTTTAAAAGAACATTCAGCTTAGGAGTAAGAGGGTTACAATATAAAAAGTTAGGACTCCTCCAGCCAAGTATTTCTTTAGAACCCTCTGTCAGGACGGCCTCAAAACCCATTTTAGCTACCATAGCACCTATTTCGTCAGAATATATTAACTCCGTATTTCTGAAAACCCGTGGTTGCTGGCCGAAAAGTTCAAGCATTTTATCAGAATGCTTTGTGACCTGTTTTTGACATTCAGATTCATCAGTCAGGGCAGCCAGGGAGTGTGAATAGGTTTCGGCGAGAAACTCAACACAACCGGTATCGGCTAAATCCCGGAAGCTTTTAATCACTTCAGGTGCATAGACTGCAAACTGATCTAATGCCGTTCCTGATATCGAAAAGGAAACCTTAAACTTGCCCTGATGCTTTTTAATAAGCTGCATGATTAACCTGTTGGCGGGTAAGTAACACTGTTTCGCCACTCTTCTCATTATTCTTTCGTTGGTAGCATCATCGTAGTAATAATCATGGTGGCCAATATTAAAAAAACGGTAACGATTTAAACGTAGTGGCTGGTGGATCTGAAAATATAAGCAAATGGTTTTCATGAGTTTTATTTTTTTATGGTGTTATTAACTGGCCGGTACGGCCTTTTTATATATTTTATAAACTTCTTTAGCAGATGATTCCCACCTGATATTATCAACTTCTTTTTTCCCGTTTTCCATTAATGATTTTGACATAACGGGGTGTTTGACAAGGGAATGGATCGCATCGGCCATGGCATCAATATTCCAGTAATCCACCTTTAGGGCATACTTAAGCATTTCAGCACAACCTGACTGGTGTGAAATGATGACGGGCACATTGGATTGCATGGCTTCCAGGGGAGATATACCAAAAGGTTCGGAAACAGAAGGCATGATATAGACATCGCTCATTTGCAGCATATCAAATACATCTTTTCCTTTTAAGAAGCCTGTAAAATGGAATTTATTTGTCAGACCCATTGCTGCCACCTGGTCCACCATTTCATGCATCATATCGCCGCTGCCTGCCATAACAAAACGCACATTATCCATTCTCTCAGCTACCTGTGAAGCTGCCTTAATGAAATATTCCGGCCCTTTCTGCATGGTAATACGTCCAAGGAAGGTCACTATTTTTTCATCAAAGCCCTTTTTAATTGGTTCTTCTTGTTGGTCAACCGGTTCAACCGCATTGTAAACAGTGGAAACTTTTTCCGGGTCAATGCCATATTTTTCGATGACTATATTTCTGGTCAGGTTACTCACCGTTATGATGGAATCGGCAGCCTCCATTCCTTTTTTCTCAATATCAAATACTACCGGATTAGCCTCTCCACCGCTTCTGTCAAAATCGGTGGCGTGGACATGAATGACCAATGGTTTGCCCGAAACTTCTTTGGCAACAATACCGGCCTGATAGGTCAGCCAGTCGTGGGCATGGATCACATCAAAACGATTATCCTCGGCAATAAGTCCCGCTACCATGGAGTAATTGGCAATCTCAGTTATTAGGTTGGTTCCGTATTTTCCTGAAAATGCAATCTTGCCCTGATCATCAGTCTTAAGAAAAGTGCCCGTTCCCTCTACAGTATAGGACATTTGTTTTTTAAAATCTTCAGGATCTACATATGGAACCAAACAAGAGTCGACTTCAAGGCATTCGATCGTCTTCTGAAAGTTTTTGATGTTTAGTTCCCGTTTTAAAATGGAAACATCGCTTGCTCCTATAAGTTTCATTTTCTTTTGATCTTCATCACCATGGATTTTGGGAACCACAAATAAAACATCCAGATCCCGGATGTGTGAAAGGCCTTTGGTCAATCCATAACATGCTGTGCCCAGTCCACCGGAGATATGAGGTGGAAACTCCCACCCGAACATTAATACCTTCATAAAGTTGTCTGATATTTCTTCGTTATTAATTTGATGTACTGATAGTTGTGCACGGCATCTTTCTTAGTGTCAGCATCAACTTTTTGTTCTCACATGGAGAATTTTATCGACTCAATTGCCAGCATGAACATGAGTTTTCTCATGCTGAATTATTTTTTTGATTTTTGGGGCTAAATACGGCATATGCCTGTCAATTAACATATAGGCAGAAGCTCCCAGGCGAAAAGACTCATCCCAATATTGCTGGGTATTAATCTGAGTTGCTATTACTACGGGAATATGTCGGGTGCACCAGTGATTCTTTAAATCGAGCAGGAGTTTGAAACCATTTTTATCCTTAAAAAGAATGTCCATGATAATGATATCCGGATTTTCCCTGATGCCAAGGACCAATGCCTGATTGTCAGAGCAGGTTAATACATCGAAATCGTTGGTGTTAAGTGATTTTGTTATTGCTTTAATTGAATGGAAACTATCTTGTACAAGCAATACTTTACATGAATTGTATGTCATAATAGTATTAGATTAAAATTAAACAATGCAAACGGATTGGTAATCGACAAGCTCACTTACATTAAAATCAGGGCAATATTGATTTATGACATCTCCTGTTTATAGGCTTTTCAGTGCCGATTGATTATAATCTGGAAATGTAAGAAGTCGTCCTAAGACCTTAACAAGTTGAACTATGGTCTGTAACTAAATGTCAGTTGTTTCGTATTTTGATGTGTGGAAGCGAGATTTGCCAATCCACAATAAAATCGGAATGAACCCTTATTTGATCTTTCTTTTCGCTGACAACGACGATATGATCAATAGAAGTTGTTTGTGATTGTTTTTTTAAAGAATGAAAATTTGGCTTCGTGGTAATTGAATTGTCAGTCATAAATGCGGTTTTGTTATAGTTTGTTCACTATAAAAATAGATCGAATACAATAGATCAAGCTTTTTTAATCATTCATTTTCTGTTCATTTTGTTCATTCTTGTTTGTCATTAAGTTCGTCATAGATATTGTGGGATTAATCAAAATATAATAACTTTCATGATGAATGCTTTTACTTTGGCGCGTTTTTTGTAATCCCCAAAAAAAACTCTCCCCACGAATATTTTATTGATTTGACATATGTAGTCTGAGTAAAATTCCGTATTTTAAATACTATAATCAGAGACCTTTTAAATTCGATATGCCAAAAACAGAAGCCAGTACTTTTTTTGTTCAATCCCTCAAAGATGAGGTTCAGAAGAAATTCGGGAAAGAGATATATTATGGAAAGGATTGCATGGCTCTATCCGAAGAGATTAAAGCTTCGACCAATCGCCACATAAGTATAACAACCCTTAAGCGTTTTTTTAACATTGTAAAATCGTCTTTTAATCCTTCCCGTTTCACACTCGATACATTCTCAATCTACCTCGAATTTATCAACTGGCAGGACTTTATTAATAGTTTTGAAGAGGAGAAACATACCTTTTCACATGAAGATTCATGGGAACAATTAAAGAAACGAGCTAGGCTTGTTACTGACTACAGCCTCAAATCGATGCATGCAAAATTGGGGAAGCTAAGCGATAAATTTCCTTTAAGGCAGTTTGCAGACAAAAAAACGGAAGCATTCTTAGAAAGCCCGCAAAAGGCCACGGCGTTTATTGCTCCTGAAGGGTTGGGGAAGACGCTATTAATGACACAACTGGTTGAAAAGTATTTTACGGGCGAAAACGCCCTCTATCCATACGATATTATATGTCTGATTGATGGCCGTATTCTCATTAAATTATTATCCCTGGATTTTAAGATAAACCGACTCTACAACTTGCTGGAATTTGATCCGAAACATAGTTTTAGTAATTATTTCAGACAGAACCCTGAACAGGTTAAAGGAAGGTTCATCCTTATTATTGACGCCATTAATGAGATATTCGCACAACCAGAAAAGCTCAGCAATTTTATTGACAACCTTCTCAAAATAGTGAGCTCCTATGAATCAGTTGGCTGGTTTAAATTGATCGTATCCTGCCATCCCGACACCTGGCAGACATTCAGGTATTTGATGAATAAAAATCCATTGTTAAAGTCCTATTGGTTTGATGTATCCTATAGCGAGTCGATCCAGGAAACAATAAATGTGCCCTTATTGGAGACTAATGAAATAGCATCCATTCTTAAGCATAACCATTCATCCCGCAGCCTTGAAGAGATTCAGTTTCATTTCCCACAAATACTGGATATAATTAACCACCCGTATTTTCTTCATCTGTTTCTTGAAGTTCAAAAGACAAGCGATATACATACAGATATAGAATTATTGTACCAGTTCCTTCATGACAGGATTTTATCTGATCCCCTTGCCGAAGACAAGATAAACCTCATTGATGCTTTTTTTAAAGCCTGTGACAATTGTCAAAAGTCAATGTATGTCGTTAAAGAGGAACTATTGCGTCATCCGGATTCCGGTCTTGCTTTTAAAGAATTGATTTCCGCCGAGATTTTTCAGGAATATAAGGTGCCCGGAAGTTACCTGTCGCTTCAAACATATGTCGAATTTACTCATTCCATATTAATGGAATTCTTCCTTGCCAATAAGTGGCTTAAGGAAAGTAGTCTGAATATGGATCTTCTCAGAACAATCATGCTGTATTATGATAATATTAAATTACAGTGTAGCGTTCTGAAATACATTATCAAAATTGCTTTTAAAGAAGAAAATACCCGAATTCTAAAAGATATCTATTCTATATTTCAAGGGCCTTCAGATAATACTCCTGTAATGCCAATGAATGATGCTTATAATGAATTATTAACCATTGTGGGCCTCGAACTTAGAAAAAATAAAAAGCTGCGCGATGAATTAATTCCATTCTACGCCAAAGAAAAAAACGGACAAATATATTATTTCGAAAGGTTTTTCGATATGGATTGCCTGGTATTACATACAGGAGCCGATATGGACTATTATATGAAATATAATACATCGGAAAAGGCTCAGTCTTACGGGCATTTCATGAAATTCATGCAATATTTTCTGGCATCCGATACAGCTGCTTGTGAAAAGGAATACAACATTGTAAAACAACTGAGCAAGAATGAAAACACTTCCTTTTTGAAGAGTAATTTCTTTTACTGTGTTCTGGTTATATATCAATCTGTTTTCCTTAAGAAGATCGACCCCAACCTGATGAAGGATATTTATGCGAATGCCAAGCAGCTTCGCAAACAAGGTGATCAGAAAGCCGGTAGCCAGCCAATTTTTGAAATAGCCATCATTTTTGCCCTTAATTATGGAAATCTTTATGACGAAATAATTGAATTAACAGAATACATTATTGACAAATATAATTTGACTGAATTCCCCTCATCGGCATATTATCAGCTGTTTAAGGCAATTTATGCGCGAGCAAAATTAAACACAGGACATACTAGTGAAGCATTCAAAATCTTTAACGAGGTCGATTTTAAAAACGTCCCTGTTAATGTGAGATATTATATGACATTAAGGTATAAACTTATAAAAGTAGAATTCCTGATTGCAGGTAATCAACCCAAGGAGGTTATATTAGATATTCTTAAAGAAATAAAAACAGCTGCAAAGATGCTTCGATTTTACTATTTCTATCAGATGGCTGAACGTATAGAGAAAAACTACTGAGGTATTATTAATCTCTCTGACCTTCTTTCTAAAGAGATTAGAAAAAAGCCAGGGCTCCCACCCCGGCTTTCTGACTTGGGAAAATAACAGCATCTTTTAGGGAAGTTGTGATGGTTAACTATAGCATAATAGGCTGGTTGTAGCATTAAAATGATTCGTATTCAGCTTTGGATTCTTTTAAACTTATTTCAATGCCATTATTCGATCTTTTTTTCTAAGATCTTTATTATGTTTTTTGATTGACCATTGGATGTTGACAGGGTAGTCCGTTGTTGTTGAGCATCCATATGGTTATGGTCTACCTTCAAGAATGCGATATGCTTACGGAGCTCAGTAGCCTGTGTCGACATCTCTTCAGTAGATGCCGCATTCTACTGTGTTACCTGACTGAACTGGTTAACAGCACTGATGATCTGATCTGAACTCTCTTTTGTTCCATACAGGAAGCCATGAATTCTTGTCCCAATAGAGCCGTCCTATCAATTTCAGGGACCATCTTGTTTAGCAAATCACTTAACTTTTCAGTGGTCTATAATCCTTGAAGTGAAAGTGTTAATATTTCATCTACTACCATCTTACTATGATCGGCCAGTTTTCTGACATCTGCTGCTACAACTACAAAGCCTCTCCTTTTTATACAATATCGAAATAAGGGCATATGTTTTGTCCCGCAAAAAGTGGTTATGTAACTATATTATAAAACAATATTCTCAACCATTGGCTTCAATGATTATTGAACCAAGGATTCCAGACCTTTTGAGCCGAACTTAACATGAGTATTATACCGAGAATGTAATAGAGTATGTAACGAAAGAAATATGGTTTATGAATGTTGAGTTCCTTTATTCTAAAAGAATAGCCAATCTTATTGATTGTTGGTCTAGTCAGACGTACTTACCTAAAGTAGATGGTATAAAGTATCAGGCTTAAATTAATTACAAGAGAATCAATTCGTATTGGATGCTCTATAAAACGGGAAATTAAAACAAAGAAGGTTGAAAAGACATTAAATTATTGATAATTTAGTATATAGATATATTTGGAATTGAACTTTGATAGGATTCAACGCACAAAAAAATGAAGAACAGAAACAAGATATTTTCAAATATTCCTGAGAAAGTATTATTTTTCTGTTTGTCAGTTACTGCTGCTATTATCATTGTTTTAGGATGGTTCAACTGGACTTCATATAAAAATTCACAGACATTTATTAATCGTGATTTCAGGCTTCAACAGTTGTCCTCCGTAGTCATTCATCTGGATGAAGTTTTAACCATGTCGGCAAGATTAGGGGCTGCATCTGGTGATGTACGATGGGAAAAACGATATCTTGAATTTGAAAATAAACTAGACTCAGCAATTAAGGAAATCAGATCAATTAGTCCTGAAGCATTTATTACAGAGAATGCAGCACTTACGGATTCTGCCAATATTAAGTTGGTTAAGGCAGAGCATCAGGCTTTTAGAATGATTCACGACGGAGATCTGGATTCTGCTACTCAATTATTGTTTTCGAAAGAATATGAAAAAAATAAGGAAATTTATAGCGAAGGCATGATTAATATTGGCAAGGCCTTGCATATTCAAGCTCAATCACAAATTGAAAGACAACGTCGACAAGGTATTCTATCTCTTACGTTTTTAATTATTTCACTGTTAATGCTCGCAATTGTCTGGATAGGAGCTTTTAGAATCATGAAAAGATATCTCTTTGAAAAAAATCAGGCAAATAAGCTTCTCAAAGAACAGAACGAAGAATACATCGCATTAAATAAAGAACTTCAAACTGCCAAAGAAAAAGCCGAAGAAAGCGAAGAGAAATTCCGAACCATATTTGAACAGGCACCATTAGGAATTGCTATGACTCATTCATTCACTGGCAAGTTTAAGGACATTAATCCGAGATTTTCCAAAATTGCAGGAAGAACTGCTGAAGAAATGTTAAGCATTGATTGGATGAGTATTACACATCCGGATGATGTTCAGCCCGATTTGGATAATATGGAGCTCCTAAATACACAGACAATTAAAGGGTACCAAATGGAAAAAAGATATATTCTGCCAAATGGAGAATATGTTTGGATAAATATGATCGTGGCACCTTTACCTGTAGGAGATAAATCAAATCCGTACCATTTATGCATGATTGATGACATTACAGAACGCAAACAATCAGAACAAGTATTAAAGGAAAGTGAAAGCCGATACAAAAGCATATTTTACGAAAATAAATCAATTATGCTTATAATTGATCCAAAAACAGGTAGGATTATCGACGCAAATAATTCATCAATTGATTATTATGGCTATTCTAAAGAAGAGCTATTATCTTTAAATATAACGAATATAAATGTTTTACCGAAAGCACAGGTAGGACATGAAATGCAAAACGCATTAAAAGAAAAAAAGAACTATTTCGAATTTAAACATAAACTGGCAAACGGTGATATTAGAGATGTACACGCTTATAGCGGTAAAATAGAAATTGATAAAAAAACCTTTTTATACTCTATTATTCATGACATTACAGCGCAACGAGTTGCCGAAGATGCCCTAAAAGCCAGCGAAAAGCAACTACGAGAATTAAATGCTACCAAAGACAAACTATTTTCAATAATTGCACACGATTTAAGAAGCCCGTTTAATAGCATTTTAGGTTTTTCTGAATTGTTAATTGAAAACGTAAAAGATTTTAAAGTTGCAGAATCTGAAATGTTTTTAGGATTAATATATTCATCCGCAAAAAATACGCTTATTTTACTTGATAATTTATTGAATTGGGCTAAAACACAAACCGGAAAAATAATTATCCAACCAGAGAAAATAATATTGTCATCAATTATTCAAGAAACAATCGAAATATCAAATTCAGCTGCAAAAATTAAGAATATAGCAATAAAATATAATCAATCAGATGAGGTTGAGGTTTATGCCGATAAAGATATGTTAAAGACCGTTTTACGAAATCTTATTTCCAATGCGATCAAATTCACTAAATCAGGAGGAGATGTAAATGTTTTCGTAATTTCAAAACACAACAAAGTTGAAATTTCTATCTCCGATAATGGAGTTGGGATAAATGACGAAACGCGTAAAAAGCTATTTGATGCATCCATAAATTTAACATCTTGGGGTACGGCAAACGAAAAAGGTTCTGGCTTAGGATTAGTTCTTTGCAAAGAATTTGTGGAAAAACTCGGTGGAAATATTTGGGTTGAAAGCGAAGAAGGAAAAGGAAGTGATTTCAAATTTACGTTGCCTTTGAAAAAATCATAATGAGAAAGAATTAAAACTGTTTATATCACACGGTAAAAATCTTTGCTGGTATACTGTATTCGGGAATATTGCAATATTAAATGAAATTTTAACTAGACACGCTAAGGCGTGTGTTTCAATTTACGCAACGCAATTTATTGCAACCGTTAGTTTCCACCCGTTTGAAGAGACTCATTCACGGAAGGAATAATAGTATCACCAAACGGTGATTTTGTGAAACTACTCTAAGCAGCTATTATTTGCTAACTACTTTTTATATTTTTTGAGTGTCTTTTGAAATAGACAATGAATACTTGAA
>Ga0070729_10006713_pt1 | contig 11265 bp, 14 predicted proteins | sample tdDd472_FD_66725 | JGI IMG/M metagenome (GOLD analysis project Ga0070729, IMG submission 66725) | Marine sediment microbial communities from the Atlantic coast under amendment with organic carbon and nitrate - tdDd47.2 | ecosystem: Environmental > Aquatic > Marine > Coastal > Sediment | place...
GCCATGCGGGCCTCGGCCGTGCTGGCGGCATATTCGCCCAAAGCAATTGCGCCATAGTGGGCAATCACGGTGCTGACCAGCCGGGATCGGCCCGATCAACGAACGAGTCACGTTCCAACGCTGCTTTGACGGAATACGCGCCTGAATCCTTTTCACGCTGAATGGAAACATACTCGGGGTATACGACCTTATAAGGTTCATCGTATTCCTCCCAAGCTTCCATGGAGATACCCCGGGCACCGCTCATCTCTTCCGGAAACAACTCGTCTTCCGCAACATATTTGGGAGTCCAATTTGTTGCGCGCGTCAATTCGTACCAATCTTCACGCTTTAACATCGCCATGACACTACCTCTCCTCGTCTTTTTTTCTGTTTCTGACCGCCAGGCACCCACCAGCGCCAACGGAAATTCATCAATCCAGCAAAACAAATTAAATCATAATACTATTTAATTTATGCCGTGATCCAAAGCCTATCCACCTCACACCGCAACCACACCTTGACGACATGGCCGTCGGCAAAAACACCAATCCCCGGAAACGAAGTGCCGTAAGCCAACCTCAATCCCTCAATCAAGGACGCTGCAAAACCATCATTCACATATCCGGTCACAACGGTTTCCATGCCTTAGGCACGGCACCTCACTGTGTAAATAAGAACGATGAAGCCCTAAAAAAACCCAAGACAGCAACTCTGATCCCCCAAACCCTCTCAGGCCGCCACAGACTCAAGCTTCCCTATTCCTACATTTTTTATTCTTATACTCAGCATATCCATAAAAACGATATTGTCAATAAACAACTATTATAATATATAAAATATCATATTTACTGCCGCCTCACGCCAGAGAGTGAGGCACAGAAAAAATCACGGTTATCAAAGAGATAAAGATAAAATTGATATTTCATAACCAGCATCCATGTGGATGATGCTGAGGGTTTCGGTGCGTTTAGGCCTTAAAATAAGCGGCCTAAATGAGGCGTAAATCATGGCCAATCGGCATTTTTACGTCTTCAGAAGCCAAACGCACTCATCAACAAAATGATGCCACCGGGTGAGGCAGGCCCACACGGTGGCACTTTTTGATACATCCACAGATGTTGCTTTCCACATGCCTGAATGCCGAATTGGCATTCAGATCACTCAACCGATCGCAGGTCCCATCACGGCATTGGGCAACCATGTGACAATTTCCGGGAACAGGCACAAGATCACGATGCCAAGAACCATGCACAACATAAAGGGCAAGGCCCCCTTCAAGATGGTGGGCAGCCCAATTTCCGGCGCAATCCCATTGATGACATAAAGATTGAGGCCGACAGGTGGTGTGATCAAACCAATTTCCATATTGATGGTGAACACAACCGCAAACCAATAGGGATCAAAACCACTTTGAATGATGATCGGCAATAAAATCGGGGCGGTCATCAAAATGACGGCCACGGGTGGTAGAAAAAACCCTGCGACCAACAAGAAGACATTGATCATGGCCATCAGGCCCCAGCGGTTCACATCCAAACTGACAATATATTCCGCAACGGATTGGGTCACGAACAGCGATGACAGGGTATAGCTGAACAAAGCGCTGGCAGCGATGATCATCAAGATCATCACACTTTCGCGCATGGAATCACTGATGATGGCCCAAATTTTTGCGGGCTGCCAAACCTTGTAAATCACAGCGATTAAAATCAGCACCAACATGGCACCCACACCGGCGGCTTCGGATGGTGTCGCCACACCACCGTACAGCACAAATAAGACGCCAACGATGATGGCGAAAAAAGGCATCACACGGGGCAGAACTTCCAATTTTTCACGCAACGAAAAACCGTCTAGCTTTACGCCAAATTGATAACCATGACGTTTCGCGGTGTACAGCGACCACGTCATGAACAACCCGGTCAACATCAAACCCGGAATGATCCCCGCCAAGAACAATCGCCCGATAGAGGTTTCCGTGGCGATGCCATAAACAATCATGGTGATGGACGGTGGGATCAAAATACCCAAGGTGCCACCGGCGGCAATTGCGCCCGTGGCCAAACCATCAGGGTAACCACGTTCACGCATTTCAGGAATGCCCATCTTGCCAATGGCCGCGCACGTCGCCGGGGACGAACCGGACAACGCCGCAAACACGGAACATGCCCCAATGTTGGAAATGATCAAACCACCCGGCACCCGATGCAACCAACGATCCAAAGCCGCATACAAATCTTTGCCCGCAGGCGAAGACGCCACCGCAGCCCCCATGACGATAAACATAGGGATGGAAACCAAGGAAAATTCGGCAATGCCGCCAAAAAAGACATCGGCAACCACATCAAGAGCACCGAAGCCTTCAAAAACAATCAAAAACCCGATGGCCACAAGGCCAAGGCCAAACGCCACGGGAATACCGGTCGCCAAAACAACGATGGTCGCGATCACAACAAGAACACCAATCATCAATGGGCTCATGGTTATTCTCCTTCAAGCTCACTGTGATGGTCCATGGCGAACGGCATGGTGGACTCACCGTGTAAAAGTGCAAAAATGTCAGCCACGTACTGAAGCGCCAACAGACCGATGCCGATCGGCATTGCCATATAGGGTATCCACAACGGCAAGGCCCACACCGTATCCGTGGTCCATTCGTTCATCAGCGCTTCTTCAAACAGTTGAAAGCCTTTCCAGGCCAAAATGGCGCAGAACGTAAAACCGGCGATACTGGCAAGCAACGCCAACAAACGGCGGCCCTTGTCACCCAAATAGTTGGGCAACAAGTCCACATTCACGTGACCCTTGACCAGCAACACATACGGACTGCCAATGAACGTTGCCGCAACCAGAGAAAAGATCACGTATTCCGTTTGCCACACGGTCGAGGCATTGAGGAAATAACGCATCACCACCATTTGACAAACCACAAGAATGGCAGACCCCACCAACGCCGCAGCAACGACGCCACAGGTTTTAGAAATGGCACTGATCAATCGAAAAAAAATACGCACGTTAAATTCCCATCATATGGGTAACCATCAATGAAAAACTGAAAATGAGGACCCCGACCATTTTAGCGGTCCGGGTCCTCATCAATCATGATTACTCAACAGCAAGTGCTTTTTCGATCAACTCTTTGCCGCCAGGGACCTTTTCGGCGAAGGTCTTGTAGGACGTTTTCTTGGCAATCTCGAGCCACGCGGCCGCCTGTTCCGGGCTCATGGAAACAACCTTCACGCCGTTGTCTTTGTAAGCCTTGACCATCTTTTCATCGAGGCCCTTAGCTTGGCCCGTCATATATGCTTCAGCCTTTTGCCCAGCAGCCATCAAGGCATCTTGCTGAGCTTTATTAAGTTTATCCCAGCTTTTCTTGGACATCAAAATGGGTTCGTACATAAACCACAAAGCATTTGCGCCCGGTTCGGTCATGCATGTGACTTGTTCGTAAATACGATACGAAACAAAGCTGCCGGAACTGGTGTTTGCCGCATCCAAAACCCCAGTTTGCAGGGCCTGATAAATGGCGGAACTGGGCATGGATGAAATGGACGCGCCTGCACCGACCAACATCTGTTCAAATGCCGGACCTGCCGCACGTGTCACTTGGCCTTTCATCGTTTCGGGGCCGAGGATACAATTTTTCTTCGACGCAAACCCCCCGGCCAACCAGGCATCGGCCAGCACCACAACACCGGCATCATTGATGATTTTTTTGATGTCTTGCATGAACGGTGATTTGTTCAGGCGCAGGGCATGGTCGTGATTTTTCACCAAGCCCGGCATCAAAGTCGAAGAAAATTGCGGGTGTCGACCGCTGGCATAATCCAGCGGAAACGCTGAAATATCAAGCTGGCCTTTGACCATTGCCGCCCATTGTTCTTTGGGTTTAAACAACGATTTCCCGGGATAAACTTTGATGTCCAAGCCAACATTTGCCTTGGCCACTTCCTTGGCGATGATCTGAACCATTTCATCGCGGGCGTCGCCCTTGCCACCGGGCCATTGGTGGGAAGCCTTTAAGGTTTGGGCACCGGCAGCACCGGCCGTGATTGAAAAAGCAAGAGCCGCAGCCCCGACAATGGTGTTTTTAAAAGTCGTCATAGTTGGGTGATCTCCCCTGATGTGAATTCCCTGTTGAAAGCTTTATGTATTGACGGACTTATCGGTTCTTTTTCCACACCAAGACATCACAAAAATATGTCGCAAAAGCGCTGGTAAAACCTGCCCGTTCGCGAAAGAGCCTAGAACTGGATTGAATGCCTGTCAAACTAAATTGTATACAATTTAGTGTTTATTGAATACGATAAAGGCCGTAATATAACGCAACCATTTGATCACAATCAGCCCCGATTCCGTGTTTATGCAGACGTATTCTGCGCTTATATGCAGCAAGGCAATACGATCAGCAAACGCCACCCGGGGGGAGACACAATGTCAAACAAACGCGCCAACACACTGAGAGAAATCTTGGAACAAGAAATCGTTACCGGCCAACTTGCGCCTGGCACACGCCTGGAAGAAATGGGCCTGGCGGAACGTTTCAATGTATCGCGAACACCGGTGCGTGAAGCTCTCAATCAGTTGGCATCCATCGATTTGGTGAACATTCGTCCACGACGCGGCGCCGTCGTGGCGGCCATCGGGCTCAAACAATTGATGGAAATGTTCGAAGTCATGGCGGAACTGGAAGGTATGTGCGGACAACTGGCTGCGCGCCGCATGTCCGGTGAAGAACGCAAAAACCTGGCTGAATACCATGCACAGGCACGCCCCTTCACCGAAGCTGAGGATCATGATGGCTATTACGATGCCAACGTCTGTTTTCACGAATGCATCTATCAGGGCAGTCGCAACACTTATCTTGCCAACCAAACCCGTGCATTGCGCAACCGCTTAGCCCCCTATCGCCGATTGCAATTGCGCCAACGCCAACGCCTGTCGGAATCGTTTCAAGAACACACTCAGATTCTTGACGCCATCACCAAAGGTGATGAAGATCGCGCCAAGCAATTGCTCAGCGAGCATGTCACCGTGCAAAGCGGTTCATTCACCGATTTCATCGCCACCTTGCCATCTGATTTAATGCAGTCCAGCGCTTAAAATTCTAAGATTTCTTAAAGAGACCACGCACATGACAAACGCCAATCTTTATAGCCTTTTTCAGCAACATTTCCCCAAGGACCTGACGGCCCCCGCCTTGGTGGTGCCGGGTGGGGAAACCATCAGTTATGACAAATTGGACACCATGTCGGCGCACATTGCCGGATTGTTGGATGGTTTGGGCATTGGCAAGGGTGACCGTGTGGCCGTGCAAGTTGAAAAGTCACCACAAGCGGTGGCTCTCTATCTGGCTTGTTTGCGTATCGGTGCGGTGTATCTGCCGCTCAACACGGCTTATACTCCATCAGAAGTCGCCTACTTTCTTGACGATGCCGAACCTTCTTTACTGGTTTGTCATCCCCAATCCAAACAACCTTTGCTGAATGTGATTGAAGACAACGACACACTGTCCATCATGACTTTGGATGAACAAGGTCAGGGAACATTGTCCGCAGAAGCCGAGGCAAGCCAACCCAGTATAGACATCGTGGAACTTGCTCCGGAAGATTTGGCTGCGATTTTGTACACATCCGGCACCACGGGGAAATCCAAGGGCGCAATGCTGAGCCACGCCAACCTGGCGTCAAATGCCTTGGCATTGCATGAAATATGGGGCTGGCGTGACGGCGACGTGTTGATCCATGCTCTGCCGATTTTCCATGTGCACGGCTTGTTCGTGGCGCTGCATTGTGCGCTTCTCAATGGTTCCAAAATGTGGTTTTTGCCAAAGTTCGATGCCGACCAAGTGATCGAACTTATGCCTCACTCCACAGTGTTGATGGGGGTGCCGACATTCTACACACGTCTGGTCGATCACCCCAATTTGACCCAAGACACCAGCGCCAACATACGCTTGTTTGTATCCGGTTCCGCCCCATTGCTGGCGGAAACATTTGCGACCTTCGAAACGAAGACCGGGCATCGGATACTGGAACGTTACGGTATGACCGAAACCGGAATGATCACATCCAACCCATTACATGGCGAACGCTTGCCCGCCACGGTGGGCTATCCCCTTCCCGATGTGCACGTGCGCATCGCAGATGAAGACGGTACCGTTTTGGGCACAGATGAAGTCGGTGTTTTGGAAGTCATCGGCCCCAACGTTTTCACGGGGTACTGGCGCATGCCGGAAAAGACCGCATCCGAATTTCGCAAAGATGGTTGGTTCATCACCGGTGATGTGGCGCGGATATCCGAAGACGGGCGCGTGTCCATTGTCGGGCGCGCCAAAGACATGATCATTTCCGGCGGCTACAACATTTATCCCAAAGAAATCGAAACCGTCATCGACAAATTGGGGGGTGTCAAAGAAAGTGCCGTGGTGGGTGTGCCGCACCCCGATTTTGGTGAGGCGGTCACGGCGGTGATCGTGCGCGAAAACGGTGCGAATATCAACGAAGGCACGGTCAAAGTCAGCATCGAACACAAGTTGGCGCGTTTCAAACACCCCAAACGGGTGTTTATCGTCGATAAATTGCCCCGCAACACCATGGGTAAGGTGCAAAAAAATATTTTGCGCGACACTTACGCAAACACTTTCGTTTAAGTGAAATCTATTGCCAAAATAGATACAGGCACCTTGTGTCAGCCCGACATCTTAATGGGCATTCCCATACATGAAGCGCAGACAAACGGATGCAGACGACATGACGTTTTTCAGGACTTTTCTCAACTCCATTGCCGACGCGGGGCGCGAACTTCTCGACGGTCGCCAAGGGTGCGGGGCCAAGCCTGCGGATATACAAATATTGTGTTCGGACCTCATTACACAAAAGGGTGAAGCACTCGGCACCGCACTGGCATGCACGGTGGTTGATGCCTACCTGGAATTTGACGAAACCGAAAAACAAGCCTTTTTCGAAATGCTGTTGACGGATTTCGACGTGGACCAACCTGTGCTGAACGCCGCCATCGCCCAATACCAAAAGACGCCCACCCCGACCACAACACAGGCCGTGGCGCTGGCGGCGGAATCCCTACGCCAACGGGTGATCAGGGGCGTAAACATGGCACCAGGGGGAACCCACGCCGTGATCAGCATGCGTGAAGACCTCTTAAAATTACTGCCCCACAACCCGTCTCTTCAACCCGTGGATCGTGATTTTGCTCATCTGCTGTCAAGCTGGTTCAATCGCGGATTCCTGGAACTGCGCCGCATCGATTGGAACACCCCCGCCAATGTCCTTGAAAAGCTCATCACGTATGAAGCAGTTCATGAAATTCGCGATTGGGATGATTTACGCCGCCGCTTGGATCAAGACAGGCGTTGTTATGCCTTTTTCCATCCCGCCCTTCCCGATGAGCCCCTGATTTTTGTCGAAGTCGCACTGGTCAACGGTTTGGCCGGTTCCATCCAAGGGTTGCTGGACGACACCTTGGCGCGCATCACGGCGGAAAGTGCGGATACGGCAATTTTTTATTCCATTAGCAATTGTCAAAAGGGATTGCGCAGTGTTTCGTTCGGCAATTTCCTCATCAAACAGGTGGTGTCCGAACTTCGTGCGGAATTGTCCAATCTCACCACCTTTTCAACCCTGTCGCCGATCCCGGGGTTTTGCCGTTGGCTACAAAGTCTGCAAGACCCCAGTCCGCACGTGACGCGGATTCTTGAAATGTTAGACACGCCTGGAAATCTCAACACACCCGATACGCTCTCAGATCTTCAGCAGCCCTTGATGCAATTGTGTGCTCATTACCTGGTCAATGAAAAACGCAAAGATCGCCCCATCGACAGTGTGGCACGCTTCCACCTTGGCAACGGCGCACGGCTGGAACGTATCAACTGGTTGGGCGATGTGTCTGAAAAAGGTTGGGCGGAATCTGCCAGCCTTTTGGTCAATTACAAATATGACCTGGCGAAGATTGAAACCAATCACGAAGCGTATGCAAACGACACAACCATTGTACATTCTCGCCAAATTGAAAATTTATTGGATGGTGCACCCTCACCATATTCGCCAAATCAGGCGTAGATATTCATATATTTCATACAAATAACGCGCAGACATGAAGCAATGTTTTTGTCATTCGCCACCAGGCATTGATCGTGTATGCGCATAATCAGTTGTGGAAGGGTCACTTCCATACGTTCCGACATGTCTTCAAGAACCGTCCAAAACACTTTTTCAAGACGAATTGTGGTGCTGTGGCCATGAATTCGAAACCCGCGCTTTTCGGGAACGAACTCATTCACCTGATCGGTCGAGCACGCATTGAACATGTGTCCCAAAAAATTTTCCGGTTCGATTTCAACAAAAATTGACATGGCAAAAAGCCTATCTGTGGGAGGGTAAAGCATCATTTTATCAATACGTTAATCTATTATTATAAGCCTCCTCAAAGTGTAATCCATAGGACTGTTTGCAATAATTACTACCACCCGCATTTCCAACAAGCCTAAACTTTTTCAGCACTGCATACAAACGCGGCGCCGATCATAAAGTCAAAATGGGGAGCCTTTCGGTATATGGACTTTTTCAAAAAAACCCTCGATCCCGTTATTGCGTTGCTGGCCATCGCTATTCTCGACATTTTCCTGTTTCTGATTGTCGGCGCGTGGACCGTCGGCGGCGGCGAAACCATGATGACCGGGTTGCTTGCCGAACTGGTCATGGGGGATGACCTCAAACGCCTGCCGTTCTGGAACCTCGTGTTTGAACCTGATATCGGTTATTGGAAAATCTATATCAGCCTCGGCATGTTGTTTGGCGCGTTCATCGGCGCAAAGCTCAGCAATGAATTCTACCTGCGCTTTCCCCGCCGCATATCGGAATGGGTGATGATCACCATCGGCGGTTTGTTGATGGGCATCGGCATTCGATTGGCCTTTGTTTGCAACGTTTCAACATTTTTCGGCCTCACCCCGGAAATGAACCTCGGCGGTTATCTTGCCATCAGTGGCATCGTCGCAGGCGCGTGGGTGGGTTCAATGATTTATAAAAAGATTTTGGAGGGCTGAGGCATGTCGGTCATTGGTGAATGCATCATCGCTTTTATTTTTGGTTCCGCCGTTGGCCTTTTGGTGCAACGTTCGCGGTTCTGCAACACGGCCGCCCTTCGCGACGCCATGCTGTTCAGCACCTACCGCAACACCAAAGCTTTGTTGATGGCGATGATGGTGTTGACGTTCGGCTTCACCTTGTTCATCACCTTCGGCGAAGGCAACACCATGCACTTCGATGTCGGGCTGAACACCTTTGCCGGCTTGTTCATTTTTGGCGTCGGTATGGTGTTGGCGGGTGCATGCACGGTTTCAACTTGGGTCAAGGCCGGTGAAGGCAACATCGGTGCTGTATGGGCGTTGATCTTTACCTTCGTCGGCATGTTTTTGTTTTCGTTGGTGTGGTCGGTGGATTATTGGCCCCCTGCCCCCGCCAGCATGACGGGGGAACCCAATTTGGAAGCCCTGCAATTGGGGTACGCCAATGCCGCCACATTACAAGAAAAATTCGGCATCCCCGCGATTGTATTCGGATTGATGCAAATTGCCGTTTTGTTCGGCATTTACCGCGCCATCTTGCGCAAAGAAGCCATTCAAGCCGGGCATCATCGCAAAGTCAGCGAAAGCCATGAAGCCGCCACGGTGAGCGAACCGGCATCCGCCGAATAATTGGACAACCTTTTGATTTGAGTGAGACAAACCATGGGATTTTTCAGCAAAAAAGAAAAAACAGACGAAACCGCCGCCAGTCATGACGTGACACTTGGCGACGGCAACACCTACACCATCGTTCAAACGGTGGATTGCATTGGCGACAGCTGCCCACGTCCACAATTGATGACCAAAAAAACCGTCGGCCAAATCGACATCGGTCAAGTGATTGAGGTTCAAGTGGACAACCCTTCATCCGTCGAAGCCTTACCCCCCATGTGCGATGAACTTGGCGCAACGCACTTGGAAACGGTGAAAGACGCACGCTGTTGGAAGGTCTACATCCGCAAGGATTGATCAGTAACTGAGGAGACGACATGTTCAAGATAGCCATGAGCATTTACGCCTGGGGTGCGTTGGTCATATCCGTGGGTGGAATTGCCGCGATGTTGATCGCACCACCGCCCAGTTTGCGCACCGACCGCGACGGCGTGCCGCATTTCACGCCCCAGGTGGAACACCCCGAAACCGGCGAAGCGGTGAGCGTCAATACGTTGATCCGCCACTATCGCGGCGATTGAGGAGCACCAAACCAATGGATTTGGAAACCACGGCACAAATCATCATGGCTGTCATTGCATTTGGCGCCATGTACGTCAGTTTTCTTAAAAACACCTTGTGAGCCAGCAGTCGAATCAGGAACCGAAACCATGGACAAAACCAGTTTGATTTTTTGCATCGGCTCTCTTGCTGTGTCGCTTTTGGTTGCGATGGTGGCCTTTCCGTTCATGGCCATGGATGCCGAAACAGTCAACACCGCCGCAACACCACAGCCCGCCTACGAAATGGGCACGGTCGATGTCGGTGAAGGCTTTGGCGAAATCTTGGTCGAAGAGTTGATGGCGTATTATATCGACAACCCACCAGCCGCGGCAGAGGCCGGTGCGGCTGCAGCCCCGGAAATTCGTTTCGGAGGATGTTAAAAACATGATGTGGCGAATGTTCAGCATCGGTTTTCTGGCCTATTGTGCGGCTCTGCCTTTCGGCAACGCCACTGCGGTAAACGGTGACTTGGCATTTGTTTCTGATACAAGCGATGTGTCGCAGGCTCATATCATCGACGTGAGAACCGTGGATGAATGCGAACACTCCGCCCTTCCCCACGCACGATGCTTGCCGATGGACAACTTTGTTTCCCCCACCGGCAAGGTTATTGATTTTCATGCCTTGCGTTGGCTGCTGGGCACCGTGGGATTAAGCGGTGCGGAAACAGTGGTGGTGGTCGGTGCAACAACCGATAACGCCCGCACGGTGGGTGCGCTGTTGTATCTGGCCGGACAAAAACGCGTGTTGATGCTGGATACACCGCTTCAACCTCACACGGATGCACCGGGTGGAGATACGCGGAGCCTCAGCCGTGAAGCGGTGTTCACCGCGCCCATGCGCGACATCCATTTGCTCACACACACTCAACGGGACACGACACATCAAACCAGCTTGGCGCAATTCGCTTTGGCGGTGGGGCGTGGCGCTGAAAATGCCCGTATTGCACTTGGTTTCACGAAATAAGGAAAACCCATGGACGT